>Ga0310690_10005761_pt1 | contig 16616 bp, 16 predicted proteins | sample AusTroGonzalo_MG_2_FD_207661 | JGI IMG/M metagenome (GOLD analysis project Ga0310690, IMG submission 207661) | Bovine rumen microbial communities from tropical cattle in Woodstock, Queensland, Australia - Gonzalo_04 (v2) (version 2) | ecosystem: Host-associated > Mammals > Digestive system >... | reverse complement strand
GTTCATTGGCTTGCCCGGTCTCGGCAGCTCGAAGTCGAACATCGGAGGGATGATCTCGTAGCTGCGCATGTACGTTGTTTCCATAGCTGGTCTCCTTTGCTGTTTGATGTCAAAGCGAAGATGCACCCCCGCGGACTCGAACCGCCTGCCCGGCGCCGGGCCTTCCCAGAGAGGTGCAGACGGGCTCCCACCGCCATCAGCAAGGCTTTCACAGGATCTTGCTGGTCCTGGCGTCTACTGTCGGTGACGACTTTCCGGGCCGACGTCGCGCCACCGCACGTCGGCTCCCCGAGCGTCCGCACGCGTGTTGCGGGTGCGGCGAAGATGAAAAGGACACGGCATGCCGCACGCGCGCTGCCGCTGCGCCACCGATCGGTCTCGGGTCGGGTAAAGTGGGTCCCCTCGCCTCGACTACCACCATTCGCCACCGGGCAGGACTCGAACCTGCGACCTCGGCGGACTCATGCCGTGTCCTAAAGTGAAATGCGTGCTCGCCCGGCTGACCCGGGCTGCGTCTGGACGGCACGCGCGCCGATCTCCCTTCGCTTGTTGCGCGCGGCGAATCCCCGCGCGTCGAGTCTCTCCTTTATTTGTCAATGGGCTCATGAAGTCTCGAACGAACGTCGAGCCCAAGTGGTCGTCCCGGCGGGGATCGAACCCGCACGCCGCCACTACTTCCAGGCGCACCGTCGGGGCGCGTGTACTCCGAGTCTCACGGAGCGGAACGGTACAATTCACGGTCCAGCCACATGCTTTCCTCTTCATTCGAGTCACGGCGAAGGCGAAATGCCATTGGCCAAAGTCCTCGCTATCGAATGTGGTACTCGTCATGCCGACCGCTATATCTCCCGCCCTACCCGACCGTGCCACCTGTTGGGCATCGGCATTTATCGCGCACGGCTCAACCCGGTTTTGCATCGGCTCCACCTCTGTGACCTGTCGGCCGGGGATGTCTTCCGTTTTGCATCACGGGACGTGTAAGATGAATCAATCCTCGACGAGGACGAGCGGCTCCGGCTCGGGGTCGTTGTCGTCCCACCGCCACGCGTAGCCTCCCGCCTTGCGCACGCGGCCCTCGAGGCACACGCGCACGAACGCGGGAGGAATCTTCGCGGCGGCCGCGGCCGTCCTCACGTTGCGGAAGACGTCCAGGGTCTCCCCGGTCTCGAGGTCGACCATCGCCACCATGCGGTCCTGCCTCGGGGCGGGGCGCAGGTTGGCGAGGGAGTTGTCGAGGGTGTCTCCGTTGAGGTGGGCCATGTGCCTGCCGGGCGGCAGCACCACGCCCTTGAACGCCTCGTACACGAGTGAGGACACGGTGCGCTGCACTCGCGTCCCCGTGGCGAGGCCGTCCTTCACGGACATGCCCGCCGCCGCATAGAAGCTGTTCTGTCCCTTGATCTGGACAAGGGTTCCGCGGTACGCTTCGTCGACCACGCGCTTCGTGATGACGTGCCCGTCCTCGGCAACCCACACTCCGATCGGCATCGAATCGGTCCGGCGGTACTCCCTGCCGAACATCTCGAGCTTGTGATAATTCATAATTTGGTCTCCTTGTGGTTTGTTGGAATTGCCTACATTGTACCATAAAACTCGGTGGAAAACAACCCCTAATCGAGAAAAGTCGAAAGTCTTTTTCACTACTCTGGCTCTTGGAATGTGCCAGTCCGCTCGCTCGAACGGATAGAAATGGTGAACTATGAGAGCTTTGGTGGAAAAGTCAATGGAAAAGTCCTCACTCAACTCATTTCCACAAACAGTGTCGCTATGGGGACGCTCTCTACCCCCTCTACCTACCCCCTATACCCTTATTCCCTTATATATATTATTTTTTCACTCTAAAGATAATATAGTATGTAGAAAGAAAAGGGGCTCGATGGGCACCAGGGGAACCTTTGCAAACACGGGGCGCTCCGCGCACGGTACTCCGCAACAAAGTAGGCACAAATAGAAAAGATACGGTTTTGTAGTTGACATAACTCTGCCGCCGGCCCCCTCGAGCGCCCCTAAAAACCCGTTTTTTGCAATTATAGCGAGTTGTGAACAGGTTATCAACAAAGGTTCCCAAGGTAGCCCCTCTCAACTCCGTCTCCACGGCTACCTTGGGAACCGTCCCACCACTCAATCCGCCATCTTCAGGTCGCTCATGTCGTACTCGCGCGCCGCGAACCACGACATGCCGTACTCGTGGACGAGCCTGTAGCGGAAATTGCTCCTCGCCTTGGCAGCCGAGGCAGCCACGGTCTCCATCGGGCCCGACGGCCCCATCATCCTGTACCTGTGCATCGCCTGTCCCTCCAGCCGCAACTGGGCCCGCTTGGAAACCAAGGGAGCCCAGATATACGCGGACACGTAAGTTCACGGTCGACGACTCCGAAGAAACTACCCCGCCCCCTTCCGGGAGCGAGGCAGTCCTCTGGAGCGGCTTGGCTCACGCGACGGCGGGCGGGGGCACGGCGGCTCCCGCGGCGGGCGCGGCTGCGGGGGCTCCGAGGATGGAGTCCAGCATGCCGAGCGTGTCCGTGTCCGGCGGGCGGGCCGTGATGGAGCTGATGTCCGCGAGGCCGTCCCCGTACGGGTGGTATTCCACGACGACCGGCACAGGCGTGGCACCGTACGGCACCCCGCGGCTGTCCACCTTGGCCTTGAGCGAGACACCGCCCAGCGCGTCCTTGAGGCCGGGGAACGAGAAGGCCGTGCGGCTCTCCCCGTCAGCGCCCGTGAAGACGCCGCTTGCGTACTTGCGTCCCGTCTTCGCATCCACGTGGCGGAAGAGGGAGATGAATGTGATTGTCTTGGTCATTGGTTTACTCCTGTTTTGTTTGGTTTGGTTGGATTGGCACGGCACTGGCCATGCACAGGGTCTGGACATTCCCTACCCGTGCAGGTGCGGAGCGGCGTGCCTTGCGCTCCACAGGGTCTGGACATTCCAAGGAGCCCGGCGGGGTGGGGAGGGACCCAGGCGCCCGAGGCCCGCCGAGGGTGCCTGGGACGCGGCCTCCAGTGGGGTTTACCTGTTCTACTGACGATAACGCTCCCGGCCAAAGACCCATAGGCATAGGGGTAGTAATTATATAGCCCTGCGCAGGGAGGCCCCTCCCCTCTTCAAAGAGCAGGGGAAATCTGCTATAATATGCGCCATGCAGAACCCTATTCCACCACCGCCGCCGCGCCCCGACCCGACAAGGCCCCCGCGGCCTCCAAGCCGCCCGAGGTGCCCGTGGCCTTCGGCCTGAACTCGAGGGACGACTACGAGTACGTCGACGTGTACGGCATACCCGTGGACGGCTCCGTGCTTCCGGTCCGCATGGACGAGGACGCGGGTCCGCTCGTCTTGAAGGCCGAGGACCCGGCGTGTCTCGCCGAGGCCCTCGAGGAGCGGCTGTGCGTGCTTACGGGAGACCCCGACTACGATCCGTACCTGTGGGACTGGTACGAGGAGTGGTGGGAGCCGGTGTACGGCGAGGAGCCCCCGGACCTGACGCTGTCGGGGCGCGCGGTGCGGGCCTGCACGGACGTGGCCGGCCTCTGCGAGGCGACTGCCGACCTTGGCTCCGACTCGACCGCGCTGCCCCAGGTCGCTATGTACCTCGACTCCAGGACGTTCGGCCGGAAGAGGTCGACGGTGGCGAACCGCCTCCAGTCGGGCTACGCGACCGTGGCGTTCTCCCTGTCGGAGCCGGAGATCGTGAACCACGGCGGGTGGCCTGGCGAGTGGGCGGGGGCGGGGGCGGTGCTGCCGGACGTGGAGACCTCCGTGAGGACGCTCGTCGAGAGCGCGTTCGACGACGTGAGGCCGGAGCTCCCGAACGGGTCGTCCCTCGGCTCCGACGACCAGCCCCCGTCGCTCGACGAGGGGAGGGTGAAGGACGCCTTCGCGGTGCTCTCGCGCGCCGACCTGCTGCTCGTCCCCTGCACCGTGGTGCCGCGCGCCGACGTCACGTTCTCGGCGTCAGGCATGCCGTCGCCCGACGACCTGTGCCCGTGCTCGTCCGACGGGAGCCAGGACGCCCGCACCTGCATATCCGAGGACTGCCCGTGGGAGACCTCGTACGACTTCTCCATGCCGGTGCGCCCGTATTCCGCCGACACCGCGTCGGAGGACTTCTTCCCGTTCCTGTGCTGGTGCATGTGCCCCCTGTGGCACCACACGGCGGCGTGGAGCTGCACGTGCGGCTACCCGACGTTCCCGGAGGACGCCCGGCACGACGAGATGGAGTCCGCGGGCGGGACGCCGACCTTCTACTTCTCGTGGGCGGCGGACGAGGACGTGTGCTGCCCCACCGTCGCCGGGATAAACGGCTCGACGGGGGACCTGACCGTGAGCGTGTCCGACTCCGTGACGGGGCTCCCCGACGAGACGGAGGTCGAGGACGTCGTCGTCGTGTACCGCGTCTGGCACGTGGAGGGGCCGGAGGGCGTCGTGCGCGGCATGGCGAAGTACGTCGCGAAGCTGTTCCCGGCCTCCGGGTCGACCGCCGGGAGCCTGACGGCGGACGTGCAGGGCGCGCTGACGGCGGACGTCGCGAGGACGCTCCTCGCGAGGTCGGGGATGCCGAAGGACCCGCATCCGCTCAAGTCACTGCACTCCGACCAGGTGGGCGTGGACGTCGTGGGGGCCTACGCGATCGTGAGGCCGGCCTTCCGCTCCGACCTGTCGGAGTACCGGGACCTCCTCGATTGACCATTGCGCGGACCGCGGCTTTTTGGTATACTGTTCCCCGGAGAGCGCCATTGGATTTCACATGACATTGACGCTGAAGATAGACGGCGCCGGAAGGGGCGCGACGTTGAAGGAGCTGCACGCGTTCGCGGTCGGCGACCTCTACAACCCCCTTGTCCTCGACTTCTCGTCGCTGGGCGCCGAGGGGGCGGGGCAGGTCGACCTCGCGACGCTGTCGCTGGCGGTGATGCGCGGGGCGGCGGGCGACGTCGTCGCGTCCGTCCCGATGTTCTCGCGCGTCCCCGGCCACTGGGCGGAGGCGCGCGCGGCCCTTCTCCTCTCGAACGACCAGCTCGACGCGTGGTTCGACGAGGCCGTCGGGGAGGGCGACGACGCCGTCAGGGCCGTCGCGTGGCTGGAGATCGCCGACGCCTCGCGCACCTACGCGGCGTGCGAGGTCCCGATCCTCCTGCGCCGCTCGTCGGCCCGCGGCGAGGGCGACCTCGCCGGGTACTACACCGCCTCCCAGGTGGACGCTCTGCTTGCGCTGAAGCAGGCGGCCCTCTCATTTGATTCGTCTCCGACGTCGGGGTCGGCCAATCCCGTGACCTCCGGGGGAGTGTTCGCCGCGCTCGCGGCGAAGGCCGACCTCGCCGCCATGACGACGGCCCTCGCCGACAAGGCGGACGCCTCCGGCGTCGCGGCCGCGCTCGCCGGGAAGGCCGACGCGGCGGACGTGACGGCGGCGCTGGCCGGAAAGGCAAACGCGGCGGACGTGACGGCGGCGCTGGCCGGAAAGGCAAACGCGGCGGACGTGACGGCGGCCCTCGCGTCCACGGTCACGACGAGCGCCCTCGCCACGGCGCTCGAAGGCTATGCGACCACGTCGGCCCTCAATCTCCTTCTGGCGAACTACGCGACCACGGCGGCCCTCGAGGCCGCGATCGCGGGCGTGCCGGGCCTCGCCGACATGACGGCGGCCCTCGCGGCGAAGGCCGACCAGTCCGCCGTGACCGCGGCGTTGGCGCTAAAGGCGAACGCGGCGGACATGACGGCGGCGCTCGCGCTGAAGGCCGACGCGGCGGCGATGACGACCGCGCTGGCTGGCAAGGTGGGAACTGCCGCGTTTGAGGCGGCCCTCGCCGACAAGGCGGACGCGAGCGACGTCGAGACCGCGCTCGCGGGGAAGGCCGACGCGACGGACGTGACGGCGGCGCTGGCGCTCAAGGCGAACGCCGCGGCCGTCGAGGCGGCTCTCGCCCTGAAGGCCGACGCCTCGACCGTCGCCTCGCAGATCTCCGCCCTCGCGACGAAGGCCGAGCTCGAGGCGGCGATCGCGGGGGTCCCGAGCCTCTCCGCCATGGCGGCGGCCCTGGCCCTCAAGGCGGACGCCTCCGCGATGACGACGGCGCTCGCGGCGAAGGCTGACGCCTCCGCGCTGGCGTCGCTGGCCGCGGCCGTGGAGGGGAAGGCCGACGCCTCCGCGGTCTACACGAAGACGGAGGTGGACAACCTCCTCGCCGCCTTGCCGGACACCTCCGGGCCGTCCGGCGGACAGCCCGTCATCTTCTTCACCGACGACTCCGACGTCATCCCGGTGCAGTCCGGCGGCGACACGCTCGTGAACGTCGTCGGCGCGGTGTTCGAGGGCACGGCCCTCTCGAGGCTCGCCCTCGTGGGCGTCGACTCCCGGTGGTCCGGGTCGGCCGAGCTGAACGCCGACAACGACTTTGAAGCCGCGTTCGCCGGCGGGGGCACCGCATCCTACGACGCGGACGGGGGAGTCCTGACGCTCACTTACGGCGGGGTCTCCATCGCGGCCTCCGTGACGATCCCGTCCGGCGGCGTGGGCGTCCCTGCAAGTCCTCTTGCGGACGCGAGCCCGACGTCCGGGAACATGGCCAGGCTCGTCTCGTCCGGCGGCGTCGCGGCGGCCCTCGAGGGCAAGGTCTCGGCGGCGCTGCACGCGGAGGACCTCTACGCGACGCGTCTCATCGCGGCGCAGAACGCGACGTCCGCCGCGCGGGCCGCGAACGCCGCCGCGCACAACCTCCGGCTGATACTTGACCTCGAGGCGCGGCTCGACGGAGCCGAGGAAGAGGAGGAGGAGCCCTGATGTCCGCCACGACGATACCGCAGGAGAACACGGCGGCCATCGCCGCCAACACGGAGGCGATAGCCGACCTCGTCGCCGCCGTCGCCGCCGAGATCGAGAACCGGCAGGCGGCGGACGCCGCGGCGGTCGCGGAGGCGAAAGCCTATGCGGACGAGGTGGCGAGGACGCCGTACGTTCTGCCGAAGGCGGCGGCGAACGTCCTGGGCGGCGTGAAGCCCGACGGGACCTCCACGACCGTGGACGCCGACGGGGTCATGCATGCCCACACGTCCCTCCCGACCGCGAGCCAGACCACTCTCGGCGCGGTGAAGGTGGACGGGACTACGATAGTCATACACGACGGGGTCATCTCGTGCTACGCGGCGGGGTCGTCGACGCCCCTCGCGGGGAGGACCGTGGACATGTCTACGCAGGACGGCCTGTTCGACGCCGTCAAGCTGATGCTGGAGACGTTAGGAGCGACAGTCAATGAATAAGGCGATCATGATCATGCTGGCGGCTCTCGCCGCCTTCGCGGGATTCTCCGAGACCGTCGAGAACGTGAGGACGGACTCGGCGGGGAACGTGTACGCGAGGTTCGGCTCCCTGGGGCGGAACTCGTTCGTGGCGACGAACGTCGTGGAGGGGCTTCCCCTCTCCGGCGGCGACATGGCGGGCCCCCTCAACATGGGCTTCAACCCGATCACGTTCAACGGCTCGACGAACTCGTCCGAGTGGGCGCTCTGGGACATGCTGCGCGCGTGGCCCACGGGGGCGGAGGGGCCCGTGCTCCTCCCGTTCGTCATCACGAACGCGATCGCGGGGGAGGTCGACGGAATCCTCAACGGGACGAAGCCGTTCACGGCGTTCAACGTGAGGCTGCCCCTCGGCGCGGGGATGACCGACCCCTTGCAGAACTTCTGGGTGAACGGGACGAACCTCCACGACTGGGTGCAGCTCCTCGCCCCCGTCCCGGACCTGTCCGCCGAGCTGGGCGCGTTCGCCCGGACGGGGGAGGTGTTCCGGGCCGCGAACTGGGGGACGCGCGACAGGTGGGTGGACGCGACTGGTGTCGTGTGGCGCGCGTCGTCCGACCCCTATCTCGACTACTGGGTGATCGAGCCGGCCGACCAGGCGCAGGGCATGTACGTCCGCTGGGACGGGGACTCGTGGATATGGGGCATGGAGGGCGCGGAGTACGACACGGCGTACGACGTCGACACCGGGACCATCTCCGTCAATTTCGGCACCGGCGTCTCGTACAAGGCCACCCGCCATCCGGGTGGTCCGGCCGAGGCCGTCGACCGCGTGATGCTCGTGTCCATGTCTCCCGGCGACTACGCGGCGGCCTCCAACAACGCGATGCGCGCGATGGAGTTCTCGTTCGCGGCGTCGAACAACGTCCCGATCGCCTCCGCGTTCGGCACGCCCGACCGGTGGACGGACGCGACCGGGTGCGTGTGGCAGGCTTCGTCCGACAACGACGCCTTCTGGGAGTTCTTCCCGACGCTGGCCCCCGACGTGGAGATACTTTCCATCACGTACAGCGACCCCGACTGGCGCGTGGACATCTACGACGGAAGCGACATCCGCGGCGCGTACGCGGGTTCCGCGTCGTCCACGATGCTCGAGTTCGACTTCTACGAGTACGGCAAGGTGCGCGCGATCCGCAAGAAGCTCGTGGGCCGCCTCGCCCTTATGTCCGACCTCGAGTCCGCTACGCCCGGCAACTACGCGACCGTGTCCAACAGGGCGATGCGCGCTGTTCAGCAGGTAGGGAGCAAGGTCGACATCGGGAGCGACGGCTATATTTCGTGGGGTCAGTATTCCGACAGGACGCTGAACGCCGGGGACACCGGGTGGTCGTTCGTGTGGGACGACTACGGCTCGATCCGCATCCCGATCACGAACGGAGACCATGTCGTCGCGCTCCGGGCCGACCTCCCGAACGTCCCGTCGTGGGCGATGGCCAATGCGAAGCCGACCTACACCGCGGCGGAGGTCGGGGCGATCGCGAAGACGGGCGGCGTCTATTCCGTGACCCGCTATCTGCACGTCTCCCCGCGCCTCTCCGTCGGCACCTTCACGGCGTCCGTCCCTCCGTTCGACATGTCGGGGGGCGGAACGGGGAACGCCTTCGTCTTCGGCGACAACATTCAGACGAAGGCCCCCGACACGGTGACGCTCGGCGTGGGGACGCTGAACACGAACAACTACTCGTTCGTGTGGAGCGGCGACGCGAACCGCTACTACATGCCGACCCTTCCGAGCATGTCAAACCCCTATTCGACGAAGTACAACGGCGGCTTCCACGTGAACCCGTCCGTCCGCGCCGGAATGTCGGGTCCGCTCGAGAACTTCTGGATCGGCGAGAAGAGCCTCGACGCGTGGATCGGCGAGAAGTCGGTGACGCCGCAGACGGTGACGAACGTCGTGAGGCGGATCGTCTCCGTCACCTCGGACTATGTCTGGGACGCGCAGGCCGAGTGCCTGTACCGCCGGAGCATGGAGAACCAGTTCCTGTACTGGACGCCCGTCACCAACGTCAACGCGCTTCTCCCCGAGAACGCGCACATACTCGAATACCTGGAGGAGCACAAGAATGACTAACCTGGTACTTGCCGCGGCGCTGGCGGTCTCGCCGGCGGACTGGACGCAGCTCACCAACCGGGTCGACCTCATGTGGACGGCCCACACGCAGCGTGTCGAGCGGATCGAGCGCGCCCGCGAGAACGCCCGGAAGAGGCGCGAGGGCCCGCCCGAGAGGCCGTTCCGCGTGAAGGGAGGCAGGCGATGAGGAAGTTCCTCCTTCTGCTCCTTCCGCTCGCCCTCTTCGCGGATGACCCTCCGCGGATGCGCGAGCTCATGGTCGACGACGCCGGGAACCTGAACTCGACGAACGCCGTCGCGACGCAGGCCGACCTCGCGCGGGTGGCCGCGTCGAACCAGGTCGCCATGGCCGAGCAGGCCGCCGCGAGGGAGGGCTTCGACCAGGCGGTCTCCCTCCTCTCCGCCGTCGCGACGAACGTCGCCGCCGGGACCCCGGTCGTATTCTACTCCGTGGAGCTCTCGAGCTTCGACGCCGCCGTCACCTTCGACGAGTCCACGGCGAAGGTGATGATCATCGGCTACGAGGACCGGAACGAGTCGAGCACGGTGTCGGGGGTCTCCGTGAAGAAGTGGCGCCTGCGCTTCGCCTTCACCGACAACCTCCAGAGCGTGAAGCCCCTCGTCGGGTACGCGCAGGTGCTGGACGGGACGGCGAGGGCCGACTGGGAGTACGTCGCGGACGACCTCGTGGGCGACCCCGTCCTCGACACCGGGACGTACACCGACGGCGACGGGAACCTGTACAACTACCTTTACCACATCGACTTCTGGATGCCCGCCGAGAACACCGGGTTCGCCTACGTCCGCGTGCCGAACGACGCCGTGGTTGCGGACGGCGCGACCATCGACCTCCCGAACGGGGTGGCCGGAGGGGCCACCACGACGGTGACGTGGGGCGGGAAGACGCTGACGTTCCGGGGCGGGCTCCTGACGGGGGTGAGCGAATGATCTTCGACGGAGTCATGCTGAAGGTCCTCGTGGGCGCGGCCCTGCTGCTCTTCGCGGCGTGGGCGTGCGTCGCCGCCGGCCCCGCGCTCGGGCGCATGCTGCGCGAGACCTTCGGAAAGTGGATGGGCCTCGACCCGCTCGGGAAGGCCGTGACGCTCGTCTGCGTCTGCTTCCTCGCCATGTACGGCGGCTCCAAGTCGATCATGTCGAAGACGTCGCACGACCCGGAGATCGGGCTCGCGGCGGCGGAGTACGTGAAGGGGACGAACGGCGTCCCGGCGTCCCTCGTCTCCTCGCTCGGGGCGGGGACGAACATGGTCGCGTACGCCTTCTCCGTCACGAACTCCGTCCTTACGGGGGACGAGATCGCGGCGAAGGTGTGGTTCCGCGAGGACAACCGGAACGCGTGGACGAACTTCACCGCCGCCGGGATCTCGATGCAGACCATGTCGGAGGTCCACAGCCCCACGACGACCGTGTGGTTCGCCTTCGCGACGAACGACTGGCGGCACCAGCAGATATACGTCGGCGACGACCTCCCTCCCGTGTACATCGAGACCGAGGGCGGGGTGACGCTGGACTCCCTCGTGATGACCTCGAAGAAGGCGACGATAACCTACACCGTCGACGCGTCCGCGCTCACGGCCTCCGGGCAGGTCCTCTTCGAGCGCATGTGGACCGGGGGCGAGTGGCAGACGGTGCGCGCCGTGACGGCCGTCGCCGGGCAGCACGTGGAGGAGTTCCCCGGGTTCTTCGTCATGAAGCGCTCCATGTGGCGCATAAGGCTTCTCGTGGAGGTGTCGAATTGAAGTGGCTGATCCCATTCATGCTGCCGTTCGCGGCGGTCGCCCAGCTGGGCGCGGACAGGTCCGTCGTGGCCGAGTCCGTCTCCAACGTCCACACGAACTACTCGTGGGCGAAGAACGTGGTCATGGAGACGGAGGACGGGGCCCTGCGCGACAAGAAGCACGCGCTCGCCACCTCCGCGAACGCCGCCGCGCAGCAGACGACCGCCGACCAGGTGGGCCGCGTCGCGCAGGCGTGGAAGCAGGGCTTCTCGAACGGCGTCGAGTCCCTCTCGGCGTCGCTCTCGAACGTCCCGAGGACGGGCCGGTTCATCGGCCTCAAGTTCCCCCTCCTCCCCCAGACGTCCAGGACGTTCGACATACACGTCGTCTCCAACCGGTACAACTCGCTGACGCACGACGACGAGCTCTGGATATACTTCGGGCAGAGCTTCACGAACGCGCCGACCATCACCGTCCCGTACGTGTACGAGTCGGGCCTCACGACGAACCGCGTCGCGGGGTCGTGGAAGAAGGCTGGGACGTCGGCCCACTTCACGAACACCGTGGACCTGACGGTGGCGCGGGCGTCCGGCCCGGACATCGTCTACCCGAAGTGCCACAAGCTGTTCGTCCCGAGGCCGGCGGAGCTGCGGGGCGTCCCGTGCAACCTGAACCCGAACGGGGTCTGGGGCGGGCCGACCGGCGTCGCCTTTGGGAGCTATCTCTTGACCGTCACCGTCTCCGGGACGACGTACCCGACGTACACCGGGCCCGTCACGAACCAGGCGGCGGGGGTGGTCGCTCTGTTCGACAACGGCGCGTTCCTCGGGACCGTGCCCATAGAAAGCCAGGAGGAAGACTGATGAAGAAGATCGTGTTCGCCGCGCTGTGCGCGCTGTCGGTGTTCGCGGGGGCGGGGACGAACGACCTCGCGTCCGTGCTGGGGAAGGCCACGGTGTCGAGGCTGGAGGCGCTCGCCTCGCAGCGGAAGCTCCAGTCGAGGGTCGTCACGAACGGGACGATGGTCTGCACGTACGTCCAGGCCGGGCGGACGTGGACCGTCACGAACCGGCTCTTCTCGGCGACCGGCTACGTGAAGCCGCCGAGGTACTCGAAGCTGAAGCTCTACGTCGCCCTGTCGCAGATCGGCAAGTGGCAGGCCCTCAAGGAGTGGCTGATGACCCAGGAGGTCAACGGCCTCAACGCGTGGGAGGCGTTCTCCCTCGCGCAGGACCTGACCGCGGACAACGAGCTGTTCAACCTCTGGCTCGGCCGGGCCAAGGAGGTCTTGCAGGTCGACGACGAGACCGCCGCGCAGGTGCTGAAGGCGGCGGAGGACTGACATTCGCGCGACGCGCCCGAGGAGAGCCGGGATGCGCCGCATTATCTGGAGGAGACGGACACATGGCCACGACGATACTCGAGGAGAACACCGCGGCGATCGCGCAGAACACGGCGGCGATCGCCGACGTGACGCACGCGTTGCAGGTCGAGGTGTCGCGCGCCAGGGCGGCGGAGGCCGCCGCGAACGCGTACACCGACGAGGCGGCCGCGACGCTGGACGCCGCCATCGACGCGCTCGACGCGGCGCTCCGCTCGTACGTGGACTCGCGCTCCGCGGCGGGCATGCACTACAAGGGGTCGGTGGCGACGGTCGCCGCCCTGCCCGCGACGGGGAACGCCGCCGGCGACATGTACAACGTCGCGGCGAACGGGCGGAACTACGTGTGGGACGGCTCGGCGTGGGACGACTGCGGCGGGATCGTGGACACGTCCCAGCTCGTGACGTGGAGCGAGTTCCGCGCGCACAGGAACGACGCCGTCGGGCACATCACGGCGGCGGAACGCGCGCTCTGGAACTCCGGCCTCACGTTCGGCGTCGGCACCGTGACCGCGCTCGCGTACGGGTCGAACCCGACCGTGAGGAACGTCGGCACGGCCCGCGACATCGTCCTCAACTTCGGCATACCGAGGGGGAAGCCCTTCACGTACGACGACTTCACCGAGGCCCAGCTTGCGCGCCTTGTCGGCCCCGCTGGCCCCGCGCCCGTCATCTCGATCGGCTCCGTGGAGGCGGGCGAGAACGAGACGGACGCCGGGGTCGAGGTGCAGTCCCAGACGGGCAAGTACGTGACGCTCGCCTTCAGGCTCCCGTGCGGCCCGAAGGGCGACGCCTTCACCTACGCGGACTTCACCGCGGCGCAGCTCGAGGCGCTGCGCGGCCCGCAGGGCGAGGCCGTGAAGACCGTGACGGTAGGGAACGTCACCACCGTCTCCCCGTCCACCGGCGCGCAGGTGTCGGTGGCGGAGGAGACCGAGTCGACGGTGAAGCTCGACTTCCGAATCCCGCGCGGCTACTCCCCGTACATCTACGCGACGGCGCAGACCCTTGCGCCGGGGCAGAACGCGACGGCGAACGTGAACACCACGAACACCGGCGACATCAGCTCGTGCCAGATAACGTTCGGCATCCCGCAGGGCGACCCCGGCTACATCGGCCTCGTCACGCCGCAGGTCGACTCCTCGCTGTACCAGCTGACGGACGACGCGTCGAACCTCATCAACGTGACGGGGTCGACGACCTCCGTCAACGTGCGCGTGCCGTACGAGTACCGCAGCGCGAACCGGACGGAGGGCGCGCACGAGTTCACGATCGTCCTTGCATTCGCGTCGACGTGGACGGGCGCCACGTTCGCGCTCAACATCAAGAAGCGCTACTCGAGCGACACGTGCGTCCTGCACCTCTTCTCCGCGAACGCCCTCGACTTCACGGGCGCGCAGGCGGGCGACATCGCGGTCGTCCACTTCGCGGAGATGTTCGAGGGGCACTACATGGTGTCCACGAAGTTCCTCGCCGCGACCGTGGAGGTGACGCAGACGTGAGCTTCATGCAGGTCAGGATGGCGATGTCCGACGTCCGGGAGTACGACTTCACGGGCGCCACCGTCCTCACGGCGAACCCGCAGGCCGGGGCGATGTCGTTCACCGCGTTCTCCGCGACCGCGAAGGAGGGGGAGGACTCCGTCGTGGTGGACTGGGGCGACGGGACGACGGAGGAGCTGACGCCGGCCGAGACGACGCGGGCGGTGGCGCTCTCGCACACGTACAGGCAGGCGGGCGCGGTGCGCATCCGCATCTCGAACGCCCTCGACTCGTTCTACCCGTCCGGCGCCGGGGGCCTCTCCTGGAGCGCGTTCTACTGCTCGACGAGCAACCTGCACGCCGGCGCGCGCCCGCTCACCGGGATCGTGTCGCTCGGCTCCAACATAACGAACCGGACGCTCTCGCCCGCGCTCTTCGCCAACACCTCGATCACGGGGTGGCCGACCCTCTACGACGTGCCGAAGCTGGTCGCCGCGAACTCGAACTCGTACGTCGTCCCCGCCGCGTGCTTCAAGGGATGCACGGCGCTGGCGTCGGTCGCGGGCGCTCCGTCGAGCCTGCGCGGCATCGACTCGGAGGCGTTCTCCGGCTGCACGGCGCTCGCGAGCCTGTCCGGCTTCTCCGGCTGCACGAACCTCTGCTACGTCGGCTCCGGCGCGTTCGCCGGCTGCACGTCCCTGACGACGCTCGAGGGGCTCCCGGCGTTCAACGGCGACCCGTGGACGGGGCTCCTGCGCGGGGCCGGGACGACTACAAACAGCATCTCGTACTCCACGACCCTCGTCGAGGAGCTCGGCTCGTACCAGCGCGTGAACCAGGTCTGCATGCGCCTCGGCGCGAACGCGTTCAACGGCTGCTCGTCGCTCGCGAGCCTGGGGAGCTTCAGCCTCCCGTCGAGCACGAGGCTCACGCCCGGCGCGTTCGCGAACTGCCCGCTCCTCACGAGCACGACCGGGATTCCCGACCACCTGTGGTACTCGGCCGTGCGGAACGACCTCGCCGACTCCCCGTACAAGGCGCGGACGTCCTACGCCTACTACATCCCGGAGCGGTACTACCTTCCGTCGAATATCCAGGTCTACCATGAGTACGCCCTGAACTCCGGGTCGGCCTTCTCCGGCTCCGGCGTCACGAGCGTGGGCGGCGCCGCCGACAACGGGACGATCCTGATCGGCGAGTTCACGAACTGCCTCGGCCTCACGGACATCACCATCTCGAACGCGAAGGCGATCGGCGCCGGCGCGTTCTCCGGGTGCTCGAATCTCATGACCGTCCGGTTCGACGGAGTCCCAAAGGACAAGGTGAGGAACAGCATCTACGGCGTCTATGGCTCCGGGTACGCGGGGTACGGAGGCTCGACGTGGCCGTTCGGGCTCCCGTCCGGCTGCCAGGTCATCTGCTCCGACGGCACGTTGACCGTATAGGCGGCTTATGGTATAATAGTCGGCAACCGGAAGGAGACTTATATGACACTCACAGGCGCACTACAGTCATGCAGGAACGGCGACGCGGTCAAGCGCGAGTCGTGGCGCGGGTACATCCAGAAGGTGTTCCCCGGCGCGGAGGAGGAGACGCGGTTCCCGAACGACGCGCCGTTCGACATCGTGGTCGTAGCGGCCGACGGCACGAAGGCGACGTACTCGTTCGGCACGGAGACGGCGGAGGAGCCGACGCAGCTCTCGCACGAGCTGCTCGACGCGTTCCTCCGGGACGACTGGATTCGCGGCTCCGCCGAGGCGTTCGAGAAGGCGCGCACCGGCGGCGGCAGCTTCTGACGGAGGCTTGAGCGATGGCCGACATCCTCGCCGACAACCAGACGGAGTCCGTCCTCACCCTGCTCGACAGGGGCGAGGCCGACGAGGCCACGCGCAACCGGGTGTCGGCGGCGCTCCTGCGGGCCCAGACCCGCATGATGAGCCAGCTCGACGACATCCGCACGAACTTGTGGTCGCGGAGCGACCTCGAGGTGCTCGTGGACGAACGGCACCGCAGGCACTGCGAGTGCTGCCCCGCGAAGAAGTACCTCGAGGACCGGGGCAGGCCGGCGGAACCGCCGAAGCAGCACTGGCTGATCGCGCTCCTCTCGTCCGAGTCCTTCCGTCTGTTCATCCTCGCCGCGATCCTCGTCTGGGCCGTCATCTACCTGTCGTCCGGGAGGGACGGCGTGGACGCGGTCAAGTCCGGGATGCAGCATCTCTCGACAGGAGGCTTGAAGTGAAGATACTCTTTGTAGCCCTCGCGCTGGCGATCTTCGCCGGTTGCAGTTCCGCGCCGGACCCGGTTCCGTCCGCGGAGTACCCGACGCACGAAAGGTGGTGGAAGTGAACAAGTACGAGAAGATGTTCGTGCGGGGCGCGCTGAAGCTCCCCGCCAAGGTCCCGGCGAAGGTGCGCTTCCGCGCCGCCGCGTCGTTCAAGGGCCCGAAGGAGCTCCTTCTGGACGGCTACATGACGCCGGTCGAGAACCAGGGCTCGATGCCGTGGTGCGCCGCGTACTCCGCGCCGACCTTCGCCGAGGCCGTCCTCTGGCGGAAGAACGGCTACCACAAGGACATCGACCCCGGCAAGCTCTACCGGTACGCGAAGACGATCGACGGCGACCCGAACGGCGACGGCACGTACCTCGAGTG
>Ga0310690_10005760_pt1 | contig 16617 bp, 11 predicted proteins | sample AusTroGonzalo_MG_2_FD_207661 | JGI IMG/M metagenome (GOLD analysis project Ga0310690, IMG submission 207661) | Bovine rumen microbial communities from tropical cattle in Woodstock, Queensland, Australia - Gonzalo_04 (v2) (version 2) | ecosystem: Host-associated > Mammals > Digestive system >... | reverse complement strand
GCTATCATTTTCAATGTCAAGAATGACTTTAGGCTTTTTCTGTAGTGTTTCTTTATCCAAACTGTTCCATTGTATTTTTGAATAAAGTAGTTTTATAAGTGGTATGTCTGGTGGATAATAAGGAGAACTAACGCTCTTGTTTTTGTTGTCCTTAAACCATTGAACCACACCGTTTTTGAAAACCACGGTTATTTCACTTTCATAAACCATAGTCCAAAAGGCGGGCTCATACATAGCTTTACCATATCCCAAAAATAAAGTATCGGAGAAACTATCCATCATTCTTCGCTTTTGGGATCCTAAAACTGATTCCATGATGTTCTCATCGTTGTCGTTTACAATGGATTTTAAATACAAAGAATCATTGTCTATTTCAAAGACAAACCGATAGCCACGATAGTTGGCAGTCGTTTTCCAATTCTGCCCCAATTCTTCCAAGTTGTTCACTTCCTCTTGGCTGAAGTGCTTTTCGATTTGTTTAAGGGGTATGGTATGATACTCGTTACCATTCCAGTATAATATATCCCTAGCTTGTGGTGTAGCCTGCACAATTCCACAAATAAGCAGAAATGCAAGCAATAATGGTAATTTGTGTTTCATTGTTGGATATTTTTTGGCAAAGATAATGTTTTTTTTCAGATATGCAAAGACATTTATTGCATTTGGCTGTAATCTCTTGCCAGTCCGCCCTGCGAGGTCTCCTTATAAAGCGAAGGCAAATCCTTGCCGGTCTCTTTCATCGTTTCCACGACCTTGTCGAACGACACACGATGGTGACCATCGGAGAAGGTGGAGTAGATGTTGGAGTCGAGGGCACGGGCAGCGGCGTAGGCATTGCGCTCGATACAAGGTATTTGGACAAGACCGCAAACAGGGTCGCAGGTCATGCCCAGGTGGTGCTCAAGCGCCATCTCTGCGGCATATTCAATCTGGGCAGGACTTCCCCCAAACAGCTGGTTGGCGGCAGCGGCAGCCATGGCGCAAGCCACGCCCACTTCGCCTTGACAGCCCACCTCTGCACCCGAGATGGAGGCGTTGGTGCGCACGATGTTGCCCACCAAACCTGCCGTCACTAAGGCACGGACGATGCGTTGGTCGGTGAACTCGTAACTCTTTGAGAGATGGTATAAAACCGCTGGCATAACGCCGCACGACCCACAGGTCGGTGCCGTGACAATGACACCGCCCGAAGCATTCTCTTCCGAGACAGCCAAGGCGTAAGAATACACCAAGCCACGGCTTTTCAGGGTGTGCGTGTAGCCCGAAGCCTTGATGTGGTAGGTGGCGGCCTTGCGGCTCAGGTTGAGCGGTCCGGGCAAGACGCCCTCGGCCTGCAAGCCCCGTTCCACCGCTGCCTGCATCACCCGCCAAACCTCCATCATGTAGTCCTCAATATCCTTTTGGTTCTCGTATTCGTACACATATTCCCAATAGGTGCGTCCTGTGCGCTCGCACCAGTTGAGGATGTCGGTCATCTTCGAGAGCGGGTAGACCTCTGGCGACTCGTCCACTTTGCCTTCTTCGGCCAGGTTGCCGCCGCCTATGCTGTACACCTGCCATTCGCCGAGAAGGTTTTTCGCTACATCGAAAGCCTTGAACAGCATGCCGTTGGGATGGAAGGGAAGGATGACATCAGGATTCCAGATGATTTCTGTCGGCGCTTGAAGGGTGTTAAGGATGGCCCAGTCCGTCATGTGGCCTTTGCCCGTGGCGGCGAGGCTACCGTAGAGCGTCACCTCAAACGAGGCGGCGTTGGGGTAACGACTGTTGAATATCGATGCCGCCTTCTGCGGTCCCATGGTGTGGCTGCTCGAAGGGCCTACACCGATCTTGTAGATGTCTTTGATGGTTTTCATGGCGCAAAATTAGAAAAATTTCTATTTTTGCAGCCATTATAATTAATAGGAAATGGAACAAGAAACCTCCTCAAAAGCCTTGACCGAACTAGACGAGCTCGGCGAATTCGGCCTCATCGACCAACTAACTTCCGACTTCCCGCTGCGCAACGCCTCCTCGCTGAAGGGCGTCGGCGACGATGCCGCCGTCATTAACCACGAGGGATACCGTACGCTCGTGTCGGTCGACATGCTCATCGAGGGCATTCATTTCGATATGACTTATTGCCCCTTGAAGCACCTCGGCTACAAGGCCGCCGTCAGCAATTTCTCTGATATCTACGCCATGAATGGCACTCCGACCCAGATTGTGGTAGGACTCGGCGTGTCGAGCCGATATACTGCTGAGGCATTGGAAGAACTATATGCCGGCATCCGCTTGGCCTGTGAGCGTTACCATGTCGATATGGTAGGCGGCGACACCACGAGCAGCAAGACGGGGCTCGTCATCTCCATCACGGTCATCGGCATGGCCAAAGAGGAAGACATCGTCTATCGCAGCGGCGCAAAGAAAAACGACCTGCTTTGCGTTTCGGGCGACTTGGGCGGCGCCTACATCGGCCTGCTCATCCTCGAACGCGAGAAGGTGGAGTTCCTCTCCAATCCTAACATGCAACCCCAACTAAAAGGCTTGGAGTATGTGCTTGAACGCCAATTGAAACCCGAAGCCCGCAAAGATATCATTGAGCAACTGAAAAAATTAGGCATCAAACCGACTTCGATGATTGACATTTCTGATGGCCTAGGTTCCGAAATCCTGCATCTCTGCAAGGAATCCAAAGTGGGCTGCCAGCTTTACGAGGAGAAAATTCCCATCGACCCGACCACTGACAAGATGGCCAAGGAGTTTCAAATCGTGCCTTCAGTGGCGGCTTTGAGTGGTGGCGAGGACTATGAACTGCTTTTCACCATCGACCAAAAGGACTACGAGAAAATTCAGACAATGTCGGCGGATGTGACCGTCATAGGCTACATGACCGACAACGTGGGTGTGGCCGAAATGATTACACCCGACAACCATGTCATTCCTATCAAAGCGCAAGGCTGGGACCATTTGAAAAAGCATGAATGACTTGCCCGAAATAGTAAAGCAAAAGCTCGCCGCGCTGCCCAACAAACCCGGCGTGTACCGCTATTTCGACAAAAAAGGCGAACTGATTTATGTCGGCAAAGCCAAGAACCTGAAACGCCGCGTCAGCAGTTATTTCAGCAAGGAACAGTACGGCAAGACGCGCGTCCTCGTAAGCAAAATCGCCGACCTTGAATACAGCATCGTCGATTCGGAGTCGGAGGCACTGCTGCTTGAAAACACGATGATTAAGCAGTACAAGCCGCGATACAACATCATGCTCAAGGACGACAAGACCTATCCTTGGATTTGCATCAAAAAGGAAGCCTTCCCGCGGGTGTTCCTCACGAGAAGAAAAGTCAACGACGGCTCAGAGTATTTCGGCCCCTACCCTTCCGTGCGCACGGCGCACATTCTCTTGGACTTACTCGGTCAGGCCTACAAAATTCGCTCCTGCCGCACACCTTTGACCGAACTCGGCATTGATAAAGGCAAATACAAAGTATGCTTAGACTATCATATACATAAGTGCAACGGCCCCTGCGAAGGCTTGATTTCCAAGGCCGACTACAACGCCATGATTGCCGAAATACGAGAAATCATCAAGGGCAATATGGGCAGTGTTTTGCGCGAACTAAAGGCTCAAATGATGGACCACGCCTCGCGCATGGAGTTTGAAGAGGCACAAGAGATCAAGATAAAATATGACCTCTTGGAGGAATATCGCAGCCGCTCAACAGTGGTCAGCCAATCGATTCACAACGTGGAGGTGTACTCCTTCATCGATGACAGTGAAGCGTTCTACGTCAACTTCATGAAGGTAGTTGACGGTGCCGTTGTACAGTCACACTCGTTTGAGATGAAGCGCCGTTTGGAAGAAACAGCGGAAGAACTATTGCTGCTGGCCATCACCGAGTTGAGGCAGCAGTTCGACAAGCCTGCTTTGGAAATCATTGTTCCCGTGAAGCTGGATTACGCCATTGAAGATGTGGACGTAACTGTTCCGCAACGTGGCGACAAGCTGAAACTCTTAGACCTCTCGCGCCGCAATGCCATGCAATACAAAATCGATTTGGAGAAGCAACGTACTCTGGTGGACCCGGAACGCCATCAAAAGCGGGTACTCAACCAATTGAAAGAGGCCCTGCAGATGGGGCAAATGCCCAATGTCATCGAGTGTTTCGACAACTCCAATTTCCAAGGCGACTATGCCGTGGCGGGGATGGTACAATTCGTGAACGGCAAGCCCAACAAGGCGGGCTACCGCCATTTCAACATCAAGACCGTGGAAGGCCCTGACGATTACGCCTCTATGAAGGAAGTGGTGCGCCGCCGCTATTCACGGCTCATCGAGGAAGGCAAGCCTTTACCCGACCTCATTATCACTGATGGCGGCAAGGGACAGATGGAGGTAGTTCGACAAGTGATTGAAGACGAATTGCAGGTTGATATTCCCATTGCAGGCTTGGCCAAGGACGATCGTCATCGCACCAATGAGTTACTGTTCGGCTTTCCACCACGCGTAGTGGGCTTGAAGCCCAATTCCGAAGTGTTTCGTCTGTTGGCCCACATTCAGGACGAGGTACACCGCTTCGCCATCACCTTCCATCGCAAGAAGTTCGAAAAGGGCTTCATCCACTCAGAATTGGCTGACATCAAGGGCATCGGAAAGAAGACGGCGGAGAAGTTGCTCTTGGAGCTGAAGTCCGTAAAAGGCATCAGCGAGGCCTCTTTGGAGCAGCTTTCTGAAATTGTCGGTCCAGCGAAAGCACAGGTGGTTTACAATCACTTCCAGACACAAAAAAAGCCAGCGTAACGCTGGCTTTTTTGTTTGATTCGCATTTCAGCTTACTGCAGCTTGAACATGACGGGGATTTGGTACGACACGCGCACAGCCTTACCACGTTGCTTGCCAGGTTTCCATTTCGGCATGCTCTTGATAACGCGAACAGCCTCTTCGTCGCAGCCGCCACCGATACCACGGAGCACCTTGACGTTGGACACGCTGCCGTCGGGTTCTACGACGAAGCCGATGAACACACGACCCTGAATGCCGCTTTCACGAGCGATTTGGGGATACTTGATGTTCTTGGCCACATACTCAAGCAGTTTCTGATCACCGCCAGGGAATGCAGGCATCTCTTCCACGATCTGGAAGATCTCTTGCTCGACGACTTCATCTTCCTCAATTTCAGGAGCGACATATTCTTCCAGCACCTCGGTTTGGTCCACTTCGGCGTTGATTTCGATGTCTTCAACTTCGACATTGTCGTCCACGATTTCGAGTTGGGTGGTCTGCTTGGGCATCTCCACAGGCTGAGGTTTTTGCTCATCCTGCTTGGTGATTTCGACCATTTCTTCATCTACCTCAACAGTTCTGTTGAGCAGACTGGGGTCGATTTCGCGCTTGTCGTAGCTCTTGTGCTCGAAAGCCAGCCATGCAACAAACAGGCTGATGATGAGACCTATCTGCATGAATAACAGCTTCTTGTTCTCAAGGTTGGCTTTAGGTGATTTTTTCTCTTCCATGGTTATGTGAATTTTTGATTTGGCGTTTGAATGACGTTGCGAAAATAGGAATTATTTGTTTATGAAACGCAAGTAAGCCGAAAATTATTTTCTTTTTTTGAAAAAAAGCCAAAAAACGAGTATTCCTACAAAGGTTCCTATGCAGTCGGCTAGGAAGTCAAATTTATCGCCAGTTCGCGTAGGCACAAGGTATTCCTGTATTAGTTCGGTGATGCCGCCATAGCCGATGCCGATGAGTGCTGTGATCAGCAAGGCTCTCTTACGATACGCTTCCCCGTTTGAGGCGAAAGGTTCGCGGTAACCCCAAAGGCAAAGGAAGGCGAATACAGCATACATGCAGGCATGCACCACCTTGTCGATGCCGACGATGGGTTTGACATGGGGAAAAACAGAACCCGGGAGCCCTGTGAGGATCAGTATGATGATGGCACACAGGAGTCCCGGGGTACTATTTCTGGTCAGTCTATCCAAGGCTTTAGGCAATCTTGGCCTGGTAAGCTGCAGCATCCATGAGGGCGTCAACCTCGGCGGGGTCGTTCACCTTAATCTTGATGATCCAGGCTTCGCCGTAGGGGTCGCTGTTGACGAGCTTGGCGTTCTCTTCGTCGGCCAAAGCTTCATTCACTTCAAGGATCTCGCCTCCGACGGGCATGAGCAGCTCGGCTGTGGTCTTCACGGCCTCGATGGCGCCGAATTCCTCTTGCGCTTCAAGGGTCTCGCCCACGATGTCAGGATCGACGTCAACAAAGGTGATGTCGCCAAGTTCGTGTTGGGCATAATCGGTAATACCAACGAATGCGGTGTCGCCTTCGAGGCGGATCCATTCGTCATCGTTCGTGTACTTCAGGTTGGATGGAATATTCATTTTTTTATGTTTAAATGGTTAATAAATTCGCTGCGAAATTACATAATAAAATGGACGCTTTCACATTTTCATGAAAATTTTATTGGGCCAGGCTGAAACGTATGGTCAGACCTGCAAAAGTGGTGGCGTTCTTGAAGGAGTTCGAAACAAACGGGTTAGACGAATCGCGCTTGAAGAAGAACTGTGCGCTCAAACGCTGGCTGAAGGTGTAATCAGCAGTGAAGTAGATGTTGATTTTGTCCTGTCCGGCCGAGATCTGATTGTTGTTCTCATCAATACGACGAAGCACTGTGATATCGCGCTTGAATCCCAAGTCGAGTTTCAGAATCAAGTCGTTCTTGATATTGGTCTTCTTTCCGTTGCCGCCCAAGGGGACGATGTTGAAAGAAAGGTTTTTGATGCGATATCCTGCACCGATGACGATTTCGCGACCGTTCACCTCAGTGAGTTGGTTGTTGGTGAAACTCAGCGTCATGTTTCTCGATTTCCTGAACTGGAAATTGAATGTCATGGAGTTATGTAAGCCGACATCAATACCAATGAGAGGCAAGTATTGCTCTGTAAGCACCATCTGCGCGATATCGTATGGCGGAATGATGATGTCTGAGTTCTCATACATCTGTACGGTATTATCCGGATCATAGTACACATTACTGGCCCACGCGTTGATGGAATAACTAGACTTATAGGAATGGGTGATGCTAATGCTCTTGAACAGTTTCGCCACGGCGGGAATGTTGGTCAGGCCGGTAAAGGTCAGGTTCCAGTTGGGCAGCGGGAAGCGCGGGAAAGGATTAAGGCTCATCTTGTTGGGATCTTTTCCAGTGTAGGCCGCGACGAAGGAGTACATCAACACTTCCATCGAGGAAGCATTATAACCGACGGGGAAATAGTCGCGTGCTATGCTGTCGTACTTGTATTCATTGACATTATCAATCCACTGCGGATTCGTGCGGGCCAAGCGGTCGGCGACGACTTTTCTGTAGTTCAACAGCCTTTCGAACAAGACGGAATAGGTGGTGTCGGAATTGGCGAAGGAGGTACCCCACATCAGGTAGCTCATGCTGAAGCCACCGCCGTTGGTAGGCGTGTAGGTCTCAAACCGCTGCGTTGCATCGCTGTACCTAAAGTAATGCTGGTAGTTCTCGGTATAGTTGCGGTTACCCGTGAAATCAATCTTCAGTCCTTGGAACGGTTCAGCGTTGACGCGGTAAGTGATGTTCTCCGTCATGCGCCGCGTATAGGGGTCGCTGAGGATGGAGTCGCGGGTGAGCCAACTCTTGGCTTCATCGACATCAATGCTGTGGGCCACGGCTTTTTCGAAGATGTTTTGGTCCTCGCCAAATGTGCTACCGAGTACAAAGCCTACACCAGGCGCCCACCCATAGCTGGGAGCCATACCAAAATACTTTGCCTGGGGCATGAAGCCGGGCAGTGACTGTCCGTTGGCCAATGAATAGGTGGCCGACACCTTCTTGACGAGGGTAAGCAAACGCAAGCTGTTGTCGAGAATTATCTTTCCAGCACCGACCTTTTCTGTTTTCTTCTTCGTCGAATCTTGCACCTTACCGTCGTCTTTGCCTTGTCCGTTCCTGTTTCGATTATTATTGCGGCGTTGTGGCGTGTTGAGTTTCTTCAGGTAGTCCACTTTGTTGTAAAGCTTGGTGAGGTCCAAAGTGGCATTACCCTGGATGGTGTTGGAGTTCTCGATGACGTTACCCAAACGTGACTGGATGGACAAGGCCGAAGCGGTCCAAGAATAAGTGCCTTGGTAACTGGCATTGGCGTTAATCCAGTTGAGAATAGGAATCTTGTTGATGGGCAAAGTATAGCTCGCGTTGAAGGTCTGGTCGAAGCGCGACATGGAGCCAAAGCTCAGCAACTCTCTCTTGATGGTGTCTTGGTTGAGTTTCCATGTCTCGGGGTCAGTTTTTCGGTCGACATAGCCAGCGGGCTCATAGATATAGGCTCTGGCTTGAGCGGCATATTCGAAGTTAAGTCCACGGGTGAGGTCGTAACGCAACTGATAGTCGCGGTTCCAGTCCCACTGACGCGAATAGGTCGGATTGATGATGATCAAGCCGCCACTCTTGTTGCGCAGTTCCTTTTGGGAGAAGTAGCGGTACATCTCAGTGTTGAAAGAGAAGCTCTTTGGCGCGTAGTAGAAGTTAATGTCCTTGAAGAACTGCATGGAAGGCTTCGAAGCCCACTTGGCCTTGGCAAAAGGCTCGACGGGCTTCGGGTTGCCCGCGTAGTTGTAGCCGAGTCCACCGCGATAGGTCTTCACGTCATAATACTTGATGTCGGAGTTTTCCTGATAGGTCTCACTATAGGAGAACGATAGGTTAAAGTTCTCGATATCCCAGAAGTGGACTTTAGGCGCGTTGTTGCCGCGACCAGCAAGGCCTTTGTTAGGATCTCTTGGGTTTTCTCCCAAGCCGTTGCCGCCGTTACCGCCGTCGTCTTCGCCTTTCTTCTGTTTCTTGGCTACACGTTCCTTCCTGACGTTCATGAAATTGATGTTCTTATGGCGCGTAAGGTCGTGAACCATGGAATTGAGGGAGTCTCTCTGCCTATTGTTGTCCAAAACCGCCAGGGCATCTTTCATCTTGACATCGGGGTCGTATGGATTGTAAAGCGGCGTGGTTCTGTTCTCGCCGTAATCGATGTGCATGGGAATTCTAATGCCCGACTCACCGAAGAACTTGCCCAGTTCGAGGTCGGTGGAGATATTGAATTGTGAGTTGGCCTCAAAAGTGTTGCTGAGGATGTCACTGTCCAAGGCACCAAATCCGGCCGAGCTATAAGAACCCGTAAGGTTCAAGCGGCCCAAGTCAGCCAAAGTGGCTTCCAATCGGCCTGTGGCGGCTACGCCACCCTTGCTACTCAACTCGGTGAGACGCAATTCGTTAACCCATACCACAGCACTCTTTGGCAGACCGTCGTCCTCACTAGCCAAGTTTTGCCGTTTCGGGTTGCGTACACCTATCATCATGGCTTCCACATCGCTAATGCTGGGGTTACCAATCACCTTGATGGTATGGAAATATTCCTTGCCATCCACCATGCCTTTTCTCACTTTCTCGGAATAGATGTAGTTGAGTTTGACGTTGCTGTTGGGTTGTCTCATGGCTTCATTGCGGCGACCCTTCACTGCGACCAGGTCTTCCAAAAGGATATCCAAGTTGTTAATTTCAGGCCAGATGGCTTCCTTGTTGGTGTAAGCCGTTCCCCAAGGCGTCACTTTGACCGGTATTTCGTATTCGTAATAGTTATTGGTAAAGTCAGTACCGATACGGAGGAACACGGTGAGGTCTTGGTCGTTAAGCGGGCTTTCGCCAAGGGCGGCTTCGGCGTGGACAAACATTTTGAGGTATTTGTATTGCCTAAGGTCGAAGTCAGCTGTTTTGTAGATGGCACGTCCATCGCCGTCGACGAGGTTTTGGATGGTCATTTGCAGCGACTGCTCGTTGACGCGGGTCACCTGCGTAGTACCAATTACCTGCTCCTGTAAGATGCCAGGCGGGATGACATAAGGCACGGGCTCGCGACGGCTGTTCTCGTCGATGCTGACAGCCGAAACGTCGAACTTGGTTTCGTTGGTGATGTCGTCGGGTTGGTATTCGCCGGGAGACTGGATGCTCTGAGTGTATGTGCGCCATTCGCCTTTTACGAGGTCCAAAGTGGCAAAGCGCAACACAATAGGACGCTCGAATTCATTGACGAACATACGCATAAAACGAATTGACGAATAGTCATCGATATGGCCGATGACCTTGTCGGGTTGCCTAATCGGCACACGGAACTGATACCATTTCACCTCGCCGATTTGGCCGTTGGGCAAAGGAATGCCTGTGGCATCAAGCATGTCGACGATGTGGTTCTGACCCACAATCATTTTGTTCGGGTCGATGTCGATGACATATTGGTAGTAGCGTTCCGACTCGCTCAGCGTGTTATCGTTGTTGATGTCTTCCGCATTAGGCATGGTGGAGTTGCTGGTTGTATAGCTCTCTGTCATCTGAGAGTCGGAGGGCGAGTTGCCTTCTGGTCCGTTGTATTGCTTGTAACGCTCCAGGATGCTGCGGTGCACCTCATCGGTAGGGCTATCCCATTCGGTGGAACGGAAGTAGTGGTAATTATCACATGAGGGGTCGTTATAGGCGTTAGTATAGGCTGTCGAGCTTTCGCCGAAGCGGTCTTTGATGATGTTCAGGTATGTGCTCTCAAAGAAACTGCGTTCGTCTTCGTCTCTCAAACCGTCGTAGCCGATGTCTTGGTATTGGCGGGCGGACGAAACATTGCTGAAAGTTCCCACAAGGTCCTGCATAATAGGCACACGGCCCCAAATCGTAGTGTCCACGTTCACCACTTCAGCACTGGTGGGCAAACCGTTTTCGTAAAACTTGCGACCATCGCGAAGGATGTCTTCCGAGATGTCACCCAAGTTGATGTAAAGCTTACCGGGATTGTTTTGGTACGCCTCTTCAGAGAAGGGGTCCATCAGCCAGAACTCAATGTACTCGATATTGGTGGCCTCAAAATCGGTGGCATCCATCTTACGCATGATACCGGCCCAACGGCTGCCCGGGTCGTTGAGTCCGCCCTCGGCGTTGATACCAGCCGAATAGGGTGTGGGATTCACATCATAATTATAAGGACCGCGTTCTTGGGGATAGTATGCCATATTAAACACCGCGACATTGGTTTGCGTGCCCGTGGCTATATCCTTGGTGGGATAGATTTCAGTCTCAAGCACCTGTCGCACACTGTTTTTCGAGAGTTCCTCCACGTCGACGTTGGCAGGACGGGTGTTGTTGTAACGGTCGTAAAAGATGGAGTTGTCGATGGTGTACCAGGCCAATCTCGCACGGTTCTTGCCGTAGTTAAGCCCAGTCTCGGGGCCAGCTTCCGGGAAGAGGTCGTTTTGGTATTGCGGAGTGCTGGCAATCGACCATGCCGTAGGCAGCCTTAAGTCGATGGTCGACTTGGCGCCTTCGAAGTCGTCGATGTAGGAGGTGTTTTTCTCGCTCGCCGACCGTGACAGACCTGGCTTGAAGCGGGCGAATTCGCCGTCGACACGGATACGCGACGGGGCCTTGGTACTGATGCCAGGCAAAGCGTTGATGAAAGAGGTCAGCCAGCGCGCCTCGGTGTTGTAGCTCAAGTCAGCACCATAAATGGTGTTGGAGATAGCTTCTTCGCCATAGTTAATCTTCTGTGTGTAGGAACGTTCTCCGAGGTAGAGGATGGTTCCGCCGATGTGGAAGTCGGTACTGAACTCATGCTCGACACGGGCGCCCAAGAAGGTTTTCTTCAGGGCGCTGAATCCCGAGTTTGCCTCCAAAGCGATGTTGATGGGCGTGCCACTATTAAGGATGCCTTCGTTGAGGATGGTCACACGGCCCAAAGTGTAGTCGACGGTATAGTCGACATTCTCAACCAACTGCGCACCGCCTGCCGTCACCGTCACCGAGCCTTGTGCCACATTCATGGCGTTGAGGCTGATTTCGCTGCCCGACTGCGAGGAATACCGGCCTTTCAGCGAGAACTTGTTCTTTTCTGAATACTGCTCAGCGGCGGTTTTCGTCATGGTATACAACGAATCGTAGGCGTATTTTTCGGCCAATTCGGGCTCATCGGGAAAAATCTTGGTACGGATGTGCTTGCCGAAGGGTTCCAACACAGGGAAGAAGATGCGTCCATTGGAAGAATTGATGGTACCTCCCTCGGTGGCTGCATGATCAATGAAATCGAAGGTGCCGTCACCGCCCGGAATAGGATTGTTCTGTTGGGTCAAGTTATCCAAATCCATCAGGTGGAGCAAGGGAACACCTTTCACCGAACCTTCTGTGAAATAGCCTACAGGCGTGCTGTTAGAATTACCATTGTAGAAGATGTTGAGCATGAAGTCCTGCGCGCTGACCTGATAGGCTCTGAAGTTATAAACGTTCTTCATCATCAGGTTCCAAATAGGCATTCCAGTATTCACCGTCGTTCCTTTCAACAACTTGGCCATCAGCACCTGGGGGGTGGAGACGCCTTGGTCGGAGAGTTCACCGACTTGATAGACCTGATCGGAACCAACGATGGTGTATTGGTAAGCCACGGCAAGGGTTTGGTTGGCATTGAGCGTGATGTTGAGGGAGATGAAACCAAGCTTCGGGTTCAATGTGAATTCGGTATTGCTCAGTCGGCGTGCATTCTCGATTTTCTCAAAGTCGCGGCCCGACACCATATAGCCCGTCCTGCCTATGCGCAACGGGTCGTTGGTCATGTAGTTGGTCACCGTGCTGATGTTGCGGATTTGCGAGGTGTCTATTCGAGTCGTCAGGTCGTTGGCAGCATTGCGCGGATAAATGACGGTGTTGGAGGTGGGGTGTACTTCTCTGTTATAGATCCAATCATTGGTGCCCTCGCCCAAGTCGGTGAGGGCGAGGATATTACGCGTGTTTTGAGTGGCCGTGTTGGTATTGGTCACCCAAACCTCAATCTTGATGATATTAACGCTCGAGGTAACCGTGGGCAGTGTGGAAAGTGCTTCCTCGTAATGATCACGGAAATACTGGCTCAAGAAAAAGTGGCGGTTTTCTTCATAGTCCAAGCAGTTAAGCGTAAAATCGTTGGTCTGTGCGCCACCTTGCACGGTGATGTTCTGTGACTCACTTTCCTGGTAGGAGACAATAGTACTGATGGTGGTATTGCCGAACTTGAGCTTGCTCCTGATACCGAACAGTTGCTGTGTGCCAGTGATAAGCGTGCTGTTAAGCGGGAAACTCACGTTACCGGCTTCCAGAAGTTGGATGATCTCGTCTTCCTTGCCTTCATATTTCAGGTCCAGTTTGTCCTGATAGTTGAAAGTGGCCTTGGTGTTCTTGTTGATGTTGAAGTTGATTTTGTCGCCGATTTTGGCCATCACGTTGAGTTGGATGTCTTGGTCAAACTCGAAGTTGGTGGTGTTTTGGCGGCGTTTGCTCTTCGAAGGGTCGCCGTAATAGTTGTGCTTGATGCCAAAGGTGAGGTCGACGGAGCCTTGAGGTCGGATGTCGATGGTGTTGCCACCGAAGATGGTCTCAAAGGCCTTTCCTCCGATGTAGATAGGCGGGATGATGGAGGTGCCATCGGTGGTGGAGCGGGCGTTTTGGCTACGGCGTTCTTTCCAATAATCCATAATCCCCTTTTTTCCTTGGTACTCAAGGAATTCGCTCTCTGTCATCGTGACTGGCGTGTCGTAATAAAAGTCACCGATGCGGCGCTTGAAAGTGTACTGTCTAGTAACGGGGTCATAGATGATTTCAGTGTTCAGGTTGGTGGGGTCGTTGAGATACAGGGGCGATTGGTTGTAAAGATTCTCCATGGGATCTCCGTTGTTGGTCGGGATGGGATAAATCAGCTTGGTGGAGTCAGGCTCGACGGGGGAAGGATATAAATGGAGAAAGGGCGAGTCGTAGGTTGAGGCGGCCAATCGACACAAAGGCAACACCGTCAACACGGCAAGCAGACAGAGGAGGATATATCGTTTCATTCTATGATTCAAAACTTTGTTTTACAACACTTTAAGAGCTTCCTTGATCAGTATTTCAACGGTGGCATCGGGCATCTGTTTGAGGAGGCGGTCGAGTGTTTTATCAACGGCGCTCTTGCTGAAGCCCAATATCGTTAATGCTGATAACGCTTCAGATTTAATTGTATTGTCCGGAGTGGCGAAAATTTCTGTGACAAAGTCGTTTTTCTTCACTTTATCTTTCAAGTCAATGACGATGCGTTGCGCGGTTTTGGCTCCGATGCCCTTCACTGCCTGGATGGTTTTTATGTCTTCGTTGACGATGGAATTACTCAACTCGTTGACGGTCAAAGAGCTAAGAATGAGACGCGCCGTATTGCAGCCCACGCCCGACACGGAGATGAGAAGTTCAAAGAGGTCGCGTTCCTTGGCGGAATAGAAACCAAAGAGATGGTGGGCGTCTTCGAGGATTTGTTCATGGACGAAGAGTTTTACCTCTTCCTTCTCGCCGATGGCGGTGAAAGTGTTGAGGGTAATGTTGATGAGATAGCCGATGCCGTGGTTGTCTAAAACGACGTAAGTAGGCGACTTTTCGGTCACTTTTCCGGTGATGAAGGCGTACATTTTCGCTCTTTTTGTTGAACTTGCAAAAATACGAAATTTTTCTTTACATCACCCCAAGGAAAAGTGTCAAAAAAAGGCTGGCAAACTAAATTGCCAGCCTTTCAGATGTAAACCTAAGTTTGTGTGGTTAGTTCTCCAACGCGCTGCCCTTGAGGGTCGTATAGTTGATACGGAAGGCACCCACTTTACGAAGCTCTTGTTTCACGTCGGTGACGACACCCATACGGGTCTCTTTGTGCACCTTCAGAGCGGTGGTCAGGAGAGGACGGTCGGCCTCGCTGCGCGAGTCGCGTTCTTTCTGGATCCAGTCGGCGATGTCTTGCGGACGTGCGAAAGCATCGTCCAATTGGATACGCGATTCGGTACCGAGCTTGGTGTCGCGCGGGGGACCGATGTAGATGGAGCTCACCAAAGCCTTGCGCTCGAGTTTTTGGATCTCGGTAGCCTTAGGCATGGCGGTCTTGACCTTCAGTTCGACGTCACGCATTGAGGTGGTGATCATGAAGAAGAATATCAACATGTAAACGATGTCGGGCAGTGACGAGGTGCTCACTTGTGGCACTTCCTTTTTCCCTTCTTTTCTGAATTTACCCATATCTTTATCCTCCTTTAGTTAGCACCGTAAACAACGGGTTCGGCCTCACTGACGCGGACGGGAACCGCCTCGTTGATGGCTTTGGTTTGATCTTCTGTGAGTTGGTCGAGATGTTTGTGGAATTTCTGCCACGCCATTTCTTCCTTCAGTTCATTGAAGGCGCGGGCCAACTCATTCTGCACACTGATATACATAGCATACGAAGTGCCGCGGTCGTTCTGCAACGAGATCACGCCTTTCGACATCAGCACGTCGCCGACGAGGTCGAAGTGTTTGGTTTCGACTTCAGGGGCGGTTTCGTCGTTGGGGCGCGGGGTCATGAAGCGCTTGGCCTCGTCCTTCAGCAACGAAATGTCGGAGGGACGGCCGTTGACCAGCAGCTTATCGCTCTTATTCACCATTACGTTCATCACGTTCCTTTCCTTGACCTTGACGTCCTCGTCGTTTTGCTCGACGGGAGGAGGCAGACGACGGGTAATACCGTAGTCAACGTCCATAGAAGTCGTCATCAGGAAGAAACACAACAGCAAGAATGCTATGTCAGCCTGCGAACTAGAATTGATTTCCGGAGTTTTTCTGGCCATGATGAAACGATTTTACTTTTTAACTGCCTTGTAGATAACAGAGAACAGGATTGAAATGATAGCCACCGCAAAGGTGATGTAGAAGAAATTGAGGGCGAATTCGACCATACCGTGAGTCTTGCCGGAGTAGAGATGTTCACCAGCTTGATAGGGGATGCCGAACGAGCCTTTCGACATGATGTAGGCTACAACCGCAATGACAGCAACTGCGATGACTCCAAAAATCAGGGTCTTTCCATTGACACCTTTGACGATGCCAGTGAAGATAGCCGAGATGATTGCGAGCACGACGCCAATGATAATCAGAATGTAGCCCCAATTCAGGTACATGTCGGCACGAGGTGTAGGATTACCAGCCTGGAAATCGGGTTTGATGCTACCTACCTTGAGGTAGAACATGCCAGCGATGACTACGGTAATCAAAGCGAGGATGCCGAATACCCATTTTGAGATATTTGCAAGCTTACCGTTCATGATTATTCATTATTTTTTGTTGTTGTACTTGACGAGGATGTCCATGAACGAGATGGAGGCGTTCTCCATGTCGTTGACGATGGTTTCAATCTTGGATGCGATGAAGTTGAAGAAAATCTGAAGGATGATGGCTGCGATCAGACCGAACACGGTGGTCAACAGAGCGACCTTCATACCAGAGGCAACGATGGTCGGGCTCATATCACCAGCAGCGGCGATGTCATCGAAGGCCTGGATCATACCGATAACGGTACCCATGAATCCGAACATAGGAGCCAAGCTGATGCAAAGGCCGATCCAGCTCAAGCCGCTTTCAAGTTTGCCGCCTTGGACGGAACCGTAGGCGACGAGGCTCTTCTCAACGTCTTCGAGCGACTGACCGTCCTGATAACGGATGAGGCCTTGGGTGAAGATGCTGGCCACGGGACCGCGAGTGTCCTTGCAGAGTTGTTTGGCACCCTCAACGTCGCCGTTCTGC
>Ga0310690_10005759_pt1 | contig 16617 bp, 27 predicted proteins | sample AusTroGonzalo_MG_2_FD_207661 | JGI IMG/M metagenome (GOLD analysis project Ga0310690, IMG submission 207661) | Bovine rumen microbial communities from tropical cattle in Woodstock, Queensland, Australia - Gonzalo_04 (v2) (version 2) | ecosystem: Host-associated > Mammals > Digestive system >... | reverse complement strand
CGGTCTATCTTTCCGGCTATGTGGATAGCGAAGACCGTTTCGGTGTAAGTCTTGTTTCCGACTACAACACCACAAACCACACCTATACGAATGTGGCAGTCAATTTGGAGGCAAGTTCCGCATCCGCTCTCGCACGGGAAGAACTCGATTTATCTTCCTATCCCACGGCAAAATATGTGATGTGGTGCAGGATCGCTTCTACGGGTGTCCCTACGGTTGAAGTGCTTGAATAAGTCAATCATTTCCGGCCCTAATTGATTGAGATATGGAACAAGAAAAATGGAAACCGACACCAGAGCATTTAGTGGCTCTTGATTGTGCAATCATTGATTACAAAGAGGATGGTTGCAACACGATTGCCAAGTACCTCCAAGAAATCTATGATGCGATTAAGAAGTTGTAACCATAAGGGCGTGGTGGTGTCGTATTGCTTTGGCGGTGGTGCGATACCTTGTAGAGAACACGCCCTTTTTCGGCCCTAATATGACATCAAACGATAAACTGCTTCAAGAGATAAAGGCACTTTACATTGTAAGGGATAAGAGGTTAAAAGAAACCCTCATTAAAGACAAGTTGCCCGGTAAAATCAAGACGAGATAATCACTTTTTAACTAACACGATATGACCGTAAAGGAACTGATAGAACAACTACAAGAGTTGGAACAAGACCGCAACATTTGGATATTCTACGATTATCCGTATGCGGCTATTGAACCGGAAATTACTGACCAAGCATCGAAAGATGCCGCCCGCATTTTCGATGTGGAAGGTGTCAAGGAAGGGGACTATTTCATTCCCGTAGGTTAACCATTTCTTACCCTAATTCCCTGCACCGTCCGAAGCGCTGGGTGCCACCCAGAAGGTTAGTAGGACGGGATGGGGACGCGGGGAAAAATAATCACTTTTTACCCTAATTCGCTGACTTCTTTGTTCGTAAATGTGGCAGAAAACGAAAGATTACGAAAAGAATGACTAAAAGAAAAGAACGCAAGTGTTTGAGCATCAAGTAAATCCTTTCTTTTTTTACGAACAAAAAGACTAAAAGATACGAAAGAAAAGACTACTTAACCCCTAACTCTCCCCCCTTATGAGAAAACGGAGCGAGATCAGGATACGCAGAGTCAAGCCGGAGGAAGGGATGCCATCCTACGTCAGGTGGCTGGTCGAGGATACAGAAGCCAGGCACGGAGACGCCTGCCGATCGATCTTCGACGCCTTCCGCGTCTTCCTCTGGTACAAGGGCGTCCCGGCCAGGATAGCATTCAAACGATTCAGACATGGGATACGAGAAAGCGATTGAGCACGGCAAGACCCGGCGGAAACCATACCGGGGCGGGAAGGCGGTCGACTCATCCTGCAGGAACCACGGAGACTGCCCGTGGTGCAAGGGGAACAGACTCCACAACACCCAGATCCGCCAGCAGGCAGCGGACCAGCAGATGAAAGACATCCGATAGAGACGGCGCGATCCACACGGGTCGCGCTTTCTTTTTCACAATTTGTGAACGGAACGAAACACTATACCACTACCTTGCGTCGTAAACTACAACTCCATGGCGCTTAGGGACACCAGATCATACGAGACCCAGATCATCGACGCCGTGCGCTCGGTGAACAGGGCGCTCGGTGGAACGTATGGCACGTCGTCTGCCATCTACAAGTCCGAATTCAACCAGTACGAGGTCCAGCTGATCGACGCGATCAAGGGGATCGGCCGGACTCTGTCCGGAAAGGGGCTCTCGGTCAGCGGTATTGGCGGAGCGTCAGATGAATCACTCGCTGCTCTGGAACAAAGGGTAAGCGCCCTGGAACGCGAGTCTTTCTTCCGGCTGGTAAGCGGTAATGTAACCCTCAAGACCGCATATAATAACCTTTGGGTTCCCGGCTTCCTCTCTGCGGGCGGAACGGGAACGGCCGGCGGTGGCGGTGGTGGCGCGTCTGCACTCCGTGAACTTGAAGATGTCTACCATAGCGACACAAGTGTACTCCGCGCGAACGGATCGAACGTCGTGGCTGGAGACGCGCTGGTCTACAACTCAACCCTCGGCTGGGTCGCGCAGGCAATCAGCAGTGGTGGAAGCACGGTATCCGTCACGCAGGTTCTCTCCTCCGGGACGAGGATTGCCAGGATCACCGTCGATGGCGTTGGCACTGATCTATACGCCCCTTCCGGCGGCGGTACGGTCACCGGGTATATCGGTACGACCGCAGTCCAGTCCACCTCCCAGGCCCAGGCGCTTGAGGGCATATCTTCCGTCAAGCTATCCTCCACGTCGTCCTTGTTTGAATGGGACAACACCAACAGTGCGTGGCATTTCTACGGGAATCTCTACGCGGACGGCTGGGTTTCCGCAGGTGGCGCAGGGTCCGGCGGAGGAGGTGGCGGTAGTGTCGTAACGGTCACGCAGGTTCTCTCGTCGGGAACAAGGATCGCCTCGATTACGGTGGACGGAGTCAGTACCGACCTTTATGCTCCATCCGGTGGTGGTGGTTCGACCGTGTCTTGGGGAACGGACGGGAGCGACTACGTCCCGCTGACCGTTAACGGGACTACGAAGAACCTGCTCACCACACATCAGTCGTTGTCCAACTATGTGACCCTTGACACGACGCAGACCATCACGGGCGCAAAGACGTTCACGACCAATCCCGTAACGATTGGATCTACGAGTGGATTGTCCGTAGATTCCTCGTCCTACATTGACATCGGCAACGCACGGATTGTTTATGATTCGGGTGCCAAAGCGCTACACATCAAGAACAAGACGGGAGTAAACGACACAATCAGTCTCTTTGCAGACGGATTCGTTTCTGCCGGCGGTACTGCGGCTCAAAGCACGATCAGTTTCGTTACGGTTGAGGAAAACCAAACGGTCAACGGATTAAAAACATTCTCAGGCGCTACAACTTTCAGCAGCCGGATAGGTGTTGGCGGTGCGACAAGCAATTCATACGCACTCAATGTCACCGGAAGCCAAAACTTGAGCGGAAGTCTGACCGTTGGCAGTAGCGCAACGATATCGTCCGGCCTTGGAGTTGGCACTGCTTGGGCCGGAAGTAGTTATAAGTTGCTTGTTGACGGCTCTGCAAGGGCGACGGCTTGGGATACGACATCCGACCGCCGTTTGAAGGATGACATTATCGGGATCGACGGGGTATATGCGGTCAAGACACTGATGGCGCTCAAGCCGTCCACCTGGACCTGGAACTGCGGATTGGCAAAGGGAACCACTGCGGCTGGATTCATCGCGCAGGACGTTGAGAACATCGTCCCGTACATGGTCTCCGGGGAGGACTACAAGTCGCTCAACTACCAGATGCTCCACGCGTTCGAAGTGTCTGCCATCCAGGACCACGAAACGAGATTGAGGAGACTTGAAGAAAAGATAAAAGTCACGGAGTCATGAGTCACACGAGTACATCAATATATGTTGACACGACAAATGGTGTCGGCATTTCCATAGCGGACATCCAGGCGGTCCTGCAGACATCGCGCAACGATATCGGTGGCATCATCGCCAATGCACTTATCAACAAGTGGGCGAAATACAAACCGATTAAGGTTCATGGTCTTGACTTCCCCCGTCAGCGGAACGCGAATTTCTCTTGGAAAAGCGTACAAGAGATAACGGCTCTTGGAGAAGTGCCGTGGTGGATTGGCTCCAACGGACAATGCGGTCTCACATTCACGACCTATCCAAGCCTCGGTTCCAACACGATTACCACCGCCAACACTTTTCTCTACGAACTCCTGCAGGGGAACCTTACCTGGGGTTATGAAAGACCTACTGGCGGGATCAACCAGTATCCGTACCGATTCTTTGATCTCAATCAATACCACCACGACGCGATGAAACCCGTGGAGGGTGTGTATGACAATCTCCGGCTCATATCGAACGGCGGTGCCAATCCTACATACAACCTTACCGTCCAGCTCACCGAAAACCGAGGGGATGCTTACTCCGTACAACTCTCCGACCTTACTATCAGCAACTCGCCCGTGAGCGGCTGGTATGTCGGCATTCTACTATACAAGTCCAGTACACAGTTCTCGTTCGCATTCTCTACCAACACGATCGGTGGAGTTGGAGACCTCAATGTGGAGTTCCCCGTTTTGGATGGCAGTTACGCAGGAAACGCAACCATCGTTCCTTTCCTTTCTTCCGTCCGTGCGAGTCAAGGTAACGACCCCGGAGCAGGAATCTTTCTCTCCTGCGATGTCGCACCGGAGGAGGTAACAATCAAACCTGCCGTAACGGGTGTCCAGTTGGACATCTACGCGCAGTTCGGCCGAGGAAACGATTATGTGAAATACGAGGTCAACATTATCAACAACCTTTCCACGCAAATCGTGGTGGACAATCTCCGTGTCAAGTTGTACGATGAGAGTCAGTATCTATACAATGATTTGCTGGCAAGTTCAGTAACGATTCCGGCAGGAGAAAGCAAATCCTATGCTAGCTCACGAGACGAGTGGGATATGAGAAACTATTACGACCCCAACAAGGACTATTTTGTTATCGTGCAGTCCGACTATCAAGCGGTAAACGGGCAGGTCCAAGTAGACGATGCAAGAAACTCTAACATCTTTTAGTTATGAACAACGAATTTAAAGACTTTATCACCTGTTTCCTGGGCGCGGTCGCGCTCATCCTCACCATCGCTGCATCCGCAGGCGCCATCAACTACGGGGTCTGCGACGAACACGCATCCTTCTACGTGGTCGCGGGCATCTGCAACCTCGGCTGGGCCGGACTCATCGGCTACAACTTCTACAAGCGGTTCATCAAGAAGGACGAGTAATGCTGGCAGGAGACATCATCACACTGGCGAACACCCTCTCGGTCATCAAGATCAACAAGATCACCGACAAGGGCGCGAAAGAGGCACTGCTGAAGGACTATCTCATCGTACACCGGATAGCCAAAATGGTGAAGGCCGACAAGGACGAGACCATCCGCAAGTTCCAGGAGGACTGGAAGGATGAGATCGATGCCGTGGATGCCCAGCGCAGGGAAGGGAAGCCCGTCACCGGGCATGACGAGTACCTGGAGGCCGAAGCGGATGCCATCAAGTCCATCAACGGGTTCGACCTCGTGGAGCACACACTCTATGACAAGACCCCGCTGGAGTTCGACAAGGTCAAGGCAGACCTGCTCTACAACACCGACCTTTGGCCGGATGACATCTCCCTTGGGCAGATCCCTGGGACGATCGATTTCCTCATCGAGAAGGGCCTGGCCGAATAGCTCACGCCAGGGCACAAAAAAAGGGACGGCCACTTTCGTGGTCGCCCCTCTCTTTCATAGTCCGTAGTCCCCGGACATCTCCTCGACCCAGGCGACGAACATGGCGTTGAAGTCCATCTCGTCCTCCCTGGTCAGTTCACGTAGCTGGCGAATCTGTCCCAGGGTCTTCGCGCTCACCCGGAAGGTGACGTTCTCGTTCCTGGGATTCTCCTTCATGCGGGTCCCCGGCTTTCTGCCGGCGCCCTCCCGGTGGCCTCCCCAGCCACACTTGGTCTCTGTCTTGCCCATGGCTAGAATGCGAGTCTGATTCTCTCGATGTTTGCGAACGTGGGGTAATCAACCCGGCGGGGGATGACCAGCCCACGGTAGATGGCGGATGCGTATCCGCTGAAGACACCGTCCTGGAGGACACGGAGGTAGGCCAGTTCCTTGTGGCCGTCCTTGAACTCCAGCACCCTCCAGTGGTAGTCGGAGGAGTCGAGCAGTTTCTCGGTGTTCTTGTAGTCCTTGAAGACCGAGTGCCAGTAGTCGGCCGGCCTCCGTCCGGACGTCCGGTATCTCCTCGGAAAGAGGGTCAGATACCGGAGGTCGGAGAGGAAGTTCTTGAACTCTTGCTTGTCCATTCTGCAAAGATAGTCATTTAGAGTCTGAAGTCCATGCACTTGTGGCCGTTGAACTCGAAGTATTCCCCGCAGGACGCGCGGAAGTCGAAGTACTGGCCGTTGATGGCCTTCTGCTGCTTGAGGGTGACGTGATCCCTGGGACTGATGGACCCGGCATCGCAGTAGTGGTTGACCGCCCGGCGGGCGTGGTTGAATGTGGTGTAGGTCCCAACCAGGACCGCGCTCTCGGCGAGTTCGCCGTTGAGCCAAACTTGGTAGATGTACATAGCTGAAATGATTATGTGTTGGCGACCGGGAGCGGTATCACCCGCTCCTGGACATTATTCCTCGATGTCCATCTCCCGGACCAGGACGTCGGACAGGGACCCGGAGAAACGGGTCTTGTACCTGTTCTGTTCCCGGTACGGGAGCGAGAGGACGCGCTGGCGCTCTGCCTCGGCCTTCTCCTTGCGGAGGAATATCTTTCCCGGCATCCTCTCCTCTCGATCGATGGAGAACCCCTCGTCGTACTCGGTGTACGAGGTGACGTAGAATAGCTGGTATGCTTTCATGTCGTTTTTGTTTTTTGGTTTGACATAACTGGAGCCCGGGAAGGGTATCACCCCCGCCCGGACTAAAGTGGCTATCGCTGCTCCCTTTGGGCGCAACCGATGAGTTCGCCCCACTCCTTGTAGGTGAACTCTCCGAAGTGGTCGCAACTGGGGAGCACGTCGTACATGTTCCCCAGGTGGTTCAGCAAAGACTCGCTCATGGCTACCCGTAGATGAGTTCGTTGAACATGATGACCTGCATCAGCGCCTCGGCCTCCGGGTTGTCCATCTCCATCCGGCCCTGGTCCGGGTCGGAGAAGTGTGCGTAGCATTCCTTGAGCCAGCGGACCTCGCGCTCGCCGTACTCGTCGTCGTCGTGCTTGAAGGTCCCGTCGGCGCAGGACTGGAGGCCCTTGAGGATGTCGTCCAGGCCGATGAAGTAGACGGCCGTGCCGTCCTTCTTGATGACCTTGCCGTGCGGTCCGTAGACCTCGCCCTCGGCGTAGTAGTCAAAGCACTTGATTTTGTGCCCGGCCAGCAGGGCCTTCGCCCACACGTCCTCGCGGGAGTCGTTGTCGTCGATGACGCAGCCCGTGCGCTCCGGAGCGGAGCAGTCCAGCCAGCTAGACCCGTAGGTCGCGGTGCAGAGCAGGTCGACCAGGTCTTCCTGGTTCAGTTCAGTGATGATGGTTTTCGTTTCCATGGCTATGCTCCTAATTGGTTGACGATTTCCTTTACGACCTTGTAGGGCAGTTCTCCAAGGCCTACGAAGATGGTGGACATGTCGTCCGGGGTGTTGACCTGGGCGTTGACCCAGTCCTTGCCAGCAAGGACCGAAAGGACGTCCGTGTGGCCCGCGATGTCGCAGACCCCGTTGAGGCCATCCAGCCAGCATCGGAAGGTCCCCTCTGTGTACTCCTGTTCGCCGAACTCGACGACAGATTCGCGGATTCTTTCCTCCCATTCGAGGATGTTTGTCTTTTCCATGGTGATGAGATTATTTGGTTGAACTTTGTGACATGTCGAATACCTCGTCCAACTGGAACTTGGGGTACTTGCGACCCACGAAGTAAATCCAGCGGTCGGCGTCCCTCCTGGTGGCAAAGGCCTTGACCTTCGCACCCCTGCGGGAAATCCCGTTGTTGTAGTGGTAGTAGACGTAAATCATGATGATTGTGTTTTGGTCTGGAACCCGGCAAGGGGGTCAGCCCCGGCCGGATTGTGCAGGCTCCTAGGCCCCAGGAGCAGGGTGCTCGAGATTGTCCATGATATCGTCCGGCCCCCAAACCCCTCCACGGAATCCGTCGAGCATGTCGATATCGTTCAGCAGTTCCCACAGGTGCATCCTCGCGACATCCTTGGGCTCCCCGGTGTAGTAGTCGTCGAGCAGGTCGTCGAAGGTCTTCCTTTGCTGGTCGTCCTCGAAGTCCTCGTAGCTGGTCTGCAGGCCATCGGCCGGGAAGTAGACGTCGACCGGGCAGAGCGGGCAGGGTCTCTGACTGAAAGCACCGTAGGCCAGCCAGTCGTCCAGTTCCGCCTCGAATTTCTCGTCGTAGCCCTTCCATTCCAGGATGCAGGCCTTGACGAACTTGTAGTTCCGGCGCAGGACCTCGAACGGAGGGTAGTGGATTTCGGAGTAGTTGTCGTTGTCGTCCTCGTGGATGAGGAGGATGATGTTACCCTGCTCGTCAGTCGTAGCGACACGGCCGACACGGCCCTGGTTCTCCCATTCCTGGGTGAGGCCCAACTCCTCGAGACGGGCCTCGAATTTCTGTTCTCTCGTCATGGTTTGAATGTTTTGGTGAATATGGCAGCCGGGTAGGCGGTCAAGCCGTCCCGGCCGTGGTCCTAGTTCTCCATCCACCAGGGGATGAAACCCAGGAAGACCCCGTGCGAGGTCCCGTTCGGAGCAGGCTCCGGAGTCTCCCAGTGTTCCATCTCCGCTACGCGGATCGAGTCGGCATAGGGGTTCTTCGAGACCTGGCGGGCCTTCTTGACTGCCTCCGCCTCGGTGGAGAACTGGCGGTGGTAAGCGCGGTTGCTGGACTTGGTGTTGTGCCATGAGACCAGGAAGTAGTACTCGTGGTCCGCATCGATGACGTCGAGGAACGCTCCGTCCTCGGAATAGGCCTCGATGTATGGCCTCAACCGGGCCTGGCCGTCCTCCTCGGCGAACGTCACGAGGATTTCCTTGTAGTTGGCATCGATGAGCCCCTCGTCGCGAAGGTCGTTCGAGATGGCGCCAGCGAAGTAGTCGCGGACCTGGTCCATGGTCATGCCCTTGGTCAGTTGTTCCACCTCGTGGAACTGGCCGATGTAGTAGTTTCTCTCTTTCATGGGATTGTGTCTGTGATTGTACTGGCAGATGAGGTCCCGGCCAGGGGGCCTCATCCGTTCGCTCTAGTAGCGCTCCTCGTGCTTTTCCGCATAGACGGTCGAAAGCCAGTGCCGACCGTACTTCTCGGTCACCTCCTCCTTCTGTACCTCGACCCGGTACACGGAAGGGGATTCGCCGATTCTCCTGGCCGATGCGATAGCGCTCTCGGCGGTCGGGAAGATGTTGTCCAGGTCGCTGGCCAGGATTTCGTCAACGTAGGTGACGATGACAGAATAAACAATCAGTCTCATGGCTAGATGAATAAGGGGAAATTATTGGGGTTGACAGGTCGGACCGCGACCGCGATGAGGTCCTCGGCGCCCAGGGCTATGAGCCTGGGGTAGAGGGAGCGGAAAGACAGGAGGATGACGTTGTCATGCTCCATGTCGCGGGGGATTGAGTTGTGCTTTGCCAGCAGGGCCTCCGCACATTCGCGGGCTAGGGCCTGGCTGATGGTTACTTGGTTGGTGTAGTTCATGGTGTGATTTGAGTTGAAGTGATACTTGAAGTAGGACCTGGTGTAAGGTAGTCAGCCCCGCCAGGTCAAAGGGTGGACCTACTGCTGGTCCTTGGTGGTGTCGGTCATCTGCAGGAAGGCGCAGAGGGCGAAGATAGGGAGGATGATGTAAAGCATAGCTTTAGGTGGCTAGTCGAGGGTCTCGTAGAAGTAGGACTGGGCCTCCTCCTTGTGGGAGCGCTCCTCCTCGGTGTCGGTCTTGCGGAACTTGTAGGCCTTGTAGAAGGCGTCCTTGGACTTGTAGAACAGGTCGGCGTAGAGTTTCGAAAGACCCGGCTCCCCGTTGTCGTACCAGAACCAGGAGTACCAGTTGAGGACCATGGAGAGTTCGGTGGCGTACTTGTAGTCGCTCATCCAGGACTTCGAGGCCCTGCGGTAGGTGTCGAGGACGGAGTTGTCGCCGTAGCACTCCGCGAGGGCGAAGTCGGAGGCGAAGGTGGTGATGCGCTGGTAGGGATTGCCTATGCCTACGAAGTAGCGCTCGAAGGTGCGCTCGATGGCAGCAGCGTAGTTGAAGATGTTCCCGCACTCCCGGACCAGGGAGGCGACGTTCGGCCGGATATGCTTTGCATACGGGTTCACGGCCTTGGTGTTCGTCTTGGTTTCCATAATTGTGTGTTGTTTTGGTGAATTGGCAGATGGGGAAGGTATCACCCCGCCCCACCCGTGGTTACTGGCCCCTACTCGTAGATGGCCTTGATGGTGTCCGCAATCCTCTTCAGTTCTCCTCCGGAGAAGTCGTCCTCGTCGTAGACCTCGAAGGTCGCGTCCTCGTCGAAGTCCTCGCCGTCCTCCCACGTCCAGGCACCTATGGTGACCCGGCCATCCTCGAGGGCTGCGTACTGCAGCGCGAAGTTGTAGCCCTGGTTGTGGAACTCCAGGCCCCCGTTGTTGTAGAAGTCCGCGACCCTCTCGGCGCTCTCGAGGCCGAAGTCCTGCATGTGGCGGTCGGCATCGTAGGTCTCGCCGACTCTCTTCAGTAATTCTGCTAACATGGTGTTGTTTATTTGAAGTTGAACTTTAACTGGAACGGACCGCCGGAACATTCAACCGACGACCCATTTGATGCTAGTCCCGTAGGGACGTGTAGTGATTCAACCTTGTTTCAAACCACAATCCGGAGGAGCCCTTCATATAACCCCAAACCCGTGGGGAATTGCACGTCACGCCAGGTGTCTCCTCCTGCATGTCACCGACATCATCTGACCCTTGCAGTTTCCGTAAACCGCCAACCAATTGCGGACCCGCTACGAGAGCGGTCGGACGGACAAGGTATCAGTGTGTCATCAGAACTCGTGGAAGTCGTCACCGAGCGTTGCTCTCAACTTCCGGGTACAAAGGTAAGAAAACTTTTTTGATTATTTGCAACACCTGCAATCAAATTTTTTTGATGTTTTTTGAGGGAAAGGACCAAAAACGCCGACACAGACATCTGCAAGCCACATTTCACCATGCAAAAAAAAGTTTTTAAAAAGTGGAAAACCCCGTATTGCCTACAGAGCAGTGCACCAGCACCACAGGAAAGGGCCACCGAGCAATGCACGAGAACCGCCACACACGGGGGCATCATAGAGGAACACACGCCACACGTACACGTGCAGGAACAAACCGCCCTCTCTCTTCTAGGAGAAATCTCTCTCTTTCTTTGGGGATACTACGTATCCCTTTCTTTCTCTCTGAAAAGTGGTGTCTTCTCTCTTCAAGTATACATGCTATCAATGTAAATTGATACCTTATTTAAAAGGGACGAAAATTTTGGTCATGAAAATATCCATCATCTGTCGTATCTCATCATAACGCAAATCTACATCTACGATGTACCAAATCATGGCACAATTATCTAGACCCTCTCGATTTATCTCTTTCATAAGGTCATACCTATTGGTGCATCATGTCTCGAACAGAAACGTAGGTGAACAAACGTAAAACGTTGGTAGTCAATGGTGATTCAATACTCCCAAACAAATCTCCGGGCCTCGTACCCGTGCGTGTGTTGGGGGTCGTGTCCATAGGTCCATGTCCATAGGCAGGGTCCATAGGTGGCTGCATGGGAATCGAACTAGGGAAGGTTTGCTCATTGAGCATGCTGGAATGTTTGTTCTACGCTTGTCTGCTGGGGTTTTCCCCATGTCTTGCAATCAGTTTGCAATCATCTCCGGAATTCCTTTGCAAGCGCTGGGTGATTGTGGTACGTGCATGGGGGTGTACCCGGGGGTGTGGTGGGGCCTGGGTGTAGGGCAAACCCGGTAGGATCTCCATATCGCCACTACTGGATAGTACCATTCGCTAAATATCGGTATTTCTCATTTCATCTTCCTTCCTCTTCCTCCCTCGTCTTCCTGATCTGTAAAGATTCTTTCCATGTTTGGTCGGACGTGTAAAGAAAAACCGGGGGAGTTTTACATGTTAACGTGCTTGTACCATGTTTTGGCACAAGGTGGGGGTGGGCGTTGTTATTCAGCCTCACCGAAGGGGAGGGTGGCGGGGTACCCGCGCTTTGAGTTTCGATGTTAGAACCGTACCATGGGTATCCGGATATCGCGCGGTATTTTCAGGAGGCTCGCTGACGGGCCTGGTTTTGGCCGTGCCGGCTTTTCATAATGCGAATGGAGGGATTACTCATCCTGGGGTGAGATCGTCGATTCTAGGGCGGATTTTAAAGGGAACCCCCAGGATCGTCTCGAGCATGGGGGCAGGTAGGTTTTAAAACATGCTATGCAAATGAAAAACTTCGCTGGGTGCTAAGGTAGTGAGGATTTTTGGAAAAAGCAAGCCCTCCGTACCATCGCGGCAGGGAGGGCGGAACCAAAACAAGTTATGAAACCTAACGGTTTGTCCGGGGGATATCAACCATGACTTGACCCGGATGGGGCAAAGGTAGTGAAAATTCGCAGAATGTGAAAGGTCAGTCGTAGTCGACCCAGTCGAAGTCTTCGAAGAGGTGGACGTATTGGTAGAGGTGTTCGGGGGAGTCCTGGTCGTCCCAGTCGCCGTGTCCGGCGTCTTCGGCGAGTTCCCAGAGGAAGGAGCAGTAGCCGTCGAAGAGGTCGCAGGCTGAGCGGGGGTCGATCCCGAAGGAGTTGTTGTAGTCGGAGATGTAGAGGGAGTTGAGGACCACTTCCTGCCGGAGTGCCCATAGCTGTTCGATGGAGAGTTGTTCGAGGGGTATCATACTACGTCCAGGTGTTCGATCTTGACGCGGATGTATTCGCATCCTTTCTTGACGATTACTTTCTTGATGTAGGCCTCGTAGATCTCCTTGTCGTTGAAGCCGTACTTCCGCTGGAGGATGTCGCCGAGGGGTTTGCAGGGGTTGTCGAAGTCGGCGAGGCGGTTGCTGAGGCCGAACTCGTAGTAGACCCGGTAGGGAGGGGCGGGGAGCCGTCCGGCGGGCAGGCGCACGAGCATCTCCACCTCGTACGCCTTGTACGCGTCGGATTTGTACCGCTTGCCCTTCCAGGCGTCGTTGACGGACAGGGGCTTGATGTTGAGCCGGATCTCGTCAATCATCGATGGAGATCGTTACGGTCGTCTTCCTCTTGCGGAGGACCCTCTCGATGAGGTTGCCGAGGGACGCGACGAGGCGTTCTGCGTCCCGCCGAACCCCCTCTTCCCCTTCGCCGCGGTGGCGGAGGAGGTATTCGGTGAGTGCCATCCTGCATAGGAGGAGGTCTGGGTATCTGAGTTTGGGGACCTGCATGGCTAACCTATCCTCCTGATGACGGGTTCGTAGTCGACCAGAACCGGACCGATGTCCGTGTGGAAGTCGCCGCCGGCCTGGATCGGACCGCCGATGCAGATGGTGTAGTAGCGCCAGCTGCGGGCGGAAGGGGCCGTACGTACCTGGGAGATGTAGAGCGGGTCGTCCACGGGGTCGGTCCCGGAGGTGTCCGTGCCGCCCTCGCGGTTGGCGTAGGACAGGAGCTTCCAGTCCTGCAGGTTGTCGCTGCCGTAGATGGCGACCGCCAGCTTCTGGCCCGTGAGGCCGGACAGCTTCGCGCGGATCATCGCGACGATCCTCCGGATGTGGATGTACTGGTAGCCCATGGAGAAGGGACGGCTCTGCATGTGGGCGAGGACCGTTCCGTTCACCTCGGTGGCCATGTCCAGCACCGAGATCGTACCGGTGCCGTACGGGGTGCAGATGATGACGCCCCCCGGCTGGTCCTGCCAGAGACGCCTCGAGAGCTTGAACCACTGCCTGTACTTCAGGGACAGGACGTAGGTGTAGCCGTAGGAGGCGTTCGAGATGAAGAGCTCCTGGCGGAAACGGTTGTAGCCCAGCTGGCCGCCTTCCGCGAAGGTCTTGAACTCCACCGAGGAGAGGTAGGGGGAGACGTCGTAGTAGGGGCTGGCCACGACCGGGGTCGGTGAGAAGGACGTGTCCTGGCCGCTTATCTTCTTGTACCCCGGACAGGCGCGGACGTACTTGTGCGGACCGAGCGAGAGCGCCTCGCTGACCAGGGTGACCTGCCGGCCGGAGACCAGCCAGAGGGCGCCGTCGGCGAGGAAGAACGTCCCCATCTCCACCGGGATCGCCCCCCTCCGGGACTTGAGGTTCGACAGGGGCAGGAACGCGCCGTACAGGACGTTCGCCGATCCCTGGGTCAGGGCGTACAGGCCGCGCTCGGTGAACACGTTCAGGGGGTCCCTGCCGTAGGAGGCGTCGACGATGCCGGCCATCTGGGGCTGGACGTCGATGACGTTGCCGGGGGCCTTGTAGGAGTGCTCCACCAGGAAGACGAAGGGGTTGTACTGCTCCGTTACGTTGACCACGTCCTGCTCGTAGTCGGTCACCACCCTGTTCGACTTCGCGCTGATGAGGTACTGGACGAGGGACTGCTGGTAGGCGTTGCCGACGTCGTACGGCCCCTCGTAGCAGATCGAGTAGTTGTACGTCCCGGAGGGGTTCATCCTGTACTTCTCGACGTGCCAGACGCCCGTCCCCGTGATCATGATGATCACCTCCTTGACGTTCAGCGACTGCGAGATCACCTCGAGCGTGGGCGTGTTGGAGACGCTCACCGAACGGTAGATCCCCTTGGTCCCCAGGTAGTACAGCCCCTCGTTCCCGCTCTCGTCGGCGTAGCGGACGAAGATGTCCGCCGACTCGGTGGCACCGCTGCCGGTCTGCGTGAAGCTGGGCATCCCGATCTCGATCTTCGCGACGGAGTCGTAGTAGTGGAAACGGGCGTTGTACGACAGGAGCCGGCCGTAGCGCCTCAGGGCGCCGGCGTCGGCGACCAGGGTGTCCTCGGTCATCTGGATGTTGCCGCCGAAGGAGAGGGTGATGGTCTGCGCCGCCTGCGCCAGGGAGGCGAGCGGTACCGACGCCTGCAGGTAGAGGATCTGGCTGTCGAGCTCCATCTTGTCGTAGGAACGCTGCGGGACGATGAGGGAGGCCGTCATGCCGCTGCCGTCGTAGTAGTAACCGATGGCGTCGCCGGAGGCGTCGAGCATCGACACCGGCTTCGAGGCGTAGACCTCGATGCTCTGGATGATGGACGTGTCCTCGTTCCAGTAGTTGTCGTATGCGGGATGCGTGGTGTCCAGCTTGCTGAGCGTGAGCGTCACCTTCGCGCCCGGGACCGTGATGGTGTCCAGCTGCCCGACCTCGTAGCCGCCCTGCGTCCCGTTGTCCGTCAGCGGGATGAGAGAATAGGCGTGGTCGTACACGTTGTAGTACCCGAAGTTGACGTATACGGGGTTCCGGAACCAACTGGACATCGCGCTCAGGAAGAAGCGGTCGTCCGCGTTGACGGCGGGGATCGGGTCGTACACCATCCAGTTGCCGGTCCAGAACGTCTTGCCGTCCTTGGTCTTGAATGCCGTGGCGATGATGACGGGACCGACGCACAGGTCCGGGTTGTTCTCCTGGGCGGCGTTGATGCCGTTCTCGACCGCGGAGACGATGTCCGCCTTCTCCGATTCCTTCACGAGCGGGACGATGCTCACCTGCCCGGTGATGACGGATGCGCTCGGCGTGACGGTCACCTTCGGCACCTTCGCCTCGGTCTTTGCATAGGAGGACCCGTTCCAAGTCCATGCGGCGTTGTCGTAGACGCCGTATTCCTTGTCGCACAGGCTCAGCAGGAGGATGTTGCCGGTGGTCGCGAAGTGCATCCCTTCGATGGTGCTCCCGCCGAGGTACGGCGTGCTGTAGAGGTCGGTGAGGACGTCGCCGTCTTCCTCGACGAGGGACATCAGGCAGGCGTCGTCGTCGATCCGGACCGCCAGGTAATTGTCACCAGTGGTGGTGTGGTGGACGAAGACCCTGCGGAACGCGACGTTCGACATCATCGTGTCGAAGTCCTTGACGGGGACCAGGCCCCCCTCCGTCGGCCGGAGGTTGATCAGCTCCTCGCAGGCCTTGGCGCCCGTGTAGTCGCTTACGGTCCGGTTGATCCCCTGGTATATGAGGTTGTCTACGGCCATGGCTACTTACTGTTTCTTGTACCTTGCGGGGTTGTACCTTGAGAACCGGCGGGGGAACTCCGGGTCGGTCGTGTCGTCCGGGGCGCCGTACTTCGCGGGGTCGGACATGAACTCCTCGTAGGTAGGCTCCGGCTTGTCATCGTTGTCGGCGTCCTCCATCCATACGTCGCCCATGTACACGTCGTATTCGTACTCGCCGGCCCTACGGATCTGCTCCGGGGTGAGCGATCCGTCCGCGACGGCCGCCTCGAACTCCTCGTCGGACATCCGGCCGATGCGCTTCGCGAGGTCGAAGTCGGTCTCCCCGCCCGACTGCGCGGCCGCGGCACGGGCTTCGTTACGGTTCCCCGCGGCGATGAATTCGGCCGCCGGGCTGCCGGAACGGGAGCCGCCCCCCTGGGCGAACGTGGCCCTGCGGTTCTTGCGCTCCCTCTCCTTCTCCTTGGCGCCCTGGAGGAAGGACATCGCCGCCCTGCGGGAGTCCTGGATGGTCTGGTTGGTGTCGGTGGACATAGTCGTTTCTGTTTATTCGGTTTCTGATTCGTCTTCCTTGGGTACCTCCGGGATGCGGCCCTGCTGCTTCATCTTGTCGAGCATCGTCAGCTTCTCCTTCTTCTTCGGGGTGAGCGGCTTGACGATCTCGTTGATGGCGTCGAGGACGCTCTTGTCCTTCTTGTCGTCGGCGACCTCGAACTCCGACAGGACCTTGTAGGCGGATGCCAGGCGGGACGGGTCGGTCGTCTCGTTGATCACCTGCTCCGTGCGGCGCAGGATCTTCTCCTTGATGCTCTTGATCGAGGGGACGTCCTCGTGGGGGTCCTTGAGCTCCACGCCGCGGGAATCCTCCTCGCGGATCGTGTCGTAGACCGCGTCACGGTAGTCGCGG
>Ga0310690_10005757_pt1 | contig 16617 bp, 9 predicted proteins | sample AusTroGonzalo_MG_2_FD_207661 | JGI IMG/M metagenome (GOLD analysis project Ga0310690, IMG submission 207661) | Bovine rumen microbial communities from tropical cattle in Woodstock, Queensland, Australia - Gonzalo_04 (v2) (version 2) | ecosystem: Host-associated > Mammals > Digestive system >... | reverse complement strand
AAATCATGATTTTCTCAACGTCTTCATCATTCTTAAGGACGAACGGTGCCTTCGGGTCGTCTTTCCAGTGGCGGTAGAACGCCGGCTGGAGGTCCAAAGCAAGATGTTCGCGCACTGCCTCTTCAGCATATTTCTGCATCCTCGAGTCGATTGTGGTGTATATACGCAAGCCGTCACGATAGATGTTGTAAGGCGTGCCGTCAGGTTTGTAATGTGTCTTCGCCCAGTCGTGCATCATGCCTCTCAAAAACTCGCGGAAATACGTCGCCTGTCCTGCTCTGTGGTCGAGAATGCCAAAATGCGACAGGTCAATAGGAATCTGCGAGATGGAATCGTACTGCTGCTCGGTGATGAAACCGTTGGTCTCCATACGTCTAAGCACCAGGTTACGACGCTGCATGGCGTTTTCGGGATGCCGTTTGGGGCTGTATTTCGTCGGTGCGTTGACGACTCCGGCAAGCAAAGCCGCCTCCTCAATCGTCAGCTCGTCAGGCTCTTTGTTGAAAAACGTCTCCGTGGCCTTCTTCACACCATAAGCATTATGTCCATAGAAAACAGTGTTCAGATACATCGCCACAATCTCGTCTTTCGAGTAGTTGTATTCGAGCTTTGTAGCTGTCACCCATTCCTGGAACTTCCTGATTACCAATTTAATCTTACTCAGATTTTCACCTCGAGGGAAAAGATTTTTAGCAAGCTGTTGTGTGATGGTACTGCCGCCACCCTGGTCACTGTTGCCAGTCATAACACCTTGCGCAACCCTGAAGAGAGCGCGTTTGTCGATGCCTGAATGTTCGTAAAACCTGACGTCTTCAATAGAAATCAAGGCGTTGATCAAATAAGGGGAGATGTCTTCATAGCTGACATTCGAGCGGTTTTCAATGTAATAAGTGCCCAAAAGCTTGCCGTCGGCGGAGATAATCTCAGTGGCGAGGTTAGTCTCAGGGTTCTCAAGCTCCTCAAATGTCGGCATGTCGCCAAACCATTCGTGGACAATGCCGTGGAAAAGCAAGAAAACGCCAAGCCCAAACAGCACAAAAAGTAACCAGATGACTATCAGATATACCTTTACTCCTTTTTTCTTATTTGATTTTTTCTTTGCCATAACTTATTGTTTTTCAAAGCATAAGCCTATATCGGTGATGCCATCCAACACATCTTCGCGCATCGCCTGTTCAATTTCAAAATGATAATCACCACTTAATGGGAAACGCAATGCAGGGTTCAATAGTATCTTTGCAGAGCGCATCGTTCCGCTGCCTTTGCTCATCCAACGGCCGTCGGGATATGCAAAAGTGCACTCTATGGTGTCGTGAGTGATGTTGCCATTCGGGAATGTGGTGTGCATGAAGACAAACAGATTGCTGTATCTGTAACTCTCTAAGTGTCTGATATTCAAATAGAAAGCATAATCTGCCAAGGTGTCATTGACCTTGACATCGAAAAATGGAAGCATATCGTTGTCCCACTTCGCCTCTGGAATGACGATGCTCTCATCATACAGGCTGGTGTTGCTGCATGATACCAGCAAAACTGTTGCCAAAAAAATATAAATTAACTGTTTAACCACTTTCAACTTTAAACTACTCTAAACTCTAAACTCTAAACTTTATTCAAGTTTCGACAAATCCGCAGGCTTTCCTTCTTCGCCGTAGTCGTTGTTCTTCTGTTCTTTAATGAACGCGAAGTCCTCGAGCTGCTCTGGAAGCACGCCTTTTTTGTTATCCTCGATGATTTCTTTCACTTTCTCCGCCGGAATCGCAAACATGTTGTTGCGGTCAAATGGATAAGAATACCACATCAGACCTTTGAAAATGTCGATCTTTTGATAAAGGCCGTCGCCTTTCTTGGTCTTCAACACAACACGGTTGTCGGGGAACGCCTTCAAGGCATCGACGTAAGCCTCGTACTCGTAGTTGAGGCAGCATTTCAGCTTGCCGCATTGACCTGCGAGTTTCTGAGGGTTAGGTGAAAGCTGTTGTACCCTTGCCACGTTGGTCGTAACCGATTGAAAATCAGTGATCCACGAGGCACAGCACAGCTCACGGCCGCATGAGCCTATACCGCCCAGCTTCGCCGACTCCTGACGGAATCCAATCTGACGCATCTCCACACGGACGTGAAACTCTTCGGCAAGTTTCTTAATCAACTCACGGAAATCGACACGGCCGTCGGCAGTGTAATAGAAAATGGCTTTTGTTCTATCACCTTGATACTCAATGTCATTAAGCTTCATCTCGAGTTTCAGACTCGATGCAATCTCGCGGCTGCGATACAAGGTATGCTCCTCCTGACGGATAGCTTCGAGGAACTTCTCCACGTCGTTGATTCTGGCGCGGCGGTAAATCTTCTTGAGTTCGGCGACAGGCGTGTTGTTTTTCTTGCGTTTGCGTTGCTTCTCGATAAGTTCGCCGACCATTGTCACAATTCCGATGTCGTGTCCGATGGCTGTCTCCACTGCGACCAATTCACCTTCAAGGAGATTCATTTCCGAAGGATAGCTGTAGAAGTCTTTTCTGTCGTTCTTGAAACGCACTTCGGCTACGAGCAGCTCGCCTTCTTTCGGAGTCTCGTTTTCGTAGTCCTTGAGCCAGTTGAAGCTGTCGAGTTTGCACTGTCCGTGGCGCAAAACATTGCATGCGAACTCATATTTGTCGGCTTTGATGCGGCATCCACGGTGAAAATCGTTGGTGAGCGTCTTTTTCATGTCGTCGTGCAGCGGCCAAGTAGCCTGAAACTCCACACCGTCGTCCTGCTTGTTCACCATCTGGTCTTCCTGGTCCTCGTCCTTCATATTGAGTTTCTGAGGCGTCGATTTCAGCAAACTGTCAACATCTTCAGTGTCTTCCGATATATTTTCTTCAAGGATTTCCTCTTCGTTGATCTCTTTATCTAAATCTTTTTCTTCCATAAAAACAAAAATATCCAATATATTAATAACCTGCAAAGATAAGGAAAATTATATTACGAGCCGTTATTTTTTGTATTTTTGCCGAATGAAGAAAATTTTTGGATCGACATCGGAGAAAGATGAGCAGCAACGACGCGCACGTTTCGTCATGATGACGGAAAGTCCTGTGCGTCAACTTGTTATAAAGATGGCTGTTCCCACTATCATCTCCATGCTGGTCATTGCGTTGTACAATATCATCGACGCATTTTTTGTCGGCCATATCTCCACCGAGGCTACAGCGGGCGTGGGAGTGTCGTTTGCCTACATGACTTTCATCAATGCGTTCGGTTTTTTCTTCGGTCACGGCTCTGGTAATTACATCTCTACGGCGCTTGGCGCGAAAAAATATGGCGATGCTGAGAAGATGGCAGCCACCGGTTTCATCTCGTCGATGGGTCTTGGTGCAATAGCTGCCGTCGTCGGGCTTTTCTTCCTCACTCCGCTTTCGCGAATGATGGGTGCCACCCCCGATATTGTGCAAGACGCTAATGATTACTTGCTTTTTATCCTCATTGGAACGCCTTTCATGATGTCGTCGCTGACCCTTAATAATCAGCTGAGATTACAGGGCAATGCGCGCTATGCCATGATTGGCCTGACAACAGGCGCTGTCCTTAATATCTTTCTCGATGCCTTGTTTATCTATGTTTTAGATATGGGTGTGATGGGCGCGTCGCTTGCCACCTGCATCAGCCAGATGGTGGGCTGGTTTGTGCTGCTGCTAGGCACCGAACGAAGCGGCAATGTGCATATCCGGATGCGTAATTTCAACCCTTCATGGCAGAGTTATAAAGACATTTTCAAAGGTGGCAACCCTTCGCTGGCACGTCATGTCTTTGTATGCGTAAGCACGATAATGCTCAACAGATACGCAGCTTTCTATGCCGCTCCAGGCACCGAGGCAAGCGCCATCGCGGCTTTTGCGATAGTGTCACGCATCATGATGTTTGCCTTCTCGATAATTCTCGGGTTAGGGCAGGGGTTCCAACCTGTCTGCGGCTTCAACTATGGTGCCGGACTCCACGACCGTGTGCGAAAGTCATTCATGTTTACCACCAATGTCGCCACTATCATATTGATAATCATATCGATAACATTTGCAATCTTCGCTCCCGATATCATTAAAGTTTTCCGCAGCGAGGATGCTGAGTTGATAAAAATAGGCACCAGAGTGCTGCGATGGCAGTGTCTGTCATTCCCACTCATCGGAGTGAGCACCGTCACCAATATGATGTATCAAACAACTCGTAAGACGTTTATTGCCACAGTGTTATCGATGGGACGCCAAGGCATATTTTTCATCCCGACAATCATGATTCTGCCTCTCTTTATAGGACTTCAAGGCGTCGAGATGACCCAAGCCATCGCCGACGCCCTGACGTTTTTGTTAGCGCTTCCTTTCGCTATTAAGGAGACTAAAACAAGCAGCTGTCCAAAGCTTTCTTGATAGCTTCTTTATCGAGCTTTTGCCCAATAAACACTATCTTTTCCATGCGGTCGCCGTATTCTTCATCCCAATCTTTGAGGATGCTCGGGTCGCGCTCCACAAACTGCTGCAGCTCTTCTTTTGAGGCTGTTGCAAACCAATAACCTGCTTCCGAGAGCTTCTTCTGCTTGCCTGCCGTCTCAAAGATATACGACATGTCCTGATTGTCGGCAAAATAGCACAATCCCTTGCAGCGGATGATGTTTTTAGGCCAATTATTCAGCACGTAATCGTTAAATTTCAATGTGTCAAACGGCCTTCTGTTGAAATACACATATGTTCCAATGCCGTATTCCTCCGCCTCGCCTTCATCCTCATCATGATGATGGTGGTGATGATGGTGTTCGTGTTCATCATGATCTTCGTCATCGTCGTCCTCATGATCGTGATGATGTTCATGGTGTTCATCATCCTGTCTTCCTTCAAGAATCTTGATCCAGCCGGCTGAACCTGAAACGTCGTTATAGTCAAACATATACGTTTCGATAATCTTGTCGAGATCGACATTGGCGTAGTCGCATTCGAGAATCTGTGCGTCTGGCGCGAGGTTTTTCACAATCTGACGGATTCTTTCCAGCTCTTTTGGCTCAACTTCCGACACCTTATTTAATATAACGATGTTGCAGAACTCGATTTGCTCTATCACGAGGTTTTCAATGTCTTCTTCGTCGATGTTTTCGTTCTTGAGGCTCTCGCCGCATGCAAATTCATCTTTCATGCGAAGTGCGTCAACCACTGTCACAATGCAGTCGAGACGCGGGGTGCCAAACTGTGTGTATTGCTTGCCCATCTGCGGGATTCCGGCGATGGTGCGTGCTATCGGCTCAGGCTCGCAGATGCCGCTGGCCTCAATCACAATGTAGTCGAAACGCGCCATCTTCATGATGTCGTTGAGCTGCTCGATGAGGTCCATCTTCAAGGTGCAGCAGATGCAGCCGTTCTGCAATGCCACGAGACTCTCGTCTTTTTTGCCCACCACGCCGCCTTTCTGAATAAGGTCGGCATCGATGTTCACCTCGCCTATATCATTGACTATCACTGCAAATTTAATGCCTTTCTTGTTAGAAAGGATGTGATTTACCAAAGTCGTTTTTCCGCTTCCGAGATAACCGGTCAGAAGTAGGACCGGAGTTTCCATTCTACTCATATTTCTATTTTTTAATTTTTTCGGACTGCAAAGATACAATTAAATTTGTAATTTTGCGCCCACTTATGAAAAAGTCTTTTGGACATATTGCCTGTTTCTTCGCTTATGCGATTTTTGGCTTTAACATTATCATTTGCAAGGACTTGACAAACCTTGCGCTGATATCGCCATTGGGCTTGTTTTGTTTCCGTGCGGCTGGTGCGGCACTGCTTTTTTGGCTGGTGTCGCTGTTTCTGCCGAAGGAAAAAGTCGAGAAGAAGGACTTCCTTCAGATCTTCATCGCCTCGATGCTCGGACTTTTTATTGTCCAATTCACATTCTTAAAGGCAATTGAACTGACTACGCCTCTTGATACCAGCATCATTACGGCTATCACTCCTATTTTCACCATGTTTGTCGCCGCTGTGGTGCTCAAAGAACCTATCACCTTGAAAAAAGCCGGTGGTGTGGCACTGAGTTTTGTCGGCGTCATCTTCTTGATACTCAATACTGTGCGTGCTGGTAACGGCGTCACTGAGACCAAGCCGATGGGTATCGTTTACATGATTGGCAACTGTATTTTCTTCGCTTGTTATCTCGGCGCTTTCAGGCCGCTTATCGCGAAATACAGCGTAGTAACCTTCATGAAATGGATGTTTCTTTTCTCGGCGATTGTCGCCATCCCATTGGATATCAAAGAGTTGGTACATCTCGACATGGCAGCCATGCCTTCGAAATATCTTTTGGAGCTTGGTTACATCATTGTTTTCTCGACCTTCACGGCGTATTTTCTCATCCCGGTGGGGCAGAAGACGTTGCGTCCTACCGTCATCAGCTTGTATGGCTACCTTCAGCCCATCATCGCCACGGTGATGAGCATAGTGATGGGGATGGATACCCTCACATGGCAGAAGATTGTAGCTGCAACATTGGTTTTCACCGGAGTTGTGCTCGTAAACAAGAGCCGCGCCGCAAACCATTGATAAGTTGTTCAGTTAGCCAGTTGTTCAGTTTAAACTGACTAACTGACTAACTGATTAACTGACTAACTAATTGACTACTCTTCGCGTTTGCGTTTCGCTACTGCGTATCCCGCTCCCAAAGCACCAAGGATAATCAATCCACTGCCGAGAGGGGCAGGTGTGTCACCGCCACCGTGACCAGGTGTGCCGGGACCGCCGCCTCTCAAACCGTTGTCGAAGTCATCGTACTTGTCGAGGCCGTTTCCCACATCGTTCCAGTTGTTGAAGAAGCCGTCTCTTCCACCACGCTGTGCGTTGGCACCAAGACCGATTGTCAAAACCAATGCTATTGCCAATAATATCTTTTTCATATTCGTATTCATTTAATGTTATTTCCAATTCAAATGCTTACTCATTCATTATCTCATCCCGAAGGGGCAAGGCATGCCTTGCCCCTCTACAGGATTTATCTGATGACAATCTTCTGTGTCTTCATCTCGCTACCAACCATTCTGAGGATGTAAACACCAGCCTTGAATGCCGATGTGCTGATGCGCTTGTCACCGCTAACCTCGTAGCTTGCAACGTAGCGACCCAAGACGTCAAACACCTGCAACGAGCCTTCGCCACTCACGAAGATTTCGTCTTCAATCTGGTAAGCGAAGTTGTTGCCTGTGTAGTTCTCGTTGACACCTGTGTAGTTGTTGAAGTCGAACACGAGGAGGAATCGGTCGGCGTTATCGCTTTCCGAAGCCTTGAATGTGTAGCTCGGCTCAACCAGCAGGTCGATTTCAGTATTTTTGATGTTGTCGATGAGATGCATGTAGTTGAGGTTCTCGATGTTCTTTGTCTCAACAGTGATTGTGTAGAAACCGTCCTCGGCAGGTGCGAAGTGTATCGGCATTGTGCCAGCGAGTTCCTCAACTCTTGCAGCTGCATAGTCAAGGTCGTCGTTCATCACATAAACCATGGTGTTCTCGCCGAAGGTCATCTTACGCAAGGTGTTACCGCCGCCGATTTGGATGTAAGCCTTGTCGATGAAGCTCTCGTCACCGGCTTTGATGCTGATAAGTCCGATTGCACTCATGTCTTTTGATGACGGGTTGAACTCCAGCCGCTGGTTTGCTGCAGTAGCCTGGATGAAGAAACCTTGGCCTGGCTTGATTTCATCACCATTAAGCAGGTTGCATTCTTCATAATCTTCGTCGTTGTTGAGAATCAGGTATGATGTGGCAACTTCTCCGCCGATTATTGTCATGTCGCCATAAGCAAGATTGCGTGTGAACGGGTTGCCTACAAGGTTGAAGCCTCTCAAATCCGGATAAGCGTCGCATTCAAAGCTCAAATCGACTGTGATATTCGCGTTGGTGGCTTTCATTGTACCGGCATAGTTCAGATTGACATTTGCTTCGTTGGCGTAAAGATAACCCTTGCCGCGTTCGAGTGTTGTAAATGTGTGGTTTGCAGGCAGTCCTGGAATTGCGTGGTCGACCCACCAGTAAGCTGTTGCCTCATCGTATGCAAACAGGTCGTATGTGCCTGTTGCCACCGAACTTGTCGGGAGGTTGTCAACTGGTGAAGAAATCAGATACCAGCCGTCACCGCTCTTGCTGTTGTATCCGGAAACGCCTATCTGAACTGTAGCGTTCATGTCGCTTTCGAGAATGAGCTGTCCGCCTTCCTGAACGACGAGAGCTTCAGGTGTTGAAGGGTTAGGTCCTGTATATGTAAGAGTAACATTGTTAGGAACAACAACACATGTTGCATTAGGAATAGGATCGCTTATTGTTTGTTCCGGAATGGTATTATCCAAAATTGTAATTGTGTTGAAAGAAGTAGACTCTTTCTTGTACAGCTGAATTGCCTGCTGACCTGATTTGTAATAACGGAATCTTAATTGATTATTGGCATTATTATATTTTAATGTCATATCACCATCGGTGAAAGTAATAGTAATTAATGCATTGCCTGATGCATCAATGCTTATGGCGTTTGCAACAGGATCATCATTTGTCGTTAAACCATTAGCATATGAGCCCACACCAATATACTTACCACTTGTGCCTTGTATTGAATAACCGCCTGTCATAGGTGCAATTGTAAATGAAGCATTATTCATGGCGTCATTAGCAATAATGGTTGAACTTGCAATTTCAACATTTACGGTGTTTCCCACAGCGTCAAATGTCTCAAGATTACCATTGAATGCCACATTACCATCTTCATAAACAATCAGATATTCACCGCTCCAGTCTGTCAACTCTTCAGTGACCTTGACATAGTTTCCTGAGGTGGTTTGTGCGTTGTCAAGTTGGAATAGTGCATACAAATCTACATTATCTGTCGGAGTGTATGGGTCGGCAACCGCAATAGTGCTGCCTTCCTCAGCAGCCCAACCGGCGATTGAGAATCCTGCTGGTGTCAAAGTACTTGCAGTATGAAGCGCAGTGCTGTCGCCTTCTACAATGTCAGAAATTGTCAATGCTTCATCCAGTTCGCCATTCACGTAGAATTTGATAGTGTATTTAGGTAATTCATTGAATGTTGCGCTGATAGTGACATCGCTGTCAGGCATCTGGAATCTGTAGAATGTCTCATAATCATTGAAATCGACAGGTGTTTCTCCGGCCATGACGGTTATTTCATCAATCACATAGCCTTTGTTAGGTGTAACTGTGAAGTCGACATTTTCATTTTCGATAGCTGTTGTCTTATTATCCAAAACGACGATGGTTCCGTGTTCAACACTTGCAATAGTAATGTTATGAGGCGTTTTGGCTCCGAAGTAAATTGTGAATGTGGCATCTGCAGCTTCTCCACCATTTGATGCAGTAATTACTGCTGAATCGTCACCAGCTTCGGTAGGCGTGTAGCTCCAAACAATCTCTGTCGGATTAGCACCAGCCAAAATGATGTTAGGTGTAACTGTACCTTTAGTGGCTGTTAATGTGATATTTTCAGTAAGATTGTTTTGTGAAACAATGATATCATCACATGTTATTTCCACACCTGTTGGATGGTTTATACCTATGTTATAACTTGAACCGTTGAATGAAATTGTTGGTGTATTGTCAACTTTCTTGTAAAGTGACAACGCACCGCCTGTACTTGTCGCATAGCAAGCAAAACCGTAGCCGTCATTGTATCTAAGTGTAGCGTTTACATTATTTGCTGTATTTTGTTTGTTGACAAAATCGTAGGTTCCTGAAGCAGTCCACAAGGCTTTGTCATCTGTTCCGTCTTCAAGCATCTGTGCTTTGTTCTTTGCACCTGTACTTGCAGCGTAAGCATTAGCAGCAGCATTGTATATTGTCCAGTAATCTCCGCTAGGAGCAATGTGCCATACAATTGCTGCATCACTTGTTGAAATAACATTGTTGTCAATTGTTACATCTGAATATTGTAATCTGTCGTTTGTAACAGTGTTATTCATTGCCACGCCGTTGTAAACAATCAAATAATCGCCTTCTTCAAGGTCACCGCTGAAGAGCTCGAAGTTTTCAGTGTATGCATTCTGTGTCACAGTTACAAGACCCGATGTGGTGTGATACATGTATTCAAGATCTGGGTTAGAATATCCACAGTCAACTCTGAAATACGCTTTACGTTCTTCACCTGTGTTAGGGTCAACTGTGTATGGTAATTGTAATGGAGGTGTAATGAAATAAACATTATTGATATGAATCCAGTCTGGTTCGTCTTCTACATAAGTGTCAATAACTGAACCATCCTCATGGCAGAACACAATTCGGGAATTTTGCCAGATACTATAGTTCTCATCAAGAATTACATTTAACAAACCGGAAGATTCTCCTGCTACCGGAATATTCACTGTATATGAATCAAAACGGATTAAGTCATGATCCATTTGCGTCACAGTTGTTAGCTCTGATATACATTCATAGCCAAAAACACCTGTTCCGTAAATCTTGTAATATGCATGGCGCTCTTCACCTGTTGTGTTTTCACTGACATGAATATCGAAATGTATATTTCTGTCATAATAGTATTGACTCCATCGTGGCTCGATATTACTGATCTCAATCCAGTCTGGCTTCTCTGTTTCTGTTTCTCCATCCGACTCGAACCAGCGGAAATGAATCTCGTTGTCGAGTATATTAATAACTCTTACGAGTTCACCATAGTAATTATCACAAGCTGTTGTGGTTATCAATGTGCTGTTTTCTGTAATGGATGGTGTTGCAATAATGCTGGAAATCAAATAGTTACCCTGTGCTATCTCTACTTCATTATTGTCGTTAATGACCACACTACCGTAAATTATTACGGTTGCGCCAAGAGGTAATTGGTCTTGTGAATTAAATGGCTGGTTATTAATATTTCTACCGAGATTAACTTTGAGCTGGTCTTCAGGACCGCCGTTATTGGAAATATAATAGGTGAGTTCGCCATCAGCAGTCGGACCCTCTGTAGGTGTTGCTGAAATCATACCTTCTATATATACGTTTGGCGTAGGATACTCGTAAAAATCATCAACATCAGACGGACGATATGGATCATCTATCGAGTTGATGTGGTATGTCGCTGTTACTACAGAACTATGCTCTTCGCCTATGTATGCGATGGCTTTGAAAGTTCTTGTATAACTGCAATATGGTTTATTATCTTCATCATACTCAGTTGAATTATTTGTTGGGTCAATACCATCCACTGCATAATAAATCTTAGCACCTTCTGTGGCGCAGGTGATAGTTAGATATCCTGGTGCAGTTGCGTAAATTCCAGGTGCCGGGCTGAAAACTGGGTTTGCTACAGCTGGTTCATAAGCGGCTTGTGAAACTGTTACGATGTCGGAATAAACGTCTTCGGCATTGTCGTCCAAAGCATAAACCTTGAAGTAAGCAGTGCGGGCTGCACCTTCATTTTCCACAATCAGATACTCGACATTGTTGTCATCGTTGATTTCGGCGGTAATCCAATCGTAAGAGGCGGCTTCGCCTTCTGCATCGCAGAAATAGACTTCGGCTGCAACGTCTGGGATGTTTTCATATGTCACTGTCAAAGTGCCGTCTGCGCCTTCTGCTGTAGCTTCAATTTCATATGAGCTCAAAGTGATTGAAGGCTCTGTTGAAGGTTCAACTCTCTTGTAGAAAGCGAAGGTCTGGTTGGCTATGTTGCCTGTTGTGTTTTCATAACTTCTCCAATCCTGTGAATTATATATACCAAGATATCTTTGCTTTGTAGTTTCGGTAATGGTAATGTAGCCATCGTCTGCTAATGAGAAATGCTTGTTATTCCCAGTTCCAATGCGAAGACCGTTGTTGGCATTGGTGCAATACAGCCATGATTCGCTATCTCCATTAGGATAGAACATGTAACCGTCATCAGAAATACTAAGATTCCATTGGATATTGGCATCGATATTTCCAGACAATTTGTTGTCTTCTACTGTTACTTCAACAGCTGAAGGAGCATTGCTGGTTCCATTATCGTTCGACATTGCGTAAGTGTCACCGTTGTCGCCAACAATCACAAACACATCTTCGGCTGTCAAATCTGCCAACGGAGTGGAAACCCATTCGAATGATCCCCACTGTGCTGTGAATTCAACATTGCCTGTAACGTTATATACTGCATTGGCTGCATAAGTCTGTGTGCCGTCGCTCCAACCCATAAATGTATATCCGTCCTTTGTCGCCGAAGGCAGGTTGTGCTCGCCTTCTACCACATTTGTTGATGTTGATGAGAAGTCTTGGTTTGCTACGAACTCGCCACCGTTAGTATTGAATGTTACTGTGTAATTCTGAGGCACATAGCCTTCTTGTGTTACAGTGACAGGCAATGAATAATAGCTGGTTTCGTCAATAACACACTTGAATCTGAAGTAGGCTTCACGTGGCGAAGTGGAAGTGTTTGCGTTGATGGTGAAATAATATGTACAAGTTGCATAATATTCATTAACTTGCAAATTAGTGAAAGAGTTGGTCAATAGCCAATCTGGAGCTTGCTCAGTAGGTTCAAGTAGTGTGCCGTCGGAATGGCAGAATACTATGCTGTATTGGTCTAAGGACTCAATATTAGTATTATTAATCTGTAAACCCCAAAGACCCTGATAGCTTGCAGATGAAGTTTCAAATGTGTAACTTATTATCATTTGGCTTGGATCATCCGGGTTGGGCATATAAACTTGGATTGGAGATACAAATTTAGCCACCGAAATAGTGCCTAAACCGACGCTACCGTTGCCATTTGTTGTGTAAATCCACTTGATATAGCGAACGTTTTCGTCAAAATTATAGTATGTGTCATACTGTTGGCCGTCAATCGAAGTGTAAACTGCCAAATCGGAATATGTTTCGCCGTCAGCGGAGGTTTGTACTTTGAATGTGCCGCTTGAGAAACCTTCGTTAGATATGGTGAAAGACACTCGTCCTGGAGCTTCGTTCATCTTTAATATAACCCAGTCGCCTTCATTATCAAAATTAAGATGTGGTTCGTTTCCAAAATCTTCGCCAAGTCCGTATTGTGTCAAACCGTCGGTTGTCGCAATCTCATCACGATTTCCATCGAACCAGAATGGCAATTCGGCATAGTCGTTAACATGTGGTGCCTGTGTCACCGTAACAACTTTTGTAGAGAAATTTCCAGTGATGTCAGTGAAGGTGAGTGTAACCTGTGCCACACGTGCTTCTTCATTAGGGTTGGCTGTAGTGGTGAAGCTGACCTGGCCATTTGTTGCTGTGTTGAAATTCGAAATCCAGTCGGCCTCTGTTGAAGCTGTCATCGTACCTGCCAAATAATGCTCGACTGTATAATTAATAGTGCCTGAAGTCGCGTCGTGGGCAATATTTATGTTGTCGGCATTTATTACAGGGTATGTGTAACCTTCTAATGAAACGAGGTAGTTACCCTGGTCGAATTCTTTAATGTCATTAAAAATTTTCACATTACCAAATATGGTAACTCTATCGCCAACTACGATTTCGCCTGCATTAGTAAATTCGGTGTTGCCCAAATTCTTGCCTTTGTAAACCTGGAGTCGGTTGGTTTCTGTTCCGTCAACAGAGATATAATAGGTGAGCATTCCACCGCTTATCAAGCTGGTCGGTGCTGTTGAAACTATACCTTCAACAAAGATGTTGTTTTGAGGATATGTTTCAAATGCCAAAGCTTCAGCAACAGTGTAGGTGTTGTTGTCTGAAAGGATGTAGTAAGCGGCTGTGCTTATTGCACTGGCATTTTCACCCACATAAGCGATAGCCTTAATGGTTTGTGTTTCTGAAACGGTGATGGCTCCATTGTAAAGGGTTTTGGTGTTGTCTGGAGTTGAACCGTCTGTTGTGTAGTAAATCTGGGCGCCATCTGTAGCGCAAGTTATTGCTACTGTTTGTTCTGTGGCATAACCGCGGGCTTCTACGCTGAAAGTAGGGGCTTCGACATCTACTGCCGGGCGTTCCCAAGCAGTGAGATAGTTGCCGGAAGCGATTTCAGGTGCGCTTTGATACATTGTAAGTCCACCATAAATTGTGACGATATCGCCTATATGCAAATCGTCAGCAGTGCTGAATGCTTCATTGTTCAACCCTTTTCCTTTATAAACAAGGAGTTGGCTTGTTGTTGTGCCGTCGTCTGAAATGTAGTAGCGGTAGTTGTTTCCGTCACCAACAATGCTTGTGTTGTAGAAAGCTGAAACTATACCGTGAATGTAAACATAATTAGAAGTTCCTGAAGCTGGTGTTGCAGCCATAGCTGCAGCCACGGTGTAAGGATTGTTTTCAGTACCCGGGGCGTTGCTGTCAGAAACAGTAAGTGGATAGGTTCCTTCAGAAGGTTTGTATTGGTCCTCAACGCCTGCATAACTTGCAGTAATAGTGGTAGTACCAACGGCAACGAGAGTGACTGCACCATTAGCATCGATAGTGGCCACACTTGTGTTGCTTGATTCCCATGTGACGGTTGCACCACTGACTTCACTACCGTCAGATGTAACAGTCACAGTAGCAGTTAATGTACCTGCGTTTGTGCCTTGTTGAATATCAGTGTTGAAATTAACTGGAACATTGATAGTGGTGGTAGTGTGAACGGCGGGATCAGAACTTGATTCAACTGTCACAATAATTTGTGTAGCGCGAACTTGTGCGCCAGAAGCAGTGAATGAAACTTCCGTGGCTTCGCCTGTCCATGTGCCGTTATCGCCATTAGTGGTCCAACCAGTTTGACTGCCAAAGCCACTGGCAGGATTGCTAGAAATACCAGTAAAAGCAATTTGAGTGATGTTACCTTGTGTAACAGAGAATGTAGTAACGGAATTCTTGTACAAACGATATTCTGAACCATTATCCAAGACACCATTCGTGCAGGCAAATGTCACACCGTTTTTAACAAGAGGACTTGTTCCTTTATCTGTCGTAGCATCAAACGTTACATTTCCACCTGAGAAGGGTGTGCTATCAGTGATGTTAATGGTAAAAGTTTTTGAACCAGCAGCGTAATTGTCATCAGCAGCTTGATTGACAGTGATAACTTTTGCACCATTGGTAATGGCAATTGGAGTAACCGTGATGGTTTTGTTAACTTGATCGACGACTGTTTCAACATAATCATTTTCAGCTACTGAAACAGTTCCAGTGCTTGAAGTGGTGTAGTTGATGACAAAAGGAACAAAATTGTTGTAAAGATCAAATACAATTGATGTTGAAGCATTTGTAAGCGTGAGGTCGCATGGATCCAATTGTGACGCACCTGTGGCATAAGTAATGGTTACATCGTCAACATATCTTACTGCAGTGGTGTTGTTGCAACGGAATCTCACATAGAGTTCTTGGCTACCATCAAATTCTTTTGTAACAGTTCTATATGATCCATTTGTAAAGGTGTTCATTGTCTGAGTGTCCTTTATCGACCATGTGGAGCCATCAGTAGAAGTTTCGATGTAAACACTATAATTGTTGTTAGTGGATGTGCGTTTAAAAGCGTATGAAAATGATGTGACATACACCTTTTCGTTGAATTGCACAGTAGTGCTGTTGGTATTAATTCTGCCAGCATAACTGCCAGTATTTCCTTGTCCAGATGTTGCCACAATGGCATCTGAAATAGTCCATGGGGTGGCATCGTCAGTTGTTTCCCAACCATATGATACGGTTTGGGTGTCTCTCGTTTGCCCCCACATCGTCCCTGTCGAGGCCATCATTGTCAGCAGCATTACCGCCGCCGTGATTAAAAATGTAAATTTTCTTTTCATTGTTGTTAAAAATTTAGTTAGTAATTTATTTAATTTATTGTTAATCAATGTTTTATAAAAAACGCCTAATAAACACCTTAAACTGCAAATATAAACTTTTTATTAATAGGTGTGAAAGAAATTTTGAAAAAGTTTTTCTGGCCTTAACTCCCTTAAAGCTGCAATCAAATGAGAATCTTTTCCTCAACCTGCTCGATTTTAATAATATCTTTCTTTTTATTTACTGTTTTGAGGTGATAAATAATTTTAACCAACTCCTTTCAGTTGTCTTAATAAGTGGTCGAATTCGACCACTTTAAAATCGGGATTGTATATCTTTTCCCATAAACCAAGATACTCAATGGTATTTTTCTGCCGCATCCAATTTTTGACCACGTCTTTAGGCTCATAAGGATTTTGAATTCTGGCAATATCTGTTAAGCTGATAAAATCTTCCTCATTGAATTTCAGAATTGTAATATCAATGTCTTTAACTGTAATTTTTTTCATTGTTTTAAAAGTTTATAATTGTCCAGCCGCAAAATTACAGCCACTTCCTCCAATTAGTCGTACGAAAAACGTTTTATTTGAAATTTTGAACCTAAAGCTCTGATAATCAATACTGTTTTTTAACCAAAATACAGCTTCGAATTGTTAATAAATTTTTACAATTCGAGATAAATGATTGAAAATCACACCGTTAAGACAAAAAACTTCTAATTATTCGATGTCGAAAGAAAAATTTCTGCGTTTTCTGTGAAATCTGTGAGGGAAAAAGAAAAAATTCTTATCTTTGCAGCAAATTTTCGAAAATTTTAAATATCATGAGTAACCAGAAAAAACTTTTTGAGGAATTTCCTCCGGTGACCACCGAACAATGGGAAGCCGTCATCGAAAAAGACCTCA
>Ga0310690_10005756_pt1 | contig 16619 bp, 23 predicted proteins | sample AusTroGonzalo_MG_2_FD_207661 | JGI IMG/M metagenome (GOLD analysis project Ga0310690, IMG submission 207661) | Bovine rumen microbial communities from tropical cattle in Woodstock, Queensland, Australia - Gonzalo_04 (v2) (version 2) | ecosystem: Host-associated > Mammals > Digestive system >... | reverse complement strand
ATTTTGATAACACGTACGCTGACATATTCCGCTTAGAAAATAAAAATATTAAATTTATTGACTTAAGCACGCTCACATCTCGTAAAGTAACTAACATAATCAAGAAAAATCTTATTTTCATCAATAATTTAAATTCTTTATATTCGTCAAATAAAATATTGGCTGAATTAGACGCTCTCTAGAACTATTATAATTGATATAGTTGATACAATTATTATAGCTCCACAAGAGGCCATTTATATGGTATCTAGCGTCCTCATCTTTATGCACGTTTTTATGTACAAAAGCGTGTTTTTTGATTATATTTTAATCATAAACCACCCAAAAACGAGGATTCTATGACAAAGTCAAAACAAAAGCCATTTCTGCCATTCCCGACCGTCAACTACGTGTTTCGGTGTACACATTCTTACTACCACCCGAACCTTGGCAAGCTCCTTACAAAGGGCAACCTCTATCTAGTCAAGTCTATCGACTACGACCACGACATTATTCAAATGACAGGCAAGTCTAATGGAGCTGCTTGTTGCAAAGATTTCTTCTACAGCCATTTTGAAGAAGTCTGCACCGCTGACTCTCCTAAAGCTCGCAAAATCTACATCGACGCCGTCGTCAACGAACTCATCCATAAAGTCGACACTACCTTCTATAGAACTAAATGCAACTGTGCTAACGAAATCATTGCTAAGTTCACAAAAGAAATGCAAGAACGCTGGGGCGACAACCGCTAATGAAATTGTCTGACTTCTACTATCACCTGCCCATGCCCTACGTAGGCACCTGCAACCTGACTAAACTATACGTCATGAAGTCTACAACAGGCAAGTCGACAACTATTATAGTCAACTACGAATCTGTATTTAAATCAAAAGAATTTACAGAAAAGTTTATTAAATTCTATACAGACCCGTTTTCTACATCTGACAGCCAACTATTTAAAGAAATCCGCAACGAACTAGCCCTAACAAATCTGCTAACTAAATACGGTATAGACACAAACAAGTTGTCAAATGAAGAACTTGAACAAATAGACCACAATAATCAAGTAGTACTCAGCAAACTTGTCAACACTATAACAGAACGTTCTATAATAAGAGAATTATGCGAAAATGAGTGCTCGAACGAAATTGGAGTGCCCTCCTAGAACAAGCAGCAGAATTTGACTAGTTTCACACCGCTCACTCCTGTTCACAGCTCAGTTTCTCAACTCAGTTTCTCAACACGGTTTCTCAGCCCAGTTTCTCAACACGGTTTCTCAGCCCAGTTTCTCAACACGGTTTCTCAATAGGACACGAAACCATATTTTTAAAAACCACTTTGACTTCGCAGCGAGATTCTGCGCTGAGCCCTTTGCCAGAATCAACTTGTGAATGTAAACAAAATTTTACGGCATGGGTCACTGGTCAGTTTACAGGCCCAGTTCTCTTTATTATAATATCAATATGATAAAACGAGCAGACACGCCGCTAGACGGTTGTTATGAGTACATTGCCGAGAAGATTGGCAGTTCAAGTTACAAGATTCAGACTCAGAATAAGACTGTGATTCACTTTCCTGTCATGATTACTAGTGACAACGAAAACGAAACACGGTATATAGTAGATTACGACAAATTCTTTGCAGAAGAAAATGTCTACGATGAACTCGTCAGAATTCTGGGCATTATTGAAAATTGCAAAACTCTGACTGAGCTAGGGGAGAAAGATAAGCAAAAACTCTTCTCGATACTAGATAAAATCGAGCCCAATGAGCTCGAGAAGTATGGTGTTGAAATCATAGACGCTAATGACGAGCGTTGTCGAGACATTATTGACAGAGACATTGTCAAGTTAACGCAGCTTAAAAACGACATTATTAACCAGGGTATCGTGTCGGCTCTAACATAATGTTTACAAGCAGGTAGAATTTTATTATATTTCTTTCATTAAACATTTAAAGGATAACACTTATGAGAATTACTATTAAGAATACAGTCAATGGCAAGGTTTCTACTAAGGAACTGATTGTCAAGGTTCAGTATGATCTGACGAAGCCGTATGTGAGGAAGGACAAGGACCAGTATGGCCGCTATGTCTTTACTGTGTGGCAGGAAAAGGTCACGACGGTGAGTGCACATTACTATGACCCTGAAAAGACAGACAGCAGAACAGTCTGGCAGGGCAAGACACAGTGTGACTTCCATGACGCAAAGCACTACAGTAAGAAGTACGGCAAGAAGCTTGCATGGCTCAATTGCATCAACGAAATGGTTGCAGATGGCGCTATTAACTGCGACGAAGCAGATGCTCTAGACAATATTAGTCTTGACGCTACTGCCTTCGAAGTTGACATGACTAAGAAGAAGATTACTAGCACTAAGTAAGAATTTTCCAAATCCTCCAAACTAGCAGAGCTGCTCAGAAATGGGCAGCTCTTTTTGGCATATATAGAATTAGGAGAATTATTATGATTGACGATATTGAACTTGAATTTATAGAAAGAGTCGAAAATGAATTCGACGGGCTCAGAGATGTGACTTTAAAGGTCACGTCGTACCCCGATGGCTTTGGCCACAGAGTTAGAATTATCACTGATCAAGACGGTGATGAGCTAGCAAGATTAACGGATGTTGACGGTATGCTGAAAATGTATCTGCCCATCTCCAATGATCTTTTCACTTCTATTCATAATTGGGATAGACAGTTTGAAAGATTCTGGCTCTCATTGTACGAAAAATATAAGCTTAATAAGCATATCTATTACAAGAAGCATAATATTAAGCGTTTGCACTAGATTCACTTGATGAACATATGCTGTTCTAGGTGATTGCTATGCAATCACGTTCATCAAGGTGAATCGCTCATTGTAGGATTCTCTCAGCCAGAATCTTTTCACTCTGGACAAAATATAATATAAATAAGAAATTTCACTTTGAAAGTTGCAGTTTTGAGTTTACAAAATCAATGAAAATTACTATAATATAATATATGATATACAAAACTCGAGACGAATACCAGAAAGCTGTTGAAGAATTCGTTACACTTCGGAAGAAAGGTGACACACCGATTTTAAAACTCGATGAGCTTTACCAGAATCTGATTGATACTGAAATCAGTATTGAACAAGATGAAGCTATCAACATGTGGCTCGATGATAACTTGTCTGATAAAGACTTCTCACAATTCTTCTTAGTAGATTGCACGGAGAAATCTATTGACTTTCTCGAAGAACGAGTTATTCCTGTAACAGAAGAAATTCTTGAACAAAACGGTTTACAACAGTAGACCGTTTTTATTATATTATCTAAAAGAAATTCAACAAAAAGGACTCTATGACAAATTATATTACTGACAAGTTCAACAAATTCGTATTCAAGACTGTCAAGAAGTTGCAAACCAATGATGATTTGTACGACGAATGCACTCGATGCATCGATTGTGACAAGGGTGCTTCCGAGCTTGAAAAACTTGTCAATGGAGTAGCTTACGCTGAAATTGCTTACAGATTCCGTATCAAGAAGCTTGAAGCTTGTGGCGATAAGCATGGTTTTGTTCACATGTCGTACTATGACCCTATGCAGGATGCTGCTCATCGTCTCGGTTGTGCACGTGACAAATTGATGGAATATTGTTGGAAACACGGTATCAATTATCTTGCTCAGTTGCAATAATTGACAAAAATGGGTCAAAAACCGTTAAAAATTCAACAAAAACGTCAATTTTTATCGATTTTTTGTTGATTTTTTAGCAATTTTTAAGCTTTCAATATAAGTATATTTAAAAAGGGCATAAAAATGATTAAATTTGCTAATTTTAAACTCTTGCAGAGCATCAACAACACTATGGCTGCCGAAGGATTGGACTGGCGCCTTGAAAAAATTCAACGTGGCAAGAATATGTGGAGTCATGTGCTTCTTCGTAACATGACTGGCGATGAACAGAATGCTCATGTCATGCTTTACATCGACACCGAATCTAATATTCTATATCCTGTCATCAATGTCAACGGTGCAGATAAGTTTGACTATCTTCGCACTAAGGTTCTCGATCAAGAAGGTGTCACTGAACTCTCTGAATCTGAATACGAAGAAATTGGTGAAAAGAATCACGATCATTGCCGACTCTACAAGATTGATACAAGTAAGTTCACTAGCTGCGGATATACCTATGATTGGGTCATGACAGTCATTGAACATATAAAGAAGTTACTTAAAGTAATGCAGGGCGTTTTGTACTAATTTTCTATTTACAAGACCTCTGAAAATTATTATATTATAATCAACAAAAACAGAAACTTTTTCAAAGGATTTTAAATGTCTAGTTCTTCTCTTTCTCTTACTGAACAACGTGCTTTCGTTCTCAACTTCATTAAGAAGCACAAGGCACATCTCCTTGTAGACGATGACGGCACGAACGTCAAGGTGTCTGACAATTTCATTGCACGTCTCGAAAAGATGAAGGGTGCTGATTTCGATGAACTTGCTACCAGAGTTATGGTTAACAAGGGCTGTGAATTCTATCTGTTCAACACTGACGTTTCTGGTAAGACAAGAAAGATTAACATTTGGAGTAGCAACACTGCACCGACTAATCTCGATGATTGGGAAAATGACAGCTGGTGGCAGAATATGACTCCGCTTCGCTTCAGCTTTGTCGACAACTTCTTCACACAGCTGTTTGCAAAGACTTCTAAGAAGCCTGTTGCTAAGAAGGCTACTCCTAAGAAGAAGGTTAGCACTCCTACTGTTACTCAAGTAGACGACAATGTGAAAGTAAAGAAGGGCGTCGCATTCATCGAGTTTGATGATGATAAGTTTGAACACTTCATGCATCAGGGTGGAGGTAACATCGATTGTTGCTACAGTGATATCAATGACTGTTGCAGGGACAATCAGATTGATCACGTCATCAATGCATTCAAGCTTGCTATTAAGGAATGTGACGAATTCGTTAAGTCTCTCGAAAAGGCAAGGGCTGCTGGTGCTAAGTTCGTAGTCGACTCTGGTTGGGCAGATATCGATGATTTCGATTTCTAACGGTTTACACTAGCCAAAAACTTTATTAAAATATAAAAACCAAACAACAACTTGTATAAATAAAACATGATGATACAAACAAACACACCAAATAGATTAAATAAAAAGGTACAACCACCTAGTTGAATCTGGTGCATTTGATTTGAATCGTCAACGATTTTCCAATCCGATGCACCAAAGCATCGGATTTTTTATTTGGCTCGTGCAGCTAAATAGCATATTGACATCTTCGGCAATCAATAACACTTTGCAGGTGTAACTCAGTTGGTAGAGTACCACACTTTTAATGTGGGAGTCGAGGGTTCGAGCCCCTCCACCTGCACTAGTTTGTGAACGTTTCAGACCGCTCCTTATGAAACGGGAGCATCACGGCCTTGTGGCGGAATTGGTAGACGCTGGGGACTTAAAATCCCTTGCCCGGTGGGGCGTGTGGGTTCGAGTCCCACCTTGGTCACTAGACGACAGATAGCTCAATTGGTCAGAGCGTCGGACTCATAACCCGAGGGTTGTAGGTTCAAGTCCTGCTCTGTCGATACTATGCTCTGGTAGCTCAGCTGGATAGAGCAACTGCCTTCTAAGCAGTAGGTCACAGGTTCGAATCCTGTCCAGAGTACGAATTTATTGGGGTATAGCCAAGTGGTACGGCCGGGGCCTTTGAAGCCTCTATTCCCTGGTTCGAATCCAGGTACCCCAACTACACAATAAAGAGGAAAACGATATGAAGAAGCAAAAACCGTTTGCATTAGAAACACAAGAAGAAAAAGAAGCTCGCTGGGCTAAGAACCTTCGAGCAGCAAGATCTCTGGCCAGGCAGGCTGGAATCAAAGTAGTCAAGAAGAAGACGCAGTCAGACACGTTCGACTACTAACGTGCATACCTCACTACTTATGAGCGGGTTTACCTCCTTTCTTCCTGCTATAAGATATAGGTCGAACAAGAGTAAGGACTACGATATCTCTGTTCCGTAAAGCGTAATCAATTCGGTGGCGCTATAAATGTAGGGTTTGGGTTACCTACGATCCGTGTAGCTTTTTTTAAATTTGGTATTTACAAGTTAAAATAAAATTATTATATTTGACTTATAAATAATCAAGCAAATGGGGTTTTAGTTCAGTTGGTAGAACGTCTGATTTGCATTCAGAAGGTCAAGGGTTCGAATCCCTTATTCTCCACTAGAGATTCATACAGCAATTTAAAATAACATTCTTTTGGGTTAGAATAAAAACAGAATCTCGACACTTTTACTGCTTCTATCAGGTTAATAGTTTTAATAAGCAACCTGGTCGTCTGATTCCGATGGATACGAGGAATTAGGGTAGCAACCTTCACGATATTCGAAAACAGCTACAATATTGGCCGGTGCCCGATTGGTAAGGGGCCTGACTGTTAATCAGGTATATGTAGGTTCGAGACCTACCCGGTCAGCTAAAATTTATCGCGGGGTAGAGCAGTGGTAGCTCGTTAGGCTCATAACCTAAAAGTCGTGGGTTCGAATCCCACCCCCGCTACTAAGTTCGATCGACTAGTCGTAGCTAGATTATTATAACTTTCTAGTTGGTTGATAATTATTAGATACCAGAATAATAATTGTCGCAAAGGTGCAATTCCGCCAGATCGATTAAATGCCATCCTACGGGAAAATAAAGAGTAGGACGTTACCTAAGAGTTGACCACGGCTTAGGACTGTACAAAGTGGTCATTTGCTGGAATAGCTCAGTTGGTAGAGCTACGGCTTTGTAACCCGTGGGTCGGGAGTTCGAATCTCTCTTCCAGCGCTATAAGATGCAGACAGCAACTTATTTTAAGCAAATTCCTGTTAAGAATCGTAAGCTAAAAATGCATCTTGACAAGTTTCTACTATTCTTATTCGGACGCTCAACCGGACAAATAGAATAGCGCTTCAACCGCTCTGTGCGGAACAGAACAGGCCGTTAAGTAGGTGTCAGGACATCTACCTCTTCAACCAAGGTGTGGGAACACCAGGCGTCTACACTACGTGAAGGTGTACGGAGTTTGTTAGCATCTCCGCTAGAAACTAACACACGGCTTGTTAAGACGTTTCTGAGCCGATCAGTGGAAATGAGCACCATTCGAAACGTCATCCAACGGGCATTAGCTCAGTCTGGTAGAGCGCTTGATTTGGGATCAAGAGGTCACAGGTTCGAATCCTGTATGCCCGACTACTCCTCCCCTATATGTTGTTGATTGTCGATCCCCAGAGGGCCTGTTAATCACACAGGCCCATTTTTTATGCACTTTTTTCATTTTATCCATTTACAAGACTGCATAAAGTTTTTATATTATACTTGAAACCAAAACAAAAGGATTTAAAATGAAAATAAAGAACTTTCTTATCAAGTACAACCCGGAAGATGGAGTTCATGACTATCGTTATGACACTGTACCGGCTGGTACTGCACAAGCCGCTTACAACAAGTGGTACAAAGAACTTGGTGGTGACAAGAAAAAATTCATTTGCGTCGAAAACTACGACGGCGTCGTGTTCAACATTCATACAAAGGGCTAATACATGTCTTCAGCTACTATCGGTCAAGTTGTCAATTACGTTAAAATGCATCCGGAATTCTTTGGCCTTCCTGTTGACAAGAAGGTTCAATTCAACGAATGCATGGCAAAGTTCAGAGTGTCGCTGTTCAATACAAAAGAAATGCAGCTCTTTGATTTTTATAAATTCGACCATACAGCAAGAGTGTTCTTACCTAAGCTTGTGAAGAAGTATAAGCTTAGCGAAGCTCTTGTCAAAGTAAAAGACATCAAGTTTGAAGATTTTTTAAATGATGACTCTGACATTGAATGGGAATTCATGCAAGTCACTCCGAACAGAATGGTCATTTTTGACAGGATTCTTAAAAACTCTACTTACGAAATTAACAAAACGCCAATTGCTCCGCTCAAAGCTGTAAAAGAAGTAGACCATGAACTTGTCAAGGCACAAGAAAAAATCAAAGTACTTGAAGCAAAACTTGCACAATATGAAAAAGATGAACCGCGTGTCATCACAAACTATATTGCACTAAAGGGTTCTGTAGCTGAAGTAGATGTTGGAAATTCTATTGGAAGCTTAATGTATCACTTTAATTTAAATAGCGGAACATACGACATTCAAGAAGCAATTGACAAGCTTGACTCGATTGCTGCTGGAATAATGGAAGTTGCAAGAAATCTTGAAAGAGCTCAATATAATGGAGCTACTACTGTGAAGTACTAAACATATCTTCAATGGGGAACTGATTGCTTCGCAATCAGTTGCGAGCAAGCTCGCAATCAGACTGTGTATTCTGTAACTCTTGTGAATCTAAAGATTCACTGTGTTGCAGAAGCACACTGAGCCTATCCGAGACTCAGAAAACGTGTTGAGATGCACATTCTTCGTAGATTTACGTTTAGGCTTATGGATCGGTCATCCTGTATTCCAGCTGCATCCTAAACTACTAATGGCGGCTAAATGAAATAGTTGCTAATTATTTCTTCGATGGTCATTACCACAATGTCAATCTTAAAGATAGTTCAACCAGACCTCGATTGAAATGGACCTTTCTTTTTATCAATTAGCCATTGAGTTGGTCAAGATATAATTACAAAGGGATTTAGTATGTCAAATGTATTTATAAATAAGCGATGAATTTTTTATATGTAAATTACATTTTACAAAACTATCCATTTACAAGACCTTTGAAAGTTTATATATTTGTACTATCAAAACAATAAGGAGTTTCAAATGAAATCGATTTTTATCGTTGACCACATCGACCACAACGCTGAAGTTGAACAGTACGGCACGACTTGCAAAACTCATGATGAAGCTATGGAAGTCTTCGCTGAAGCTGTGCACGCTTTCAATCTTGACGATGAATGGAACGGCCTTGCAGGCGTAGTTCAAGCTTCTGATGATGCTGAAACTCTCGTCATCCGTGAAATCAGCCTGCCTGCATAACACTGGTTGCTAGTAAATTTAAAATTTTATTGTTCTTCAACAAAAAATTTTTTAAATTATAACTATCAAACCAATCAAAAGGATTTAACAATGTACGATAATTCGTATTCAAAACTTCTCAAGGACATTGCGGCTACTAAGCCACTCAGCGCAAAAGAAGAAAATACACTCTTCGAATTGTATGCTAAAACGAAAGACAAGCTCATTCGTGACAAGATTGTCAAAGCTAACATGCGCTTTGTGCTCAAGACTGCACTTGCCTACAAAAACAATTCGGTTGACATGAGTGACATCATCATCGCTGGTTCAACTGGTCTGGTTAAAGCTGTTGAAGGCTATGACCATACTCGTGGCCTGCGCTTTATGACCTACGCTCTTTACTGGATTAAATCTTACATTCACTCTGCTATCGAGCAACACAAGAATCTGATTGCTATCCCTTGGAATAAGGCTAACGAAATCAAGATTGCTAAGCAGAAGTGCAAAGCCAACGAAGACATTGATGCCGACCTTAAAGTCGTTGATAACATCAACAAAAATAAGGTAACGTTTGACAGTCCGGTTAGCTCTGATTCTAAAAACACCTTTGCTGACATCATTGCAGATAATACTAATAATGTCAGTGTAGCTGTTGATACGGAGCAACTGATTAACAGCTTGACTGCTTGTTTGCCTGAAAATGAAAAGCATGTCCTTTGCGAAACTTACGGTGTCAACACTGACAAACCGCATAGCCTTCGTGAAATCGGTTCTTCTATGGGCTTTAGTCACTCTCGTATCAAACAGCTTCGTGACCAGGCACTCCGCCGCATCAAGAAGTATACTTCTCCTGAGATGCTGCAGATTTGCAAAGAGCAGGTCGCTGAAATGTAATAAAAAAGTTGCAAATTTTTTCGAAAAACTATTTACACCAACAAAAAATTTAATTACAATTATAACATCAAACAATTAACAAACAACTCCACAATCTAACCTAAAGGTAAAATCACTATGGAAAACACTCAGAACTCTCAGTCCATCAACGCTCAGGCCACCATCGATGCTAAGGCTACTTCCAAGCCGAAGCGCGCCTATCACCGTCTCTCCCCGGAAGAAAAGGCTGAACGCGCCAAGCAGTTTGAAGCCTACAAGGCCGGTGTTGCCGAACGCAAGGCTGCACGTGCCGAAAAGAAGGCTAAGGCTGAAGCATCCTTCACTGCTCGCCGCAATGTCGAATTCGATGTCTCGGCAATCCGTGAAGCCTCTGCCGCTCTCCAGTCTCTCTCTGTGGCCAAGGTCGAAGAAGTTCGTGCCAAGATTAACGCTCTTGCTGACGCTGTGAAGGCCGCTGACAAGCTCATGCATCACCGCGCCAAGTCGACCACCATCACGGTCAAGTAATACTCCGGCGTAACAAACTAAGGGCAGCCCTCTCTAACTATTTGGGCTGCCCTTTTTCTTTGTTCTGTTTTCTTTGTAAATAAAAATTTTACAATAAAAAGGGTGTTATTTTAGCCAGAATTTTATATATTTGTACTATCAAACCAATCAACCAAAAGGAAAATAAAAATGACTAAACTTTCTCTCTTCCTCTATGCCGCAGACGCTCTCGCAAGTATCTCTAACTTCTTAATTGCATTCGGCGTGATTGCAGTAATCGTGTTCGTCATCTTTGGCATCATTGTCATTGCATCTTGGGTCGTGAAAGGCTCAAGTGATGATGACGAAGTAAGTGAATGGATGCGAGCACACACTAAACGAATGCTTATTATTCCAATCGTTGTTATGGCGTTCTTCTTCGGCTCATCTGCGCTAATACCAGAAAAGAAAACGATGTATATGATTGCTGGCATCGAAATGGCAGATATGTTCAGACAGACTGATACTGCAAAAGAATTGTCTAAAGAAATGAAGGGCGTGCTCACTGACATTACTAGCATCATTCATAGCTATGCTCACGAAAAGAGTGCTAACTCTCAGAAGGAGGCTGAATAATGCCTGAAGAACTTTTCACTTGCTGCTTCTGCGGACATAAATTTCCAGTTAAAGAAATGAATAACGCAGAACCCGTAATCAAAAAAGGCAAATGCTGCAATGATTGCAACAAGACAGAAGTAATACCTTATCGTCTTGGTATGCTATTGTATGAAGTGTATCGTGCCTAACCAAAATTTTATTTACACCTCAACCAAAAATTATTAAATTTAAACTATCAACCAACCAAAAAGAGGATAAAATGGAAAACGTTAAAGCAAAAGTCGGTGACAAGATTGTAATCAAAGCGCTTGCAAAAGACAAGACAATGAGTTCGTTTGATCCGTCTGCTTACGAGTATGCTGGCAAAGTCGGTGTTGTCGAATCGATCGACAGCACAGGTAACTTGCACGGTACTTGGGGTGGCCTTGGCATCTTGCCAGAAGACGAGTACGAAGTTCTCGGAGAAGGCGAAACTGTTCATATATACGAAGTAGAAGGAAGTGACCCTACAGTCTATGTTCTACCTCGTGAACTGTATGATCTGCTGGATCAGGTTTACGAAACAGGTAACGCTAACTGTGACTGTAGTGTTGATGACCACAGTTTCATAGGTTGCTAAAATGGAAAACGGAAAAGAATCAGATTATTTAAGAGATGAGAGAATCTTCGGTACGAACAACGGAGCAACACTCAGAACTCGAGTAATCAAGAATAAAAAGGCCTACAGACGAAAAAAGAAAGTAGAGCCTGATGAAGATTGAGATGCTGGTTTATTCCTTGTCCAGCCTCAACATGGTTCGATGAAACTATCCATGGGTTGAAAAAAGTTTCATACCTCTACAGAGATTTCTGTAGAGGTTTGTTGCATATATACTTCATGGACTATAATTACGTTGAAGTTAACAAGGAATTCTTTCCTACACGTTGCCTTGACTACGATAGAAATGCCAAGATTGAAGTTAGAATGCTTTCAGTCGGCGATGTCAAACTTCTTGCTATGATAAACGCCGATAATGCAAGCGATGTGCTTTATCAAATTCTGAAAAGATGCACGCGATTAACGAATTTGAATCTTGATGACATGTACATCGCAGACAGAGACTATTTGCTTTTTTACATTCGCTCTGGCTCATTCAATAACGCAGATAACGCATTTAAATTCAAAATTAAAGAATGTGACAATTGTCATCAATCTGCAACTTTTGACATTAACTTGGCAGATTTGCAACTAGACACGCTTGACGTCTTTGAAAGACATTTTGATTTAAATGGCAACGATATCGTAATTCGTCCACCAAGAATTCGTGACAAACAATATAAGTTAAAAGATGCAGAATTATCGAGATTATTAACTTATACAAACCTTGTAGAAGTGTTTGGTTCTGTAGAAGAAGCAATCACTGAAGTTCTTCAACTCGACGCGTACAGCTATGTTTTGCTAAACAATTTTGTAGCATCAATGAAATGTGGTATCAGAGAAGAGCTACAGGTAAATTGCCCAAATTGTGGACATGACATGCTTCTCAAATGGAATTTTGCTGAAATAGACTTACTTGGCACGATTGACATCAAGATTCTTTTAAAATCAATTTTGAGCATAGCAAAATACACTAACTACCAGGTTCAAGATGACTTACTCTATGCTGAATACCAGCTCATGGATCAGATCGTCGCTCAGATGATTTCTGAAGAACATAAGGCGTACGAGAAGGCTAATGGTAACATGGTTTTAGGCATGTAACGTAATTTTACAAAATTATAGTTTTCTTTTTTCAAATAATTTTTTATATTATACATATCAAACCAAAAAGGATATGATTATGAACATTTCGTCTCTTTTTAGTCAAATCGAAAAAACAGCTGGCATCACTGACAAATCTGCATTGATGCAACAAGCTTTGCAGGATGCAAATATTGCGAGTGTCATCAAACAAATTTATCAAGACACTTATGATTCAAGCCGCAAGTATGGTGTGCATAAATTCCAGATTCTGCCCATCTATGGCAACAAGACTTTGGAAAATGATTATGCATACTTTCATGATTTGCTTGACAAGCTTGCAAATCGTGAACTTACAGGCAATGCTGCAATAGATGCAGTTGAAGTAAGAATCTCTCAATTCGTTGAAAGTGACAAGCAGATTCTTGCTGCTATCTTGAACAAAAAGTTGACAATCGGTTTAAGCAAGACTTCGTTTGAAAAGTTGACTGGAGCATCAACGCAATCTAAAGAGTTTGAAGTTACACTTGCCTGCCATCTTGAAAATGTAAAAGGAGTGAATCCAGTTGACGGTACTTGGTACGCATCTCGCAAATGTGATGGAATTCGCACAGTTGCAAAAATTTCTAAAGCAGGTCAAGACATTTCGGTCGAGTTCATTTCAAGACAAGGTAAGCCTATTACTACCCTTGATAACGTTAAGCCAGGACTTAAATGGCTTGTACGAAATCTGGCAGATGGAGTTTACTATGCAGACGGTGAAGGCTGTATTGTTGACAGTAACGGTGACGAAGATTTTCAGGCTATTCTTAAAGAAATTAGAAGAAAAGACTGGACGATTGAGCATCCGTGCTATCAGCTGTTTGATTTTGTGACAGAAGAAGAATTCGAGCACAAGAAAATCTCGGCAAACTTCGATCAACGATACGCGCAAATGCAATCGATGTTTGCTGGCAATACTTTCACGACAATCAAGCTCTTGAAGCAAGAACTTCTTACTTGCCAAGCTGATTTTGACCGTTGGGAAGGCTATGTCGCTGCTGGTAACTGGGAAGGTTTCATGCTCAGAAAGAATGAAGAATTCAAAACTGGGCGCTTGAAAACTTTGCTCAAGGTCAAAAAATTTCTTGACGACGAATACGTTGTTCAGGATGTCGAAATTGCTGACATGACTACTGCAGAGCCTGGGCTCGGAAATGTCACTTACACTGGCGTCAAATCGCTTATCATTGAACACAAAGGAAGCAAAGTGAACGTCGGCTCTGGTTTGACAAAAGAACAGCGCAAAGAATGGTATGTTAATCCGAGCAAAATTATCGGCAAGACAGTAACTGTTAAGTACTTCGAAGAGACTAAGAATCAGAATGGCACTTGGTCACTTCGATTCCCTGTACTCAAAGCTGTCTACGAAAACGGCAGAACTGTCTAATTCTTGCAACACATTTGTTGAAAATTATGTCTGGCTAAATGCCAGACTTTTTTATATTATACACACCAACAAGGAGATTAACATGACACAAGTTGAATTTATTGAGTTTCAGAACTCTGACAGAGTTGTCAAGCTTTTTGCTGACGCGTTTAAAGATGGTGTTATTTACAGCTCATACGTAGCCACTACCATCGCTTTATGTTCTGAAAAATTAGTATCAATTCTCGACTTTGAAGAATATTACTGTGCACGCGTCTTGCATCATGACAGATTGTGCAAAATCACGCAGTTCATTAAAGACGTCGCAAAGAATGATTTTGACTTAAGCAAACTCCCGTTCAATGAATTAGACAGTTTGCGCTCATTCTTCGACTTTACTAACACGCCATTTGACGTTTACTTGCTCGACAATCTTTATGAGCTAGGTAAAAACACGCATATTTTCGAAATGCCAAAATATTTTGCGTTACACCAGCGCTACAGCATCCCGATTAGCGATATCTCAGAAATTGACCTTTATAATATACTCGCAAAAAATATTGAAGCTGGCCGCATCTTACTCGACAGCAAGTATCAAAAAGCTTTTCTCTCAAAGCTCAAAACTGCTTACAAGAACGCGAAAATCGTTCATGAACTGACAGAAAAATAGCAACAGGAATTCTCAAAATTTTAACATTCCTTTGTTGAGAATTTTTTATATTATACACATAATCAATAACAAGGAGCATACACATGGCTACTTCAGCTATTCTTCTTTATGTGTTGCACACGTTCGTCATTTTCGGATTCTCGTTCTTGACTGCGTGGCTGTATTACAGAGCGGGCGATGACTGTTTAGATCGCGCAGGATATCTCTTTCTCGGTACATGCTCGAACATTGCAACACTTGCCCTTTTTGCATGGTTAGTTTATCGGCTAACCATTAATTCTCTTGCTGCCTAAACTTCAAAAATTTTGGTGAAATAATAAATTTTATTTTTTATATTATAATCATCAAACGGAAACTAACCACTCAACAAGGAATACACTATGGATATCGAAAAAATCAATGACTATGTTGAACGCATGAACGGCAAGGTCGTCCGCGAATTCAACGAAAGCCGCACTGATGGCGCCAATACTTGGGTAGCATTTACTGCTCAGTATGACGCCATCCTCAACAAAATCGAAGTAACCTACGATTCTGGTGAAGGCTCTCAGGTTCGTGTTTGCTACTACGGCTTCCAAGACGACGATGACAGTCAGTGCAAGGCTCATGCTGCTGTTGAAACTGTGCGTGTCAACAGTGCACTTATGAACATCGTGAACATGCGCCGTCATGGCTTCAAGGATGCTATGGATTTGGCCGAACGTGACCACATCTCTGAAAAGGGGCGTTACCTCTACTTCCGTGAACACGCTAAGGAATATGACAACGGTTACGGCTCTTGCTGGTGGGATTCTACCAGTAACAACTGGGCATGTCGCCTTCGTGGTGGCCTGCGTCGTGCCTTTGACGTCGGTGAAAGGCGTCAGCGTAAGGTTGGCGTCAGCGGTATTGATGCTGTTGCTAACTCTGAACACAAGCAGCGCATCGATGAAGCACGTAACACTGTCGAGTTGCTCGATGATACTGGCTCTAAGCTGGTAGCACTTGCTGCTAAGTTCGGAGATGTTTACGCTCCGGTCAAGGCTACTATCAACAGTCGTGAAACTCGTTCTTACGTGAATCCATACACTGGCAAGGCTTTCGCTACTATGCCGTGCAACGCCGAATTCAAGCTCAACAAGGCCAAGCTTGATTACGATAAGAGCGACAGCTACATGAACTACCCTGTCTTCAGTGTAAGCTACAAGCTTGCGTATGACGAAGATACCAGTATCGTCACGGCAACTGACCTCACTTACAGCTGCTCCTACAACTTCAACAACATCGATGTCTATGTCGACAAGAAGGAACGGTTTACAGTGGGTAGCTTGCTCAATGACGACATCGAGTACAATGACCTCTTCTATGGCAAGGACAGCATCACAGTCGAGGACTTTGAGAAGCCCGTCTCGATCGCTGCAGCTCGTATCAACAAGCTTGCAAAGACCGTCGAGTTCTTGAAGAAAAACGCTTAATTTCCTGTTGCAAAAAATATCGAAAAAATAACGGATTTTGTCCGTTATTTTTTTATATTTTATACAAATCAAGGAGATTAGTTATGACCGACGAATTAAGAGAAGCTTACTACCAGACGTTCCGTACCACGGATGCACGCTGCAAAGTAGAATACGAATCACTCGAAAATATTCTTGATGCTGCGGGTTTCACAGATGAATTCTGCGAAAAATTCATGGCTGACGTGAAAGTCTGGTCTGACAAGATTCAAAGTAAAATCGATGCTGCTAAAAAGCTCTGCGAAGGCAAATCTGAAGAAGAACAAGCCGTTATCATGCAACCTTTGGTAGATGAAGTTCAAAGCACTCGTCCGAAAATACCTGACAACATGGTTATCGTGTTTCAGACGAACTTCTTGAATGAAATCAAGTCTGATGCTGACTTGCTGCTCCTCAACACTCT
>Ga0310690_10005754_pt1 | contig 16624 bp, 14 predicted proteins | sample AusTroGonzalo_MG_2_FD_207661 | JGI IMG/M metagenome (GOLD analysis project Ga0310690, IMG submission 207661) | Bovine rumen microbial communities from tropical cattle in Woodstock, Queensland, Australia - Gonzalo_04 (v2) (version 2) | ecosystem: Host-associated > Mammals > Digestive system >... | reverse complement strand
TTGATAAACTCGATAATCATCATCATTCCGATGACGAATGCCGTTATCGTAAGTGTCTCTTGCAGAATACCATACAAATGTTCTAACATCGTTTTCAAATTTTGTGCAAAAATAAAAAAAAAGTCGGTTGGTCTGTCGACCAACCGACTTTTTTATCAATTTCAATTATAGAACATCAATGTTCTTCGAGATCTTCATCTCTTTCTTTGTTTTCTTTGGCAAAACGACGGTCAAGATGCCGTGTTCGACCTTAGCGGAGATGTTGTCTTTGTCGACATCCTCTGGCAATGTGTAGTTCTGTTCGTAGTTTGTGTACGAGAACTCACGACGCAGATAGTGATGCTTGTGGTCTTCATCTTTGTGTTCTGTCTTGTTTTCGATGGCAATGTTCAAATTACCGTCTTCGTTGATGTTCACGCGGCAAAACTCTTTTCTGATGCCTGGGGCTGCAAGCTCCATTGTGTAGGCCTTTTCGTCCTCTTTCACGTTCACTGCCGGTGCTGTTGTGTTGGCACGAGGCATTAAATCACTGTCGAAGAATTCGTCAAATACTGTTGGGAACCAACTGTTTTTAAATACTGGTAACATAATTTATACCTCCTATAATTTGTTAAACATTTTGTTTGTTTTTTCATTGTCTTCATATTGTTTATTCCAGCCTCCGCTTTTGCGTCTGCTTTCGACAATGAAATATACAAAATGTGTACCAAAGGAGGATTTATGCCATTTTGGCAGACAACAACGACATTTTGACATTTTAATTCATTTCACAAACAAGGCGCACTGAATAACCGAAATGGCCTCCATCGGAACAAAACGACAGATTTGTTGAGTCGAAATACATTCCATGAGGATCTCCTGGAATTGTCTTAAAAAACTGTGTGAATGTTGATGACCAATAGTATCCTACAAAACCAACTTTTTCAGGGATATTGTCTTTATTTTCACCTCTCATACCAGCAACAGGCAGGAATACCGCCCCACAAGCCTCAAAGACGCTCGTCCAATCCGATTGAGAGATTTCATTGCTGAATCTTGATTTTTCATCATTGACGCCAACCAGACCGTAATAGGACTTATCCCAATTGTCTGGTAAAATTATGATGCCACAAATGCCGTTAACTTTCGCTTTAGCAAATCTCACACCCGACATTGTAATTCTATTAAACAACAAATACCTCCATTCATACATCGACAAAGTATGCCATTTCTTGCCACTGCCATTGGAGATGGCATTGTTGCCCCACTCGTTGAATGTTTGATAATCGTCCTTTTTTTTCGATGTTTTAGTCGGTTTGTCACCAGTTCCCCAGCCGAACAGGTCTATCCAGCCGCTGTATCTCCTGCTGACATTCTTATTGTCATTGCCGATGTAATCCCACTGGTGTTCAGCAAAACGCCAGGTACCGGTTGATGCCTGATATTGCAGGTTGCCTTTCGAAAACTTCACCTGTTTGCTGGCACTCACCGAAAATACTGCGTTTTTCAATGTTTCTGCCGTGATTATCGGGGCAGCTGGTTTCTTAGGCTGTTCAACCGTTTTCGGTTTGGCTTCTCCGAAGAGCTCCGCGCCTAATCTTTTGCAGGCCTCGTGAATATCGTTCGAGTTGCATTTGCACAACACGTCATGCACCGCGCCGAACTTGCCGGTCTCAACGTCAAGCATCTTCACATTGATATATATGTCGTTGCCATCCACAGCCGCCTCGGGCACAATGATATACTGCACTCCAGCCATCTCACCCAGACGTTTTATGTCAGAGTCTTTCACCATGCCGGAACGCTGGAAATTATGCTCTTCCATAATGGCCTCGAACGAGGTGCGGTCATATACCTCGTAGCCAGTGGTGTTGACCACAGCCGTTTCCATGCCGCCGCGAATCATCATGGCATACATTTGCTTCATGCCCTCGTAAGACTTCACCTCCATCACAGCAACTTTCTTCTGCGCTGAGGCAATCACAGAAAACAAAATGATTATTGATAAAAACAAATATCTTTTCATGTCATCAGTTTTGTTTGTAATTACAGGATTAGAACGAGGCGGAAACCTACATCACTATATGGTTCATCAGGGTTAGTGGAAGCCCGATGCGTGACGCGACTGGAATTAGCCTCAACAGTAGTATTGCATGAACCGCCACGCACAACACGTTTTGAACCCACAGACGGCCCTGTTGGGTTTGCCTGCTCACCACCGCTGTAGTTGCCGTATAAGTCATTACACCATTCCCATACGTTACCGCTCATGTCATATATCCCCAACTCGTTCGGCTTTTTACCTCCGACGGGTTGCATTTTTTCACTGTTGTCTTTTGTCCACGCCACCTCACCCGCGGTATTGCTGCCACTGTATTTAAAGCCTTTACTTTTAGCACCACCTCTGGCGGCATATTCCCATTCAGCCTCTGTGGGAAGGCGGAAATTCCGGCCTGTCAGGCTGTTAAGCTTCCTGATAAAAGTCTGCGCATCATTCCAATTCACCGAAACCACCGGCAATTTGTCGCCCTGCCGTTTGCACGGGACATCTTCTTCCATGACAGCCTTCCACAACTCCTGTGTCACCTCGAAAACCCCGATATAATAACTGCTCAAAGTCACACGATGCGTAGGCAGTTCGTTTTTATAGCAATCACCGTCAGTACAGCCCATCACAAATGAGCCGCCTTTAACCGATGCCATATCAAATGACACCCCGTTTACCGTTATAGTCAGATAGTTCGGATTCGCCGCCAAAACAGTGCTGCCGCTTCCGAACAGCTCCGCGCCGAGTTCCTCGCACGCCTGCTTGATATCAGCCGCATTGCACTGGCACAGCTTGTCGTGTATGCCGCCGAACTTGCCCGTCTCGACATCGAGCATCCTCACATTGATATAGACCTCATTGCCATCGACGGCCGCCTCTGGCACAATGATATACTGCACGCCGGCAATCTCTCCCAAACGCTTGATCTCAGTGTCCTTCACGGCTCCCGAGCGCTGGAAGTTCTGCTCCTGCATGATAGCCTCGAAGTTGCTGCGGTCGTATACCTCATAACCTTTGGCGTTTCCCACAGCGGTTTCCATGCCGCCTCTTATCATTATGGCATGCATCGGCTTCACGCCCTCGTATGCCTTCACCTCCATCACAGCCACCTTCTTCTGAGCCACAACAATCACCGGAAGCAGAATAATTATTGAGAAAAACAGAATCTTTTTCATATTTCTTAAACATTTAAATCATAATTTGACATCAGTGACAAGGCGCACTGAATTACCATTATAACGACCATCCGTAGCATCGGTCCTCAGTTTTGTGAAATAGCTTCCACCGAATATTACACAATATGCAGTCGCCCATGGTTGCTTTAAATCGAACACGCAACTCGTTGTTGACCAATACTGACCAACAGTACCGACGCTAGACGAGATTATTGACTCCGGACGATACTGTTTAGGAAGTAAATCTTTGTTACCGTAACGGTAGCCAGCGGCAGGCAGAAACACCGCCCCATTTGTTTCAAACTTGTCGTTCCAATCTGTTTGTGAAATAATGTTGCCGTTGAATCCTGCATCAAATTTGTTAGTGTAAAAAAGTTCATATACACTGTCGTCCCAATTGTCGGGAAGCAAAATCATCCCGTTAACGCCGTTCACGACCGCTTTAGAATATCTGATTCCGGTACGTGTGGTTCTTTTATTGAGAACATATTCCCATTCATCCTTTGTCAAGGTACGCCACTTTTTGTCGCCTCCGTTGCTTATTTTATTGTAAACGCCCCAATCGTAATTTGTTGAGGTAATATCTTTTTTCCCGTCACCGTAATCCGTAGCCGTCTTACTGGTCATATACGGATATTTTTCATTGTAACCACTTGTGCCCCAACCGAAAAGGTCTATCCAGCCGCTGTTTCTCTTCCCTATTTTCTCATTGGCCTGACCGATGTAGTCCCACGGATGCTCGGCAAAACGCCATGTCTGTGTGGATGCCTGATATTGCAGGTTGCCTTTTGAAAACTCAACTTTTTTAGTGTCTGACACTGAAAACTCATTCTTCACTGGCCCGGATGTCATCACAGGCGTTGGCTGTTTCGGTGCCGTCGTGGTCTTGTCCGATGTTGTTGCGACATCAGTTTTCGGTTTCTGTCCTTGAGTGCCTGTACCGAACAGTGCCTTGCCCAGTTCCTCGCAAGCGTTCTTTATCTCTTGGGACGAGGCCTCGCACAGTTTCTCCTTAACGCCTCCGAACTTTCCTGTCTCAACGTTAAGCATCTTCACGAGGATGTAAATCTGTCCGTCGCCTGCGCTTGCCTCGGGCACTATGATATATTGCACTCCGGCGAGTTCGCCCAAACGCTTGATGTCGGAGTCCTTCACGGCACCGGAATGCTGGAAGTTCTGCTCTTGTACTATCGCCTCGAAGTTGCTGCGGTCATATACCTCGTAGCCAGGGCTGTTGCCAACGGCAGTTTCCAGCCCGCCCCTAATCATCACGGCATGCATCTGTTTCACGCCGTCGTAGGTCTTAACCTCCATCACCGCCACTTTCTTCTGCGCCGTCGCGAACACCGAAAGCAAAATCAATAATGTAAAAATAACGGATTTTCTCATATGTTAGAATTAAGAATTCATATTATTGAACTTGCAAATATACAAAAAAAAGTGAGAAAATGATATAAGATGGAAAAAATGTTGAGATTTCTCCACTTCGGTCGAAATGACAGGAATGGAAAACTACGTTCAAATTAACAATTCCGCGTAATCTGCGTAAACTGCGAGAGACAAAAAAACAAAAAATGCCACCGTTTCTGATGGCATTCGGCGGAGAGAAAGGGATTCGAACCCTTGGAACGCATAGCGTTCAACGGTTTTCGAGACCGCCCCATTCGACCACTCTGGCATCTCTCCCAAACCTTTTACAAAAGAAAAGCAACCCTAGTGAGTTGCTCTCAGCGGAGACAGAGGGATTCGAACCCCCGATACATTTCTGTATAACGGTTTTCAAGACCGCCGCGATCGACCGCTCTGCCATATCTCCGCTGCAAAAATACAAAAGTTTTCAATGCAACAACAATTTTTTAGAAAATTTTTATTTTTTTTCGAAAAAATTCACTACCTTTGTAACCGATTATGAAGATTTTTGTACGACATATTGTTTTTATTGCATTGTTAATCACAGCATTATGCTTCTGTGCATGTAACAATAAATCCATTCCGACAGAGATTGTGGATTTCAAAAACAGCTATGAAAACTCATACGATTATCTTCAAAATTTAGCCCATCTGACCGACAGCTGCACGAAAAATTACGCCAGCGACCCCGTTTTTCTCGAAAAAAAGTCACAAATATTCTTCCAAAAAGGACTTAACGAGCATAAAAACAACGACTATCTCAATGCGGCGAAATCGTTCATAGAGTCGTATAACACACAGAAAAGCCTTGTGTTACAGAAGAAAACCGCCGACAACGACGATTACCACTACCTCGGACTGATTCTCGAGAACATAGGCGATGTGTATTCCGACGTCAACAGCCTGAAACCGGCATCGTATTACTACGACGAGGCACTCAAAAACTATGGAAACGCAAGCCGCCAACATGAAGTTATCGACATATTATTAAAAATAGGTGACCTGTATCAGCACAACCACATCTCAAACATAGCGCTGCTCAACTATGAGATTGCCGAAGACAAGAAAAACCTTACCGAAGATCAGTATAACATAATCCAAATAAAAAAAGGAATAGCATTATACGACATTTTTGACACAGAATCGGCCGATTCGCTATATGGAAAAATATGGACAAAATCGCTGCAATCGATTGAATATAAATATTTTACGGTATGTCATTTTTATTACAACAATAAATTTGAAGAAGCACTACCCTATTTGCTGAAATGTTTCGATGACGGTGACGCCAAAATGAAAGTCGATGCCGCCGAAATGCTTGCAAGCGTTTATTTTTCAATGAATAATCACGATAAAGAGCTATTCTATGCCCAATATCAGGCAAAAGCACAATCGGCCGAGGCGCGACTTACTCCAGTAAAGATGGAACTTGACACAATATACGAAAACTTCATAACAGAAAACTCTCCGAAAAGTTCAACAAAATCAGGAGGTTACAGAAGTTTGATTCTGCTATTGGTTGTCATAATCGTGATATTAATAATAGGTATATTTTTATTCTACAGAAATGTCCAAAGGCATAAATTAGACACGGTTACGGTGGTCACTCCACCGGTAGAAACGCCAAAACGGACGTTTGAGGAAAGTTACAACATCTTTATAAACACCAAGATTTACAAGGAGATAAAGCCATCGCTAGAAGGCAAAGAGATACTGATAAAAACCGTTGGCGACTACCCTCGTCTTGCACTCACGAGAAACGAACTAATCACGCTCACAACCACGTTCAATGAGTCATTCCCTAATCTAACGCACTCATTGTCAGAAGCTTATCCAGAATTAACGCCAGCCGATTTCAGGTTTATCATCTTAAGCTTCATGGGCTTTTCCGACCTTGAAATTGCCGTCTTGCTGAAACAGACATATAGTTCGTGCAACAAACGAGGCAACCGTCTGGAGGGTATTTTCAAAACCCAACTGGAAATGAACCACTTCATCCATGGATTTTTAAGTACTTTCAAGTATTAAAAACGAGATGTCGTAACTTTTTGTCAATCATAAAGTTACACGGATTTCTTCCATATTTTTCCATAAAATACACGCCCAAAATCCTTGACAAAATTTTCTCATGGTTGTAATTTTGCCATCGAAACAAATTATGCGAAAAATGAAGAAACTCTTAATCATCTGCGTATCGGTCATGTTAGGCTTAGCAACTAATGCCCAGCAGAAAAAATCATTGAACTCATATATCTCGTACGCTACATTTAATGTGCCTGGAGAGGAATCGACACCATACGTCGAGACATATATCACCTTTGATAAAGGCAGCTTGGTCTATGCTAAAGCCGACAACGGGCAATACAACGCAACCGTCAATGTGACTGTAATGTTCAAACAAGGTGAGTCCGTGAAAAACTTCGGAAAATATTCATTATCAAGCCCTTCTGAAGCCGACTCGACCAACATCAGCGGATTCTTCATGGATGTGCAACGCTACAGTCTGCCAAACGGCACCTATACATTAGAGGTTAATCTGGAAGACGGAAACAACAAGAACGACAAACCGTTTGTTGCTGAGGATCAGTTGATTATGGATTTCCCTGAAAAGATTTGCTTCTCGAGCATCCTGGGGCTGGAAAGCTACTCGAAAGCCGAGACAGACGGCAACAACACCAAAAACGGCTTCAACCTCATCCCGATGATTATGCCGTATTACCCTGAGACCGTCAACAAACTCTCATTCTACGCTGAGATTTACAACGCAAAAAAACAGCTTGGCGAAAACGAGAAATATTTGCTCAACAAATACATCTGCACTTTCGAAAACAACACCATATTAAACAACTACTTTTTCAGTAAGATAATGACAGCCAAGGATATAGACGTCGTCATCAACACCCTCGACATCACCAATCTTCCTACCGGCAACTATTATCTTGTACTTGAAGCACGCGACAGAAACAACGAGGTCATCGGATTGAACCGCTATTTCTTCCAGAGGAGCAACCCATACTACCAAATCGACAACTCGCTGATAGCAGCTATCAACACCGACGACGTTTTCAGCGGAAAGATCCAGAATCTCGACACTATTCGCGAATATATCAGAACCCTGTCCCCTATCTCGACCATGGTCGAAAAAGAATATGCGCAAGAGCTTTTGAAAACTGACGACATCAAGACGATGCAACAGTATTTCTACACCTTCTGGTCGAGCAGAAACAAAATCGACCCACATCAAGCATGGCTCGACTACTACTCACAGGTTCACAGAGTCAACGCGTCGTTTAAGTCGGTTACAAGCAAGGGTTATGCCACCGACAGAGGTATTGTGTTCCTGAAATACGGTGCTCCCGACAGGATCGTCCAAAGCTATAACGAGCCTGGCGCTTACCCATATGAGATTTGGCATTACTACACTCTCGGCAGCCAGCGCAACAAGAAATTCGTGTTCATGACACGCGACATTGTGACTAACGATTTCAAGCTCATACATTCCGACGCCATCGGTGAAATCAGCAACTTCAGATGGACCAACGAAATCTATCAGAGGACATACGGCACCTATAACGATTATGGTGTTGACGAGGCCGTCAATCCGAACTCATACGGCGACAAGGCCCGCGACTATTACGAGCTTCCTAGATAAAAAGAATAGTAATTTTAAACATACCCTTATACCACACATACTTTGTTTCGATAATGGGACTTGGATTTTCCAGGTCCCTTATCATTTTTATGACAAAAAATAATAATCATAGATATAATAATTTTTTGTATTTTTGCAGGAATGAAAAAAGTCGCGGTAGTCATACTGAATTATAACGGAAAGAAGTTCCTTGAGAAGTTTCTTCCGACTGTCATCGAGCATAGCTCCGATGTTGCCGACATTGTGGTTGCCGACAACGCCTCCACCGACGACTCCGTGGCTTTCATGAAGGCTGCATTCCCCGATATCCGCTTGATTCTCAACGAGAACAATGGCGGTTTTTCGACGGGCTACAACCTCGCATTAAAGCAAGTTGAAGCCAAGTATTACTGCCTCCTCAATTCCGATATCGAGGTGACTCCACATTGGATCGAGCCTATCATCGAGCTTATGGACAGCGACGACACTATCGCTGCCTGCCAGCCTAAAATCCTGTCGTATCACGACAAAACCAAGTTTGAATATGCCGGTGCTGGTGGCGGTTTCATCGACAAATACGGCTATCCGTTCTGCCGTGGCAGGGTTTTTCAGCATCTGGAGACCGACAATGGCCAGTATGACGACATCAAAGAGGTGTTTTGGGCAACAGGAGCATGTATGTTTGTGCGCTCTGACGTATATCACCAATTTGGCGGTTTGGACGACACATTCTTCGCCCACATGGAAGAGATTGACTTCTGCTGGCGCGTTAAAAACATGGATTACAAGGTGATGTATTGCCCGCAATCGAAGGTCTATCACATTGGAGGCGGCACATTGCCTAAGAGTTCGGCGCGCAAGACATATCTCAACTTCCGCAACAATCTGTCATTACTGATGAAAAACCTCCCGAAAGGCGCTGTCGCGGGTGTCATTCCATACAGAATCCTTCTCGATTGGGTGGCAGGTCTCAAGTTCCTTTTCGACGGCAGTTTCGCCGATTTTTGGGCGGTGACGAGAGCACATCTGAGCTTTTACAGACATTTGCCAGCACTGAAGAAAAAGAGAAACGCACTCCCTCACAAGCACGTTTCACAAGTGTATCAAAAGAATATTGTTTTCAAGCACTTCCTTGAGAAGAAAAAGCTTTATACCGAGCTTAGCGAGAAGGATTTTTCATAAGGAACGCCACTGCTTCGGCATAACCTTCAAGGCCGTGTCCCACAATGGTTTTTACAGCGGCTTCAGATGTGAATGAATGATGCCGGTACTCTTCCCTTTCATAAATATTTGATATATGAACCTCCACAACAGGTATCATTATAGCCCTGATGGTATCGGCCAGCGCTATCGAGGTATGCGCATAGCCGCCAGGATTGATGACCACGCCATCATATTTGTCCATAGCTTCTTGCAGTTTATCGATTAATACGCCTTCATGATTCGACTGATAAGAGTCGATAACGCAGTCAGGAAAACGTTTTTTCATCTCATTGAAATAATCGTCAAGCGACTGACTACCATATATTTCAGGCTCTCTTTTACCTATCAGGTTAAGATTGGGACCGTTTAAAACCAATATTTTCATACTTTTTCTTTTTTAAGGAAACGAATAAGCTCACCGATAATTATCACAGGACTTGTACCAATGAAGCATATCAGCCAGTCTTGCCATTTTAGAGGTTCTACGCTGAACATTTCGCCACCGATTGTTATTATGAGGAACTGACCGATAAGAATTATCACCAGAGCAAGTTCAAATCCGCCAAAAGTCCTGGTAGGATTGCTAAATCCAGATTTTCCCGTATGGAACGCCTTAGCGTTAAACAGGTTCCAGAACTGCAGGAATACGAATATTGTAAACGTAAGCGAATGTTCGTAAGTTGTGTAACTATATGCATCTACAATATTGAAATTGAAAAAGTTCGCAAGATAATTCCTCAACGAGAAATCGAGCAATGTTGTCACTTCCGCATGTTTGAAATACTGTATAAATCCGAGCAGAATCACCACGAATACCGAACCTACTGTGAAAATCGATTTTATCATCGGTTTTGTTAGTATGTGGGCGTCTTTTGAGCGTGGTTTCTCGTGCATCACGCTTTCTGTAGGCGGCAATGATGCCAGAGCTAGTGCTGCGAAGGTGTCCATGATGAGGTTTACCCAGAGCATTTGTGTTACCGTCAGCACTGCGTCGGTGCCGAGCAATGCGCCGAGCATCACCACGAGACATGCTGCCACGTTGATAGTCATCTGGAACAGCACGAAACGTTGGATATTCAGGTAGAGTGAGCGCCCCCACATGACCGCGCGGCCTATGCTTCGGAACGAGTTGTCCAATATTGTGATATCTGAAGCTTCTTTTGCCACTGTGGTGCCGTCGCCCATAGAGAGGCCTACTTGCGCCGTTTTCAGTGCCGGAGCATCGTTGGTGCCGTCGCCGGTGACAGCCACCACCTCGCCGTTGAGCTGAAGCAGGTGCACGAGACGTTCCTTATCCATAGGGCGGGCACGCGACATGATTTTAATCATAGGTATGCGGCGGCGTGCCTCTTCATCGGAAAGCTCAGCAAAATCAGCACCTGAGATATGGTTGAAGTCTTTCTGGTCGGTGTCTTTCCACAAACCGAGCTGACGTCCAATCTCGATGGCAGTACCAGGAGTGTCGCCAGTAACGATTTTCACGTCGATGCCAGCGTTCATACAGCTTGCCACAGCAGCTGCGACATCCGGACGAATAGGGTCGGCAATGGCTACAGCCGCGACAAAAATGAGGTTTTCAGCCACCAAATTGTCGGTTTTAGGGTCGAACGACTGCTCATTGGCATCGGCTTCCTTATATGCCAGTGCCAAGGTACGCATCGCCCTATTATTATATCCAAGCAATTGATTTTCAATAATTTTGCGATACTGCGCAATATCAACAACGCCATCATCGGTAAGCACTTTGTTGCAATGTGCAAGGATAATCTCAGGTGCGCCTTTGACATAAAACATAGGCTTTTCAAATGTCTTTGAATCGACGATGGTAGCCATGAATTTATATTTTGTTGAAAACGGCAGCTGATACAATAGTTTCATGTTTTCTCTATAATCATAGTAGTTAACTCCTTGATTATAAAGCCATAATAACAGTGCGCCTTCGGTTGGATTGCCGATAGCTTTAACCTTTTCTTTATTAGTGTAGTCAAGATATGCAGTTGTATTAACCGATATACATTCCTTCAATATATCGATTGATTTACAATAAGTTAGCACATCATTGACACTCATCTGGTTCATAGTAAGGGTACCTGTTTTATCGGTACAGATAACGGTAGAAGCGCCCATTGTCTCGCAGGCATGCATTTTTCGCACCAAGTTATTGGTACTCAGCATTCTATGCATACTAAGGGCAAGACTCAGCGTCACGCTCATTGGCAGGCCTTCTGGCACTGCGACCACGATGATTGTCACTGCAATCATTAGAGTATTAAGGGCATATTGTGCGAACCGCATCCATTCGATGCCGTCACTGATGTTATCCTCATAGATGAAATACATCACGAAACGTGTGACTAGGATTATTGCTGCCACGATATAACTCGCGCAACATATCACCTTGCCAAGTTTGTCGAGCTGTATATTAAGAGGTGTTTTGATATTGTTATCAATTTGAGAGCCTTTATACACCTTGCCCCACTCGGTGGCGTCGCCCACCCTCTCGACTTGCATAACTCCATGGCCATCAATCACTTTACTACCACGCATCACCCAGTTTGACGGATAGGTAGCATCTGTCTTGAAATCTTTTTCTTCGATAGTTTTCCGTGCCATCGGTTCGCCGGTGAGATCTGACTCGTTGACTTGCAATGCGAAAGCGTCGAGCAGCACTCCGTCGGCAGGCACTTCGTCGCCAGTTTCGATAATCACGACGTCGCCTACCACGATATCGCGGCGTTGAACAAGTGTCACATTGCCGTTTCGCACCACTTTGATAGTCTCCTCATCGTTAACCTGATTGAGGATATCGAATTTTTTATTGGCATTAAGCTCAAACACGAATCCGACGCATGTGGCCAGCATTATTGCTGCAAAGATTCCCAAAGGCTCAAACACGACATGAAGCCCTTCATCGGTGGTAAAATACTGATACACAGACACTCCGATGGATAGCACGAGGGCTATAAGAAGAATCTCAATTATAGGATCCTTGAATTTGCCTATAAACTGATGAAAAACCGACTCCTTTTTGGGAGGGGTGAGAACATTAAAGCCGTGCTTAGCACGGCTTTGTTCAACTTGTTCATTATTAAGCCCTTGATATCTCATTTAAGCTTATCTCAATTTAAAAAACACTTGTTCTTTTACAAATTTAGAACCGAAACGGTAGCGCACCTCTATATAATTGTCATCTTGTGCATAACAATACTCTTTGTTGTATGTAACCACCATATTGTCGCCCACAGTTTTGGTAGCAAACTGATCAGCGCAATTTGACGAAATACGAGGTTTTTGCGATGATGTGATAACTTTGCCGTCATACATGAGGCGCAAAACGAGTTTGCCAGGAGTATTTTCCACAACATCAACAGTAATATTGTTATAGATACCAAGATATCTGTTGATCATGCCTTGAATTCTTGTATATCTTGAGTCAATATCATCGACTTCTTTTGTCAAGGCGCTGAGTGCTGTTACGGCATCGCCTATCTGCTCCACCGTATTGATGTCGTTCAAGCCGTTTTCGTACAATTTGATTTTGTTGTCAATCTCTTCATTGTATCTGTTATACTCATCTGTAAGCACTTGCAAATCAGCATCTGAGAATGGATATTTCACCCACAAGAGGTATCTTTCCCCGCCATACTTTTTATCTTTGTATTTCTCCATATAAGTTTCCGCTTTTGTCAAGCTAACTCCTTGAATAGCAGGCATTTTGGCGACTCTTGAGGTTATACTTCTTTTAAAAGTCGTTTCATTTGTTGTTTTACCGTTTTCCTCCTTGTAATACTTGTCCATTCCACCGCTACTGGTTACGATATTAGCTACAGATTCTGCCATTTGGGCACGCACTGCCATCATCGCTTCTGTCTGTACTTTTTCCAATGAAGGTTGGTCGGCCTGTTTGATGATAAAACCACGCTGTGATGCCGCACTCACCCAATCCGGTTTCTGACCGCTTTTTTCAACAAGTTTGTAGCCTTTTATTTGCGCATAAGAGCTTAAAGAAAGCAATAATGTAATGGCTATTATCAATATCTTTTTCATGATTCAGAATTTTATTTTTCAAACACCCAAGAAACATCAGTATTGTCGCCAGCATCATCTGAGGCTTCCAAGCCTCCTAATGCTGTATAATACTCGATAGCTCTATCCTTACCTGTAGTGATGAGCTTTTTCAGTTTATGGTCACGGGCTTGGATTGATTTGATAGCTTTAGCGACTGCTGCCACATCATTGTCGGCCATGCCGTTTTTGTTGATAGTCTCTTGTGACATAATCACTTTGTTGACATTATCGACAAAATAGAGAACCACTTCCACTTCTGCCATATGTTGTGGTGGGATTGATGTTGTCACTGATTTTGACAGCACCGTCACCGAGCTGACGATGAGGAAACGGCTTTCGTTAGTAGTTGAGCCGAGGCCATTTAGTGTCACTGCCTGATTCAGTCTGTTGTACAAAACTGTCAAGGCGTCGCCTTTAATCTCGTTATTCACTGGCATAAGCACGCGCACAGGGATCATCTCTTTGAATGACATCTCTTCCTGGGCTTTAAGCATTGAGCCTGATACAAACAGCAATAATGCCAGAAGTAAGAACTTAATATTTTTCATGTCTTTAAATTTTAATTACAAAACCAGCCAAGCTTCACTTGGTCCACGCATATATATTGTACCTTCTACATTGTAGTTGCTTCTAAGATAATTCTGCAGTCCTTGCAGATATTCCTGAGTATCAAGACGTTGCACTGCGCCACGACGACCTGTCTTTGTGAGAGGTATCATCACTTGATTGAATGTGATGACATTCGGGGTGATGGCACGTGTCGGGTTGTTGTCAACAGTGTTGTCCTGCAGCCAATAATAGATTATATCGCCGAGGGTTGTCTCTTCGCCTTCAAACACGAATGTCGTTCTCAGCAAATCGTAATCCGAGTTGTCGGTTCTCTTGATTTTAACTGTGATTTGACGTCCGTTTTTCGACATTTTTTCATATTCGTCTTGAAGTTTTTTGCAGAACGAATCCATGTGATTGAGCACTGCTTCTTCAAGTAAAGTATTGACTGATGCAGAGTTAGATGGTTTTCCATCACCATGTGCATGAGCTATTTCTCTTGCGTTAGCGCTGACATCGACAGCTTTCATGTTGAATGTGACATAACGCTGTGTACCTTTTTCCATTATTTCGAAGTCAAGGTCAACGAGGAAGTCAACGTTTGCTGTACGTTTGATGCGGTCTGTCGGTGATTCGGCTATGCTGCCGTCGAGACCGTAGTCATTAGCAATGACCTTGTTTTCCTGGTCTTCCTGATTCAAGCTTTTAAGCAAGAACTCAAGGCTCTGTACTTCGAAACCTTTCTTATTGAATATCTCGTTCAATGAAGAAATCACAAGACGGAGGTCGCGGCTGTCTTCTCTGTTGAAGACGTTATAGTCTGACACTGAGCGAGTTACGCCATTTTCGTCTTTCCATTTCTGAACATAGCCCATCTCGGTGCAATATACGTCGGAAGGAACCACCATCAGGATAGGTTTGGCATATTTGCCTGCGCCAGTATTTTTGATATCTTGAGCATAACCTTTGTCCTGCATATATTTCAAGAGGTCGTCGTAAAGCACCTGGACATCGACTGAAATACTATAGACTTTGCCGTTTTTCACTGATTTAGGCTGTCCAGTTTTATTGATATAACGATGATATTGTCCGCCCGGTGTCTTTTTGGTTGGCAATGCGAGGAAGTTCTCGAAGAATTCGATATTATTCTCTGCCACGGCATAAGATACTATAGCCGGAGTAGCTTTTGTCTGTTCTGAGGCTGTGATTCCACGGAAAAGGCAGGCTGCTACAGCGTCACGTTTGGCCATCTCCACACCTTCAGTGGCGTCTTTGGCTGTTGTCGTCACGGTGAACACTTTGGTACCATCCTGACCTACTCCAATATATTGAACCTCATATTGTTGGTCGAGGACCGAGCGTTTCTCGTTGTTTTTCTGTGCATAAACGCTATTAGTCAGAAGCAACAGAGCGAGAACCTGAGCTAATCTTTTTGCAAACATTTTCATAAGCATTATTTTTTATTGCAAAGACAATTATTTGTTCAAAACTTCGATTATTTCCAGTTAATCGGGACGTTTCTAATCTCGATACGGCAGTCGCCGATGTTGAAACTCATAACCGGCATAACCTTATTTGTTGACGGATTGATTTTTCCTGGAACATTGATGAAAAACTTTACAGGGATATCAGTCAAAGTGTTATAATTTTCACCGCCATTGTAGCTTCTTGCATGTTCTTCTCCGTCGTTATCGTATGCGAGGAATTCTTGGCCTACATAGAGTTTCTTATTCAGCCCATGGTTAGTCATTTTGATTGTCAGTTTGAGTGTTTGTGTTGATTTGCTGCCAATCAGAGAGATAAGTTCAACATCGAGCCATTCGTCGCAAGGATTTGATATTGACATTTCACTGTTCTTAACCACCTCTTTAGAAGCGGCAGTCGTTTCCTTTGGTGTTGCGGTAACAGTTCTAGTCTCTTCCTGTTCAGCGTTTTTACGTTTGATTTTCTTTTCTCTTTGGGTGGTGTTGCCTCTTGCCTTCAGAGTTTGCTGTTCAAACGGGTCATTTGACTGGGCATAGCTTATCTCCGGCAATGCCGAAAGGAACATAACAGCGATAATAAAGTAGATTAACTTTTTCATATTCAATGATTTTTAATTAATAAATTATTTTCCTTTTTCTATTTTTTTCCACATAATTGGGACATTTCTCATTTCGATGCGGCAGTCACCGAGATCGAATGATATCACAGCCATTTTTTTGACTTTACGAGGGACAACTTTTCCTGGAATATCGATTGAGAAACTCACTTTTACGTCTGTCAAGGCTTTGTATTCCTTGGTTATGCTAGAGTTATGCTCGATGCCTTGGGTATCATAGCTGATAAGATTTCCACCTACTCTGATGTTTTTGTTGACGTCTCTGTTTATGAAGCGGCAATTCAGCACCATTGTCTGTTCATCTTTGTCACCAATCAGAGAGATAAGCTTGAAATCGAGGCTTTCGCCCTCGCAAGGGTTACTTATTTCGATATTTTTATTCGAATACTTGATTTTCTGGTAAATCGTGCTGCATGACGACGTCATCAACATTATTGTAGCGAATCCAAAAAGTAAAAATA
>Ga0310690_10005752_pt1 | contig 16628 bp, 15 predicted proteins | sample AusTroGonzalo_MG_2_FD_207661 | JGI IMG/M metagenome (GOLD analysis project Ga0310690, IMG submission 207661) | Bovine rumen microbial communities from tropical cattle in Woodstock, Queensland, Australia - Gonzalo_04 (v2) (version 2) | ecosystem: Host-associated > Mammals > Digestive system >... | reverse complement strand
GCTTCGCTCAAAGGCACGACGGACGGAATGGATCTCTCCGTCATTACCGAGATCGCGGATTATTTTAAACGAGAGATCAATTACAGGATCCCGCCGCGCACTCCCTTCGTCGGCAGGGATTTCAATGTCACGAGGGCAGGCGTACACGTGGATGGACTCATGAAAGACGAGGAGATCTATAATATCTTCAACACCACGAAGGTGCTCAATCGTCCTCCCATGGTCTGCGTGGATAACAACAGCGGGCTCGCCGGCATCGCGTACTGGATCAATAACAGTTATTCCTTGCCCGAGAGCGAGAAAGTCCTGAAGAGTGACTCCATCGTTACTTCCGTGAAGGCGAAGGTGGACGAGATGTATGCCGGCGGCAGAGTGGCAGCGATGAGCGACGAAGAACTGGACGAACTGGTGCGAGAGGCGGATGCCGAACGCTATCAAAAGTTCGTAAAGATAGCGGAGAAGGCATAACCTTCCGCGCGTGTTCTATAAAAGAGCGTACGCGCGTAAACTCGATGTAAAAAACTATAGCGAGCTATAGTATAATAAAGAAAAACACTTTTTTAAGGAGGACTCAAAATGGTTAGAATCGTATATGGAGCAAAAGGCAGCGGCAAAACGGGCAAACTCATCAACGAAGCAAACGAAATGGTAAAGAAGAGCTCGGGCAGCATCGTTTTTCTGACCTATACCGATCGTTATAAGTTCGATCTCAGCATTCAGATCAGACTTATCAACGTGGAGAACTTCGGCATTGGTACGGAAGAGGAGCTTGTCGGCTTCATTAAAGGCATTTTGGCATCGAATTCCGATATCGATATGTTGTATGTCGACGGCGCACACCGTATCACGGGAAAGAAGGTCGAAGATATGCAGTTGTTCTATGACGAGATCACCAAGGCGAGCAAGAACAGCGCAGTGGAGATCGTTTTGAGTGCGAGCACGGATACGCTTCCCGCATTCCTCGCTGACGTCGAGAGCGAAAAGGTGAATTGACGGAGTAAACAATGAGATATATCAGCACGAGAAACGCTTCCCGTTTCGTAACGGGTAGCGAAGCTATTTTGACGGGTATCAGCCCTGAAGGCGGGCTCTTCGTACCGGAGAGTTTTCCGCAGGTGTCATCGGAAGATCTTCAAAAGATGATCGATATGACCTACGCCGAGCGTTCGGCGTATATCATGGGGCTGTACCTTGATGAATTCTCGCAGGAAGAACTGCTCGACATCGCCGAAAAGGCGTATGCCCGTTTCGAGGATGAGGATGCTTGTCCTTTGACGAAGATCGAGGAGGGGCTGTATCTTCTGGAATTGTGGCACGGTCCCACCTTCGCTTTCAAAGACGTGGCACTCACCGTATTGCCTCAGCTCATCTCCCACGCAAGGGAGAAGAAAGGCGAAGAGCTTACCACACTTGTACTCGTAGCTACGAGCGGTGACACGGGGAAAGCCGCCTTGGAAGGCTTTAAGGACGTGAAGGGAACTTCCATCATGGTGTTCTATCCGGACGAAGGTGTGTCCGATATGCAGAAACTGCAGATGATCACTACGGGCGGAGAGAATACGTACGTCGCAGGCATTCGCGGAAATTTCGATGACGCGCAGTCGGCGGTGAAACAGATATTCACCGATCCCGAAGTGGCGGCGGCTCTTCGTGAGAATGGGTATGTGATGAGCTCTGCAAATTCCATCAATTGGGGCAGACTTTTGCCGCAGATAGCCTATTATTTCTCTGCATACGTCGACCTTCTCGATAGTGGAGAGGTGGAGCCGGGCGGCGAGGTGAATTTCTGCGTACCCACCGGAAACTTCGGCAATATTCTTGCGGGGTACTATGCTTATCGCATGGGACTTCCCGTACATAAACTTGTGTGCGCTTCCAATATCAATAACGTCCTCACCGATTTCTTTACTACGGGGGAATACGATATCTCGCGCGTTTTCCACAAGACCATTTCGCCCTCTATGGACATTCTCATCTCTTCTAACTTGGAGAGACTCATTTTCGAGATCACGGGGAGGAGCGACGAGAAGGTAAGAGAACTGATGGACGCCCTCAAAGAGAGTGGAAAGTATACCATTGATCTTGCCAAGCTGCAGAGTCGATTCTCCGTCTTTGAGGCGGGATATTCCGATGAGGAGGAGACGATAGAGACCATATACAATACCTTTGATGAATATGGCTACCTTGTGGATCCGCATACATCGGTCGCAGTAAGCGTGTACAATAATTACTACGCTTCCACCATGGATGAGACGCCTTGCGTCGTTCTTTCTACGGCGAGCCCCTATAAGTTCGCCGCGGACGTGTACGAAGCGGTGGGAGAGACGCGTGTGGAGGATCCTTTCAAAGCGGTGAAGAAGTTACACCTTCTTACCGGAATGGAGGTTCCCGAAGGCATTCTCCGTCTTGAGACGGACGAAGTGCGTTTCACCGACGTCTTGGATAGGAATGAGATAAAGCAAAAAGTACTGGATAAGGTGGCTAAATGAGAATATACAGTGGCATACAGCCGACGGGGTGTATCACCATCGGCAATTATATCGGTGCGGTGAAGAACTGGCTCGAGCTCCAGCAGGAGAACGAATGCCTTTTCGCCGTGGCGAATCAGCATGCGATGACGGTAAAGCAAGTCCCGCAGGAGCTGAGAGAGAGGACGTTGTCCTTCTTCGCGCAGTTCTTGGCGTGCGGGTTGGACCCCGAAAAGAGCATTCTATACGTGCAGTCCAACGTGCACGAACACAGTGAACTCGCTTGGATCCTCTCTTGCATTACCTACATAGGCGAGCTTGAAAGAATGACGCAGTTCAAGGATAAATCCCGAAAGAACGAGGATAATATCAACGCAGGACTGCTGACTTATCCCGTCTTGATGGCGGCAGATATCTTGCTCTTCCGTTCCGATCTCGTACCTGTCGGGAAGGATCAAAAACAGCATTTGGAGCTTGCGCGCGACATCGCTATTCGTTTTAATAATCGTTTCGGGGACACCTTCGTCGTGCCCGAGCCGTATATTCCCAAGCAGGGCGCTAAAATCACGAGCTTGCAGAATCCTTTGGAGAAGATGAGCAAGTCGGATAAGGACGCCAATGCCACGGTGTCAATTATCGATCCGCCCGACGCTATCATGCGCAAGTTTAAGCGTGCGGTGACGGACAGTGATAATCGCATAGTCTTCTCAGAGGAGAAGCCGGGCATCTCGAACCTGCTCACCATTTATTCTGCCTTTACCGGTGTGTCTATCGAGCAAGCGGAGGCATTTTTTGAAGGGAAAGGGTACGGTGACTTTAAGATAGCGGTAGGAGAAGCGGTCGTGGATGCGCTTGCCCCCATTCAGAAGAAGTATAACGAGTATCTTGCCGATAAAGCTGAGCTCGAACGCATTATGAAGTACGGTGCGGAGAAGGCTACTCGTATCGCCGCTCGTACGATGCAGAAAGTAAAAAAGAAAATAGGATTCGTGCAAGACTGATGTTTGGATACGTTCTACCCGACAAGCCGAATCTTTATATAAAAGACTTCGCTCTTTTTCGTGCGTATTACTGCGGGCTTTGCCACGCTACGAAGGGAGAGAGCGGGCAGCTCGCCAGGCTGGGTGTGAACTATGACGCCACTTTTATCAGTTTGTTCTTTCACGGACTGCACGGAGTGCCGGTCAGCGTCGTAGAGAAACGCTGCATCCTAAACCCGAAGAAGCGTCCCGTCATCGCGGCTACACCTCTAATGAAGAGTATCGCTCGCTTTAATCTCGTACTTTTGGGGATGAAGCTTGAGGACGACAGGGCTGACGGCGAGTGGCACCCATTTCGGCGTATGGCTTTCTCCGGACAGGTAAAGAAAGCACGTCGCATATCTCCCGAATTCGCTGTCCTTGCGGACGAATGTAGGGTAAGACAGGCAGAAGAAGAGGAGAAGGGTAGCTCTTTGGATGGAGCGGCGGAGCCCTTTGCCGATATGATGCGACAAGCCTTTGCGCTGCTGGCGGGGGAGAAGTCCTCACCTGAAGTGGAAAGGATCGGGTATTTACTCGGGAAGTACGTTTATTTCATGGATGCGCTGGATGACTACGATGCAGACGTGAGGGAAAAGAAGTTTAATCCTTTCCGTCGCACCTTCGGGTCGGAGAGCTATGTCGAACTGAAAAAAACGCATGAGGCAGACGTCCGCTTTATAGCGGAAGAGATCATTCGCGGGATCGAGGAAGCATATCGCTCGGTCGAACTCACGGACAATGAAGGTATCGTCACTAATATCCTTTGGTATGGGTTAAGGTGGCGACTGGATACTGTGTTGAAAAAGGAGAAAGGAAAATGTTCAAGAATCCGTTTGTAGTGCTCGGTGTCTCGAAGGACGCCACGCAGGCAGAAGTGCAGGAAGCATACGAGAAACTGCGTGAAGAATATCGCAACGAGATACATCTTGAGGGAGACGGGGGGAAGCACGCGGCGAAAAAGCTCTCTGAACTGGAAGAAGCTTATCGCACCGTGATGGAGCAGCTCTCCAGCGGTAGGGAGATCCGCGGCGTATACGATCACGTGGCTTCTCTCTTGAAGGCTCGCAAGTACGATGAAGCGCAGTCCGCTTTGGATAAAGTGTCCGATCGCGGCGCGGAGTGGCATTATTATCAGTCCGCGGTCTATCATGGGAAAGGCTGGTATTACGAGGCGAAAGCACAGCTTGAAATGGCTATCAACATGGATCCCGATAACCAGAAATACAAAGATACTTTAAGTCGCATGCAGAATCATTCCGCTGATCCTACCGGTACTACTACGGGTAGTACTCCCCATGCTACGGGTGGCAGTACTCGCGGAGGATATGATACCTACGAGAATATGGAACGCAATACCCGTCGCTCCACAGCGGCAGACTGTTGCACCAGCCTTATCTGCGCCGACTGTTGCTGCGAGTGCATGGGCGGCGACCTTATTCGTTGTTGTTAATGAAGAGAATCACTTCCAAAGAAATAGCACTATCGGGTATCTCCGCGGCTTTTGCGGTGATCGCGGTGGTGCTTTCTTATTACGTGACGATGTTGACGCTCGCGTTTTATGCGTTAGCTTCCGTTGCGTTGACGCTTCCGCTTCTCGGAGAGAGCGGGAGAGGTACGGTGCTTGCCTACGTGGCGTCGGTGGGGCTATGCTTTCTCTTTGTGGGCTACATAGCCGTTATGCCGTACGTCATCATGTTCGGCCCCTATACGATACTTTTCTATTATTTGCGAAAATATCTGAAGAAATGGTATTTCTGCCTCCCCATAAAAGTTGCTTTTGCGAATCTCTCATTTCTTGCTACTTTCTATGCGGTGGGACTTACTTTGGAGGATTTTCCCATCGTAGAGACGCTCCCCGTATGGTCTAAGTACGTGGTGATCTATCTCGTACTGACCGCGGCTTTCGTCGTGTTCGATACCGCATTTGACAGGCTGTATGGGATGCTGTCGGAACGCTTCGGTTCAAAGCTCCGTTCTTAGTTCGCACGGCTACATCCGCAAGTGTTCGTTCCTGCGTAATTATCCGATACGAGGAAGGCGAGCGCCAGCACGATGAGCGTTAGGTTCTCCGAGGATAGGCTCCCATCTCCACCAAACGTGTATATAAGCAATAAAAACAGCATCAATAGCATTCCGCCGTTCTGCATTCTTTTTACCCCCTTTACCCTATGATTCGATATACGATCGCCTTTTTCGACGCTCTTCTCTTTTGACAGTGATGGTATATGCGGGGTAGGATAGAATTGTGAATGCGCCCATCCGCCTCTCTCCGCGCGACGAGAGCGTCATCAAGTATTATCTGCCTAAGAATGAAGTTGTGTCCGACCTTGCGGACTTCTTCTCCGTCTTCTCGGATGCCACCCGTGTGAAGATACTCTCTTCGCTTCTTATTACCGAGATGTGCGTCAGCGATATATGCGCTATGCTCGGTGAGAAGCAGAGCACCGTCTCACACCAGCTCGCCTTTCTTCGTTCCCTGCGTATGGTGAAGACGCGTAGGGAAGGGAAGATCATCTATTATTCCGTCGCCAGCAAATACGTCGTGAAAATGCTCGACCTCGGGACGAAATTTTTGGGATACTGAAAGTAATGCACGAATTAGGATTTATGAATTAGGAATTTCGGTGATGCTTGCGCGAATAATTATAATGTCATCCTGAGTTTATCGAGGGATCTCAACCACTTAAAATAATAATAAAAAAGATTAGCAGAGCAAATCTTCCAGCTTGACGTGGAAAAAGGTGGCGAGTTCGATTATTTGTGAAATGCTCGGTTCTGTATATCCGGTTTCCCAATGAGAAATGGTCTTTAGAGTAATATTGAGAGCATCGGCAAGCGCCTGTTGGGTGATGCCGTTCTCTTTTCGTAACGTTTTCAAATTGCTTTTGAATTTGTTCGTCATACTTTTAGTGTATCAATTTCTGAGAATTACATCTTGACATCTCAAAATTGAGAATTATGATTAACGATAAGAGCGCTTGTTGCCGGCTTTGTTTTGCCTGTGTGCTTTAATACATTGGCCGCTCTAATCAATTTATTTGAGACAGACTATGATAGCACTTCCAAAACCCTAAAAGAATATAATGCAATTAAAATTCCGAAGATAAGTATCATTTGGAGTGGAGATGCACAAGATGCAACGTACGATAAAATTGCTTCATTGGATGGTACTGCAACGGTGATATATGAGAATTGGAAGTGTGTCGTGACCATTAGAAAAGGAAATGCAACTGCGGCCTTCGAATCAACGAAAGACTGATTCGTTATGGAAAAAGAAGGGCATTAGTGGCTTGGATTTATTGAGTAGTGTATCTATTATTCCGCATTCAATCGCAACATTTGCATTTTACATTCGATGAGAATATATTTCTCCTCTTTTGTTTTTTCTTCGCTTGTAGTATAATTGAATTATGAATGACGTGATTCGGCTGAAACTGAAAGAACTCCCTGCGGACAGCGGCGTGTACCTGATGAAGGACGCGGCAGGGACTATCATATATGTCGGTAAGGCGAAGCGTCTCAAAGAGCGCGTTCGCTCTTATTTCAATAGTTCTCCCAAGGCGGAGAAAGTGCTGATGATGGTGGCGAAGGTGGAAGACTTCGACTATATCATCACTCGTACCGAGGAAGAAGCACTCGTCCTCGAGAATAATCTCATCAAACTCCATAAACCTTTCTATAATATCCTTCTGAAGGATGACAAGCTCTATCCTTTCCTGCGCATAGACATCACCAAGTCATTTCCGAAGGTGGAGATCATTCGCCGCTTGAAGAATGATCGTGCGCGGTATTTCGGTCCCTACATGGTGGGTATCTCCGCCGCAGAGATGCTGCGGCTTATCCATTCCGCATTTCCTGTGCGCGAGTGTTCTCTCAATATGGATAGGATTCCGAAGAATCATCGACCCTGTCTGAATGCGCACATCGGGCGATGTCTCGCACCTTGCAGCGGTAAGGTGACGAAGGAAGAGTATCACCAAGTATTGCAGGACGTCATATCCTTTTTGAATGGAAACGATACCACCATCTCGGAGAATCTCGAACGCAAGATGCAGGAGGCATCCGAGGCGATGCAGTACGAGCAGGCGCTCTTTTACAGAGATCAGCTCGCCACGCTTGAGAAAATGATCCGTCGGCAGATCGCCGCGCTCCCTCGTGACTTCAATCTCGATATTTTCGGTGTGGCGTCGGGCGGTGACGGTATGGCTGTGGCGACGGTCATCGTGCGCGGCGGCAAGATGGTCGGCGGGGAGAAGTTCGCCATTCGCGACGCGAGTATCGACCTCGCGGGTACGCTCTCCAGCTTCATCAATCAATACTACGCGGAAGGCGTCGTGGCGGAGGAAGTGGTTTCTTGCATTCCGCTCTCGGACGAGGCTGCGCTCTCCGAGATCCTTACGAAGAGGAAAGGGGAAAGGGTGACGGTCAGCACGCCCAAAGCAGGTGTTCGGAAACAACTTACGGAGATCGCCGTGAAGAATGCTATGGAGTATCTCTCTCGTTCCACGGCGGCGCTCTCGCGGAAAGATAAGCTCACGACGGGTGCCTGTCGTCAGCTTGCGGATATTCTCTTCCTTGATAGTCCCTTGGATCGCATAGAATGTTACGACATCAGCCATATCAGCGGCACGGATAAGGTCAGCTCGATGGTGGTATTCACCAAAGGGGAGAAAGACGGCAAAATGTACCGCACTTTCCGCATAAAGACGGTGGAAGGGAATAATGACTTCGCTTGTATGAAAGAGACGCTTGCCCGTCGCTTTGCACGACTGCATGAAGGGAAGGACGCGTCTTTCGCCACTCGCCCCGATCTCCTCGTCATCGACGGCGGTATCGGGCAGGTGCATTACGTCATGGAGGCGATGCGTGAAGCAGGGGAGGACATCCCCATGATCGGGCTTGCCGAGCGGGAGGAGATAATCGTGCTTCCTACGGGAGAGGAGATCGTTCTGTCGAAGTCAAGTTTTGCCCTGCGCCTGCTCATGCGCATTCGTGACGAAGCACATCGATTCGCCATTACCTACCATAGGAAGCTTCGCGGAAAGCGTAGTTTGAAGAGCATTCTTGCGGACATTGAGGGCATGGGCGAGAAACGAATTCGTGCCCTGCATAAAGCCTTTGGTTCGTTGGAAGCTCTGCGTGACGCCGACGTGGACGCCATCGCCGCCGTGAAAGGAATGACTCGCCCCGTCGCAGAGAAGATCACGGCATTTTTCCGAGAAAGAAAAGAAGACTGAATTTCTTTGTAAAAAAACTTCTTGTGTTCTCTTTTCACCTTGTAATTATTTCTTAGATAAGCTATAATATTTATAATATCTTTACTGATGGCAAAGAGTGGTGCTTGGCAAGCGCTCTCCGAGGAATCGGGTCTGAGCGTACTGATTGTAATGTCCGATGATCGAAGAAGTCAGTGTCGCTAAATGTCATCGACTCATGGCGAGAATATGAAATATAAACTGATTGCAAGTGATTTCGACAATACTTTATACGATGAAGTGGCGCTCAGTCCGCGTGCACTGAAGGCGATTGCGGCGTATCGCGCGGCGGGCGGAAAATTCTGCATCGCGACAGGACGTATTTTCCCCGCCATTCGGCCCTTTATTTCACAGCTTGGGGCGGATGACGAGGTCATCGCTTGTCAGGGCAGCGCCGTTTACTACACGAGTACGGGTGAAGTGATAGAAAGATTCGCGCTCGATCAAGCTACTGCCATCAAGGCGGCGTCCTATTTCGAGGCGAAAGGAGACGTGTGCCACGCTTATGACGACGCACATTTCCACGTGGAGAGGGAGAATCCTCTTTCGGAAATGTATGGAGAATACTGTAATCTGAGTCCCGCCGTCGAAGGGAAGCCTATTTCTTCCTTTATTCGTGAGATGCCCTTCGTGAATAAGGTCATCGGCATCGTTAGTGAAGACAGCATCGACGCGAAAGTACTGGAGCTCCGCTCCCTCATCGGAGAGGAGGCAGAGGTCACGAAGAGCGCACCGATGTTCCTTGAAGTGACGTCGCTCCGCGCCGGTAAAGGGAACGCATTGACCAGTCTTGCAAAGCATCTCTCCATCCCCATGGCTGAGACGGTCGCCGTGGGGGATAATCTGAATGACCTTTCGATGATAGAAATGGCGGGACTTGGCTGTGCGGTGGAGAATGCCATCCCATACTTGAAAGAGCGAGCAGGACTTGTGCTTCCGTCTGTGTTTGACGACGGTGTGGCGACACTCATAGAGCGCATCCTTGCCGACGAAATAGAATGAGGTAATTATGCTCGGAAAGTTTAATAGAGGAAAAGAAGAGAAAGGTAGCAAGACAGTCTCTGTCGAAAGTTTTGCGTCGGCGCTTGATTTGGAAGCGTTGTACGAACTGCCGGAAGGGGTATCCATCCTCTTTACGACTTCCGCAGTATGCCGTCCGGGGCTTTTTCTCGCAGGACATGAGAAGTACTTTGCCGCGAGTCGTGTCATCGTATTCGGCAGTGCGGAAATGAGCTTTGCTATGAGTCTCGATGAAGAAGCCTTTACGGAAAGAATGGACAGGCTCTTTTCACGAAAAGTCCCTTGTGCGGTCATCGCACGTGGAATAGAATGCCCCGAAGGAATGATCGCAGCTGCGAAGAAATACGGAGTGCCTCTCTTTCGCTCGAAAGAGATCACAGGGCACATCGGTGCTAAGATCAGCGAGTATATAGAGGACGTGCTCGCTGCGGAGATCACTCTGCATGGTGTGCTCGTAGACGTCGCGGGCATGGGGGTCTTACTCACGGGTGAGAGCGGTATCGGTAAGAGCGAAGTCGCGTTAGAACTCGTACATCGAGGACATCGCTTGGTGGCGGATGACAGCGTCATCATACGCAGGAAGAACGGCATTTTGATCGGCCGTTCGCCCGATATCATCCGTCATATGCTCGAGATCCGCGGCGTGGGCATCATTAACGTGGAGAGAATGTTCGGTTCGGTGGCTGTCCGTGTGAATAAGTCGGTGGATGCCGTCTTTGAGCTCGTTACTTGGGAAGAAGGCAAGACGTATGAGCGTCTCGGAACGGAAAAACTACAAGAGGAGATCCTCGGCGTCAGCCTCCCGAAACTGGAGATCCCAGTGAAAGCGGGTAGAAATCTCTTCGTCGTTATAGAGGCGGCGGTCGCATCTCTCCGTTTGAAGGAGATGGGCTACAGCGCTCCGCAAGAGCTGGAAGATAGGCTCGGAAAGTCGCGCGAATAGAGGATAAAACAACCTTTTCCGCCATATATTATACCACTTTGCGAGGTGGTATATGGAGAGAGTGGAGGCATGGATCAGGCGGATGAACATCGCCTATCGGGTGGACCTTTCGGGAAAACGTTTAACGACTTTCGGAAGCGGCGGGACGGTGCATTTGGTCGCATTTCCGAGAGAGTTTGAAGAAGTAAGGAATTTGCTTTCCTTGCTGACGGAAGAGAACATCCCTTTCCGTGTATTGGGCGGCGGCAGTAATGTGCTTATCCCTGACAGTGGATTTGCTGGTGCTATCGTTAAGACGGATCAAATGCGGCGTATCGCCATAAAGGGCGATCTCGTTACGGCAGAGGCGGGGGTCAGGTTGCCTTTGCTTGCTGAGAAATGTAAGCAAGCATCTCTCTCGGGAGCAGAATTTACTTCGGGCATTCCGGGCGAGATGGGAGGCGCGGTGTATATGAATGCTTCTGCTTTCGGTACGGGTGTGTCGGATCTTCTTACAGAGGTAAGGTTGCTTGTGGATGAGAAGATCATTACGGTGCCTGCTTCCGCGCTGCATATGGAGTATCACAGAGGCGGGCTTCCCGTAGGGGCGATGCTTCTCTCCGCTACGTTACGACTAAAGAAAGGGGACAGCGATCACATTGCTGCGGAAATGCATCGACTTGCGGAGAAACGGGCGGCTGCTCAGCCCAAGGAGCGTTCAGCCGGCAGTGTATTTTCGCGGGTAGGAGAGATTCCTGCAGCGTTGTATATCGAGAAAACGGGGCTGAAAGGGACGCGGGTAGGCGCTGCGGAGTTATCCGCGATACATTGTAATTTTATCGTGAATCGCGGCGGCGCTACGACGGAGGACTATTTCCTTTTGGCGGAGCGCGTCAGACGCGAAGTGCAAAAGAGCGCAGGTGTTACGCTTGCGTATGAAGTGGAGTGTATTAATGCTGAACGACCAAATGGTGAAAGATGAATTGTATTCGCTCGGAGAGAGCGGCATCGGAGACGCTTGTGCCTCCGCTCTTCTGACTTTCGGAGGCGAACTCGGCAAGGACGAGAAGGGATACTACTTGCTATATTCCACGCACGATTATCGTTTGGCACTTTCTTTCGCGAAATATGTGAAAGAAGGATATTTCTATTCGGTGGAAGTGGGAATGATCCAGCCCAAGGATAAGAGACGTAATAAACTTTTTTCCGTAGAGGTGCGGGGCAGATACGCGCTCGAAATACTGTCCGATCTCGGGAAGGTCAAAGTCAGTGCCGGCGTGCCGGTGTCGCTTGACAACGGAGTGAGATCTCGCATCTCTTCCCGCAAGGATGCCGCAGAATATGCACGCGGCGTCTTCCTCTCCATCGGCAGTTTGAGTCGTGCAGCAGGGGGCGTTCGCGTGACGCTTTCCTTCGATATAGAGGACTATGCGGATGCTTTCGCCGCCTTGCTTTCTCATTATGAGATCGAGATGAAGAAGCAGGTGAAGGATGGCAAATACTGTCTAAGCGCGCGAAAATCGCAGGTCATCAGCGACTTTTTTGCCTTAATAGGTGCTTCGAAAAGCGTGCTCGCTATGCAGGATATGATCGTCACCAGTGAGGCGAAGAATAATATCCGTCGCGCTTCGCAGCTCGGTGTTGCGAACCTTGATAAAGCCATGATCGCAGCAGTGAAACAGTACAATGATATGTGCTATCTGCGCGATAAGAAGCAACTGTCACTTTTACCGCCCGAACTCCGTTCAGTGGCGGAAGCCAGACTGGCGAATCCCGATCTTTCTCTCGACGCCCTTCGGGAAGTGCTCTCGGAGCACATTTCCAAAAGCGGGCTGTATCATCGTTTTGAGAAGTTGACGGAACTGGTAAAACGACTGAAGGAGGATGAAAGATGAGAAGTACAGTCACTGCGAAAGCGGACCTTACGCTCCCGCTCGCCAAGAAGATAGCGGAGACGGCATCCGCCACTCGCGCCGACATCCGTTTGCTGTATAAGGACAAGAGCGCCAACGTGAAGAGCCTCATGGGGTTGGTGTCGCTTTCCTATAAGAAAGGCAGTCTTCTCACTCTCGTGACGGAAGGAAAGGACGCGGAGAAGACGTTGGAGATCATACGCGCTTTACTATAGTCGGATAGGGGACAAAAGATGAATAAACAATTCGTACACTTGCATCTACATACGGAATACAGCTTGCTGGACGGCGCCGCGAGGATAGATCGTCTCTTTGCCAAAGCGCGCAAATTGAATATGCCCGCCATCGCTATCACCGATCACGGCAATATGTACGGCGCGGTGGACTTTTACAACGCGGCGAAAGCGGACTTCGAGAAACAAGTAAAAGACGCGGTTTTTGAGGAGAAGAAAGCAGCAGGCATAGACATTGCATACGACGACGTAGTCCCCACCAAAGAGGATTACGTTCGTTTGAAGCATCTGAAGATCAAGCCCATCATCGGTTGTGAGTTCTATATGTGTGAGGATCTCAAGGTCAAGGAGCGCACAAGTGCCACTTATCACTTGATATTGCTTGCGAAAAACGAGACGGGCTACTATAACCTTTGCAAACTGAATACCATCGCTTGGGTGGACGGATTCTACAACCACCCAAGGATCGATTTTGAGGCGTTGAAGGCACATTCCGAAGGGCTGATCTGTCTCTCCGCCTGTATCGCGGGTATTTTGCCGCGCGCTATACAGAACGATGACTTCGAGAAGGCGCGTTCGCTCGCCTTATGGTTTAAGGAAGTCTTCGGCGAAGATTACTACTTCGAGATCCAGAATCACGATATCCCCCTCGAGAAGAAGGTGGTGGTGAATCTCCTGAAAATGAGCAAAGATCTCGGTATCAAAGTGGTAGCCACCAACGACGTCCATTACGTAGAGAAGGAAGACGCGGAGATGCAGGACGTCTTGATTTGCATCGGCACGGCGCACTACATCGACGACGAAACTCGTATGCGCATGAACGGACCCTACTACTATTTCAAGAGTTACGAGGAGATGCTGGAGCTATTTCCGAACGTCCCCGAAGCGCTCGATACTACCCTTGAGATCGCGGAAAAGTGCAACGTGGATATCAAGTTCAAGATGCCTCTTTTCCCGCCGTATATTCCGCCGACGGGCGAGACGGCAGGGGAGTATCTTCGTCGTTTGGCATATGAAGGTATCGTGAACAGATACCCCGAGATCACGGATGAGATCAAGGAAAGAATGGAGTACGAATTGTCCGTCATCATCGACATGGGATTCGCAGAGTATTATCTCATCGTGTGGGACTTCATCGATTATGCTCGCCGCCACGGCATCCCCGTCGGCGCGGGACGAGGCAGCGGCGTGGGCAGTATCATTGCATACGCTATCGGTATCACTAACGTGGATCCTTTGCGTTTCAGCCTCATCTTCGAGCGCTTTCTCAATAAAGAAAGGGTGTCCAACCCCGATTTCGATATCGACTTCTGCATGGAAGGCAGAGAGGAAGTCATTCAGTACGTTCGCGAGAAGTACGGTCCCGAGCGTGTGACGAGGATCATTACCTTTGGTACGCTCGCTGCCAAACAAGCCATCAAGGATGTTGCGAGAGTGTACAGAATACCCTATTCCGACGTGGACAAACTGGTGAAAATGTTGCCCGAAGCGAATGGGAAAATGAGCATAAAGGGCATTCTCGGCAGAGATGAGAAGCATAACGAACAGCGCAGCCCCGACGTCATTCAGCTCTACGAGAGCGATTCCACGATCCGCAAAGTCTTGGATATGGCGCTCAAAGTGGAAGGCATGCCGCGTAATACCGGTATGCACGCCGCAGGCGTGGTCATCTGTAAAGAGGTCGTGGGAGACTTCGTTCCGCTGCAACGAAACGGCGACGTCGTCACTACCCAGTATCCCAAGGATCAAGTGGAAGCGCTTGGCATGCTGAAGATGGACTTCTTGGGGCTCGTTACCCTGACCGACGTCAATAAGGCGAAGCAATACATTAAGGCGAATCACGGCGTGGATGTGGATTTCCATAAACTCGGTTACGAGAACCCCGAAGTGTATAAGCTCATTTCTTCGGGAGATACCGACTCGGTGTTCCAGCTCGAAAGCGGCGGTATGAAACGCTTTATGACGCAGTTACGCCCCACCTCGTTGGAAGACGTTATAGCAGGTATCTCGCTCTATCGTCCCGGTCCGATGGACAGCATTCCGAAGTACATCGAGAATAAAAATAACCCTGATAAGATCACTTATCTGGACGAGAGGTTGCGCCCCATCCTTGAGATGACGTACGGCTGTTTGGTGTATCAGGAGCAGGTCATGCAGATCGCGCGTGAGATCGCAGGGTACAGCTACGGTCGCGCCGACATTCTCCGCCGTATCATGAGCAAGAAGAAGGCGAAGCTTATGGACGAACAGAAGAAGATATTCTTCGACGGTTGTCCAGCCGACCCCAAGCAAAACCTCACGGAGGTGGAGGGCGCCATCAAACGCGGAGCTACGCTCGAAGTCGCCACGACGCTCTTCGACGATATGGCGAACTTTGCCAAGTACGCTTTCAATAAGTCGCACGCCGCGGCATACGCCGTGCTGTCGTATGAGACGGCATATCTTAAAAAATATTATACGCCGGAGTATATCTCCGCCGTTATCAACGACCGTATCACGAATCCGAAGGAAGTGGCGAAGTACGTCAACTATCTGAAAAATAAAGGCTATGCAGTTCTGCGCCCCGATATCAATGAAGGCGACGTGTTCTTCACCACTGACGGCAAGACCGTTCGTTTCGGACTGGTCGCCGTGAAAGCAGTGGGTGAGGATGCGGCGCGCCACGTCGTGGAGGAGCGCAAGAGAGGTGGCCTCTATAAGAGCCTGTCCGACTTCTTCCGTCGTCAGACCGCCATGCCGAATCGTGCCATGATAGAGAATCTTATCAAGGCAGGTGCTTTCGACTGTCTCGGAGAGACGCGTGCCACCCTCCTTGCAAATTACGAGCATGTGATGAGTGCTACGGCAGAGGATAATAAACGCAAGATGACGGGGCAGTTCTCCCTCTTCGACGAGATAGACAGCCTCAATACCGACGTGGATATCTCTCGCTTGAAGGAACTGAATAAGAGACAGCTTTTGGATAATGAATTCGAAGTGTTGTCTTTGTATCTGTCCGGGCACCCGCTCGAGGATTACGCCTCGGCGTATAAAGAACTCAGTTTCTCCACCGCACAAGTAGCGGAAGCGGAAGAGGCTGCCCTTGCCGCGCAAGAATCGGAAGAAGCCGTGTTGGACGTGCCCTCTTTGGACGGGCAGAACGTCGTTGCGGCAGGTATGCTTCAGGACGTAGTCAAGAAGGTGGATAAGAAGGGTAACGAGATGGCTCTCATGAAATTGCAAGACCTTGACGGCACCATCGAATGTGTGATGTACGGCAGTGCTTACGGCAAGTTTAAGGACATCATGAAGTCGGGGAATATCGTCCTTGCGGAGGGTACCTTGAAGGACAGGGAAGGGAAGTACACCCTAAATCTTCGTTCCGTCAGACCGTGGCAAGTCGCCGCGCCGGCCCTTCCCGAGAAGCCGGAGAGAAACGTCGTCTACGTCATCAAACTTCCCTCAAACTATGCCGCCACGTACGAGAAAGCCAAGGAGATATGTGCCGCGCATAAAGGTGGTGTACAGTTGTATTTCTTCGTCGACGGTAAGTACTATCTCCATGATAAGACGGTAGCCGACAGCGACGCCTTCGTGTCGGAAATGTACGGTCTCGTCGGAGTCGACGGCGTTATCATTAAAGAGAGAAAGAAATAAGCAGGCTTACTATCGGCCATAAATTACATTCGAGCATCAGTTGTAGATCAAATATTAAATAGGAGAAAACTGAGAATGCAACAAGAAGATTTGGAAAAAGATTTCTATACCTCGGAAAGGGAAGCCGAGAATGAGAGAGGGGGCTTTTTCGATACGAAC
>Ga0310690_10005751_pt1 | contig 16629 bp, 18 predicted proteins | sample AusTroGonzalo_MG_2_FD_207661 | JGI IMG/M metagenome (GOLD analysis project Ga0310690, IMG submission 207661) | Bovine rumen microbial communities from tropical cattle in Woodstock, Queensland, Australia - Gonzalo_04 (v2) (version 2) | ecosystem: Host-associated > Mammals > Digestive system >... | reverse complement strand
AAGGATGCATATGACTTGATATCCACCAAATCTTATAATAGAAAAACTGGTAAATGGGAAAGAAATGATAATCCTTCAGCAAACCCTAAAGAAATTATATACGCTGATTATGCTAATAATTTAAAAAAATTAGCTAATCAAGCTAGATTAGAATCACTTAAAGCAGCTAAAGATATTCATACAGATAAAGAAATGACTAAAAAATATTCTGAAGAAGTTAAATCTATATCTGATAAGTTAGCTGAACAAAGAAAATACAATCCTATAGAAAGAGAAGCTCAAAGACAAGCATCTTATATTGTTAGAGCTAAAATTGAAGAATTTGGAGGATGGGATAGCGTAGACGAAGACCAACTTAAGAAGATTAAGAAACAAGCTCTTGATGGTACTAGAGCTAGATTAGGTAGTAAAAGACCAGAATTAAAACTCTCTCCTAAAGAATGGGATGCAGTTGATAATGGAGCTTTAACTAAGTCTACTATACAGGAACTTATGGACAGACTAGATTCTGACTATCTAAGAGAGAAAGCTATACCTAGTACTAAAGGAAAGATTCCTGCTTCTAAGTTGTCTAGAATGAGAAACATGCTATCAAGAGGTTATACTATAAAAGAAATCTCTGAATCCCTCAATATTTCAATCTCTACTATACAAGAATACAAATAAGACTCTATTGATATTGAAAATGGGGTATATAGAAAGTAAAAAATTAAACCATATATGCTTAAAATAATAAACCCCATATACGTTTTATTGATATTCGTTTGCAATAAGGCCTAATAATAGCTTATTGATATTGAAGTGAATATAAAGGTCTATATAAAGGGCTCTATATAAGGCTTCTATATAGCCTAAAATAGTCCAGGAAGCTATATTGATATTGAAAGGAGGGATAGCATGAGTGAGAAAAAGCTTAATTATCCTGAAGGTTGGTTGTTTCTTACTACAATAGACAATCCCTTCAACCCGGCAACTCAGCATAACTATTGGTCTGAATATGATAGAGATCATGGTTATAATACTTACAATCTGAAAGCTCGTTACTTATGGACTAGTGATGAACTATCAGAAATAGAACGATTAGAAGCTAATAATAATGCTGTATTAGATGCTGTAGACAATGATTATACTGGAAAGTACATTGCAGTTACAGAAAACACAGTAATTAAACCAGTTTCTATTCAAGCTTTACAATTCTCAAGTTAGTTTGTTGCAAAAACTTAATTTTCATAAACAAAAATAGACTTATTACAACGTTTTTATAGCTTTTAATAGTCTATAAGTATACAACAACAATTAACATGAGAGTTTTATTGATATTGACTAATCTTTGTATTAGTAAACTCTTTTCTTCAATATTCAAAATGACTAAAAAAATAGGATTTCTATTGATATTGACCACCCTCGTGAGACTATTGATGGAATTCCTACCCCCTCTGGGGGGTCCCATGAAAAACTACCCCCACCCCCCTTTCGCGGCGGTCTTGAAAATTTCTCCGGGGGTAAAAAATGATATTGAAGTATAAAGAAGTGAGGTGAAAGTATGGCACGTAAAAAACAGAGTGCTGAAAACTCTCCAGATGTGGATGTAAAGTTCGTCAGCCCGGAGGCTTATAATAACGAAATGGTGTCTTTAGCCATGGATTTATCACGTCAAAGGCTTAGAGATGGCACTGCATCGCCTTCTGAAATTACTCATTGGCTAAAAATAGGTACTAAAAAGTATGAATTAGAGTTAGAGATATTAAAGAGCCAGCAGAAATTGACTGATGCTAAGACAGAAGCACTAGAAACTGGCAAGGAGATTGAAAATTTATATCATGAAGCTATTGCAGCTATGAAGAGGTATAGAGGCGATGAAGATATTGAAGACATATCAGGAGATACAGCTATATAAAACCTTTGAGGATAGGTTTAATTATTTAAAACTTGATGGCTCGGTCGGAGATGAGACCTTTGGTGAGTACAGATATTTAAATCAGAAGTTCTATTCATCAGATGAATGGAAAGAGATTAGAAGATTTGTAATCACAAGAGATTTAGGATGCGACTTAGGACTGTTGGGTTATGATATTGTTGGTACAGCATATGTACATCACATGAATCCTATCACAAAGGAAGATATTATTAATAGGACAGAGATATTAACTAATCCAGATTACCTAATAACCGTTTCGCTGAACACTCACAATGCGATACACTACGGAGATAAGGGATATTTGGATTATGTTAATCCAGTTATGAGAACACCAAACGATACTTGTCCATGGAGGTAATTATGAGCAGTATTTTAGAAGATGTTAAGAAGCAATTAGGTATAATTAAAGAAGATGTTGCATTTGACAAAGATATTACAATTGCTATTGATACAGTTCTTGGGTTCTTATACCAAATAGCCGCTATTGATAGCGCACAAACTATAAACGGCTATGAGACTACTTGGGAAGAAATGTTCCCAGAGACAGATATTAGACAGTTCTCTAAAGAGTACATCTATTTAAAGGTTAGACTATTGTTTGACCCACCTGCAAGTAGTTCAATAGCTAAAGCATATGAAGAACAGGCTAGCGAAATAGAATGGAGAATCTACGCTATAAATAATAAGCCTGAAGAATAAGGAGAAAAATATGGCATTGTCTAATACAGCTGTGCCAATCTATTATGGCATGTTTAGAGATGCCGTGTTAAGAGGAGATATACCGGTTTGTAAAGAAATCTCAATGGAGATGAACAGAATAGACAGACTAATAGAGAATCCAAAGTACTACTATGATGACAGAGCTATAAATGGTTTTATAGAGTTTTGTGAGAATGAATGTACTTTAACAAATGGCGATCCAGTTCACTTGCTCGACACATTTAAGTTATGGGCTGAACAAATATTTGGATGGTATTACTTTATTACAGTAACTGTTTATGACCCAAAGAGTGGACTTTATAAGCCAAAGAGAATTAAGAAAAGACTAATCAACAAACAATATTTAATAGTTGCCAGAGGTGCTGCTAAATCATTGTATGAATCATTTTTACAGAATTATTTTTTAAATACTAATGATGAAACTACATTAGGTATAACTACAGCACCAACAATGAAACAATCTGAAGAAGTTATGGACCCTATAAGAACTAGCATAGTTAAAGCTAGAGGTCCTGTATTTAAACTATGGACTATGGGTAGTTTGCAGAATACAACAGGTTCTAGAGCAAATAGACCTAAAATAGCATCAACAAAAGATGGAATAGTAAACTATATTACAAACTCTAAAGTAATAGCTCTTCCTATGACTATTGAGAAGTTACAAGGTTGGAGAATGAAGTGCGGTACAGTTGACGAATGGCTATCTTGTGATATTAATGAAGATGTTATAGGCGCTATGGAACAAAGTTGTACTAAAGGTTCATTAGACAAACAGGATTATGTGATAATTGCAGTTAGTTCAGAAGGTACTGTAAGAAACTCGGTTGGTGACACTATAAAATTAGAACTATTGAATATTTTAAGAGGGGAATATGAGAACGATCATGTATCCATATGGTATTACAGACTTGATGATATTCAAGAAGTTAATGATCCCTCAATGTGGATTAAAGCACAGCCTAATCTTGGTAAAACAGTAAGTTATGAAACTTATGAATTAGATAAAGTACGTGCAGAACAGAACCCATCTGTTAGAAATGATATACTCGCTAAACGTTTCGGTATTCCGCTTGAAGGCTATACGTATTTCTTTACTTATGATGATATTCAAGTGCATAGAAAACGTTCCTTCTGGCAAATGCCATGTTCAATGGGTATTGACTTATCTCAGGGTGATGACTTCTGTGCATTTACATTTATGTTTCCACTTCCCGATGGTTCTTTTGGGATTAAAACTAGAAGTTATATATCTTCGTCAAGTCATGAGAAATTACCTTTAGCTATTTATAGTAAGTATCAGGAATTTATTAATGAAGGTACATTAGTAGTTTTAGAAGGCACTATCATCGATCTTGGCGAGGTATATGACGACCTTGATAATTTCATCTTAGAGAATGAGTATGACGTAAGAGCCGTAGGATATGACCCTTATCATGCTAAATCATTCATTGAAAGATGGGAAACTGAAAATGGACCATATGGTATTATTCAGGTAAGACAGGGAGCTAGAACTGAAAGTGTTCCTCTAGGAGAACTTAAGAAACTAGCCACTGATAGAAAATTATTATTTGATGAATCTATTATGAGCTTTACCATGGGTAATGCCATAACCATGGAAGACACCAATGGAAACAGAAAACTTATGAAAAAGCGATACGAACACAAAATCGATAATGTATCTGCCATGTTAGATGCACTAGTGGCATATAAAGAATGTAAGGATATATTTGAATGATGAACAACACATTTTACAGAAAGGAATTAAAAGAATGGATATGTATTCAGAATTATACCACTATGGTATAAAAGACATGAAATGGGGCATTAGAAGATTCCAGAATGAAGATGGAACATTGACCGACCTCGGAAAACAAAGATACCAAAAAGGCATTAATTCCTTATCAGAAAATATTAATGCATCCAGATTTGCTAAAAAAATTGAACGAGAACATATGGAAAATATGTCTAATGAAGAATTAAGTAGAAAAACTAATCGTTTAAAATTAGAAAATTCTTATGCCGAAGAAATGCGAAAACTGGATTCTTACTCAACGGATAGAGCTAAAGTTAATATGTATATTGACGCAGCATTACCAATAATAGTAACATCAGCAAGTGCAATGGCTTTGGTAAAAATTGGTGCAAAGATGCTTAAAGGATAGGACGGTGAACATATGTATAACGATATTTGGACAGAAATTTACCACACAGGAGTAAAAGGTCAGAAATGGGGTAAAAGACAGTATCAGAATCCTGATGGATCTTTAACACCTTTAGGTAGACAACATTATTTAGATTCTAAATCTAAGACTGGAGGAAGTAGGAGGATTTAAGTATGAATAACACATTTTATAATGATCAATGGTCTGAGTTGTATCATTATGGTGTTAAAGGCCAGAAACATGGTGAACGAAGATATCAAAATCCTGATGGTAGTTTAACCCCAGAAGGATATGAGCATTATGGCTACAGTAGAAGAGATCTAAGAAGACTAAGAAAAGATTTCAATGAAAAAAGCCGTAATGCTGAATCTGCTAGAGTAGATTATGCAGTTGCAAAAGAAAAATACAACGATGAGATAAAAGCTTTTAATAGAATAGGTCAGAAATACAAAACAGTAACAAATGAGAAAAAGAAACAGAAACTCGTTAAAAAAGGTTTAGCTCATTTGGAATATGCTGAAAAAAATAAAGAGATCATGCGAAAAAGCATAGATAATTATAAGAAATACCATGCAGAGTATACAAAGATGTATGAGAAATTAAAAGCTGATAATAAATTAGACATATATATGGGTCTTGGTACTGCAGGTGGTATGGGTTATAAGGGAGCAACTAATACTACAGATTATCATAAAATGTATGCACTAAAAGCTGTTAAAAATGGTAAAATGAAATATGCTAAAAATAGAGAACTTAGTAAAAAGAAAGACGATACCATAACCAGAACAAATTACTACTATTATTAAAGTAACAGGAGGATTTAAGTATGAATAACACATTTTATAATGATCAATGGTCTGAGTTGTATCATTTCGGAATTAAAGGAATGCATCATGGTAAAAGACGTTGGCAGAACCCAGATGGTTCTTTAACTCCTGAGGGAAGAATACATTACGGATATGGTGAAGGAAGAATTGGTAATGCTATTGCTGGAAGTATATCGCCAATATTTGCTAAGAACAGATCATCGACCGGACATCTAACAGCATATGGCAATAAATCTTATAGAAGAGCAATGAGATATAGACGAACTGTAGACAAATTTAATGTATTTAATAAAGAAGCTAGAAAAGCTGCTTGGGATAAAAATAATTCTAATAGAAAACTTAAAAAACAATTAAAAACAGATGAACAGTATAATAAACAAGTTGCTAAAAGTTTAGAGGAACGTAAACAAAAAGTTATGGATGCTTTACCTAAAATTGTTGCTGCTACTGTTGTCGGAAGCGTTGCTACACGAGGATATATGAATGCTGGAAAATATTTCCTAGATTCAGGTGATAAAAAATGGGGTAAAATATTTATCGGTGCTGGAGTAGCTAGTGGAATAGCAGCAAGTGCATATGTTGCAAAACAGAATCATGATATTAATAAAGACTTTAAAAACACGTTAAGAAAAGATATGCGTAATAACGCAAATAAAAGCAGGAAATAAGTAAATAGCAAATTGCACGAAGAAAGGTATTATTAATATGAATAATACATTTTATAACAATTATTACACAGAACTTTACCATCATGGTATTAAAGGTCAGAAATGGGGCATTAGAAGATTCCAGAATCCTGATGGAACTCGCAAATTAAGCCGAAAGGAACAAAAAGCTTATAATTATAAAGATTCCGATGCTTATAAGAATGCTAACAGATATCAGAAAGGACATATGACTAATATACATAACAATTCGTCATTCTTTTTTGGTGAAAAAGCTGCAAATAGAATTGATTATAAGGAATATGAGCTTGGAAAAGATAGAAAAACCGAACATAAAAAAGAAGCAATAAAACAAGCTGTTATGGGTTTAGCAGTTACTATGGCCATATTAGACGGTCCGAATCTAGCAAGACAAGGCCGTCAAATACTAGCTGCTAGAAGAGACTTAAATAATTATGTTGTATCTGCTGTCGGATATCAGAAAGGACTTAATACAGTTCATAAAAAAATGCCTACTTTAGGATTAAAAGAACTTAAACGAGGTAAAGAAGCTGCTAAAAAACTAAAAGATATTTTATAAGTTAACAACAAACCACTTTACTAATCGTAATTACTAGTTTAAAGGTTTGTTTATTTTGCAGTCTATTACTAGTTTAAATTGCTCACATTACGACTGCATATATGTGACAGAATCGACTAATCGTAATTACTAGATATTTATGTCTGTCACCCATTAAGTATAGAGCGCTATGACTGCTTAAATTTAACTTATATTTTAGGCACTAATCTCATAAGTTAAACAGTCATAGTGTTCTATATGTTTTTAAAGGAGTTGAATATGTCAGTATTAGACAGATTTAAGAGAAGCTGGTCTATATTTTTTGGAAGAGACCATCCATCAAGTATAGCACCATATGGTAATTCATATTCTGACATGCCACAAAAACACCGTTTAATAACTGGTGCAGATAGAACAATAATTAATACAATTTATAATAGGATTGCTCTAGATTGTTCTAATATGAAGTATAGACATGTTAGACTCGATGATGAAGAAAGATATTTAGAAGACATTAAGGATAACTTAAACTTCTGTCTTTCTGGTATGGCTAATAAAGACCAAACGGCTACTGATTTTATAACAGACGCAGTTATATCTATGTTAGATGAGGGGTATATAGCCTTAGTACCAACACATACTACGGCGAATGTTTATACTAATTCCTCATTTGATGTATTAGATATGCGAGTTGCTAAAATATTACATTGGTACCCAGACTATGTAAGAGTTAGAGTTTGGAATGATGAAAAAGGTGAGTATGCTGAAATTACAGTAAGAAAGGATACAACTCCTATAGTTGAGAATCCGTTTTACTATATTATGAACGAACCTAATTCAACAGCCAAAAGACTTACTCATAAGTTGGCTTTATTAGATAATGTTGATGAAGCGTCAAGTTCTAATAAATTAAATCTTTTATTCCAGGTTCCATATCGTATTCAAGGTAAGTTGAAAAAGAATATGGCTGAAGAAAGAAAACAGACATTAGAAAAACAGTTGACAACTTCAAAATACGGAATAGGTTATATCGATGCTACTGAGAAAATTGTTCAGCTTAATAGACCTTTAGACAATGGACTATTAGAACAGATTGAGTATTTAACAAAATTACTCATGACTCAGCTTGGTATTACAGAAGAAATACTAAATGGCACGGCAAATGAAGAAACAATGACTAACTATTTAAATAGAGTTGTTGTTCCTATAGCTAGCGCTATAACTAATGCCATTCAGTATAAGTTCTTAACAAAGACTGCTATGACTCAAGGGCAAGCTATAGTATTCTTTAATGATCCATTTAAACTTGTTCCTGTTAGTAAGCTTGCAGATATTGCTGATAAGTTTACTAGAAATGAAATCTTGTCTTCAAATGAAATGAGACAGATTATCGGTAAGAAACCAGTAGATGCTCCTGAAGCTGATGAGCTAAGAAATAAGAATATTAATGCTACACCGGATCAGGAATTTGCAACAACTGGTGACACTATAAATTATGAAGGAGATGAAGGTCTATATGAAGAACAATAATTATGACTTCTCTGGATGGGCTACTAAAAATGACATTAGATGCGCAGACGGTAGAGTTATAAGAAGAAACGCATTCGCAGATTGCGATGGGACTACAGTACCTCTCGTCTACAATCATGACCACAATAATATTAGAAATGTAATCGGTCATGCTTATCTTGAAAACAGAGATGATGGTGTGTATGCTTATGGGTATCTTAATGCTACTCAGAAAGGCAAAGATGCTAAAATTATGTTAGAGCACGGAGACCTTACACATCTCTCAATCTTTGCTAACAATTTACAGCATTCCGGTTCTGATGTTATTCACGGTATGATTAGAGAAGTGAGTCTTGTACTTGCTGGTGCAAACCCAGGTGCTAATATCGAATACGTAATGTCTCACAGTGATTTATTAGAAGATGATTTCTCAGAAGCTGAAATTTATACAGATGAAGCTTTAGAATTACGTCACTCGGATGATGAAGAAGATCCAAAGAAAAAGAAAGATGACGAAGAAGAAGAGGAATCTGAAGAAGAGACAACTGAAGAAGAGACAGATGAAGACGAATCTGAAGAAGATTCTAAGAAGAAAAAGAAGAAAGCTGAAGATGAAGAAGATGAAGAAATCAAACATTCAGCCGATTCAAAATCAGACGATAATAAGGAGGATGCTGACACTATGGCAGAAGGAAGCGAAAAGACAGTTCAGGATGTATTAGATACAATGAACGAAGAACAGAAGAAAGCTGTTGAAATTTTAATTGGCCTTACTATTGAACAGTATGAAAAAGGCGAAAATAATGATAATCAGGAGGATGAAGAAGTGAAACATTCAATTTTTACAGGCGAAGATGAAGGATACTATGGCGACACATTAAGCCATGCTGATATGGAAGCAATCTTTGGCGATATGAAGAGATACGGAACACTTAAGGAGTCATGCTTACAGCATGGTATCGAAAATATTGACGTTCTCTTCCCAGATGCTAAGGCAATTTCAAACGAACCATCTCTTATTAAGAGAGACACAACATGGGTTGACAGAGTATTAGGTGCAACACATCACACACCATTCTCATTAGTTAAGTCAGTTCATGCTAACATTACAGCTGATGAAGCTAGAGCTAAGGGTTACATTAAAGGTAACTTAAAGAAAGAAGAAGTAATTACAGCTCTTAAGAGAAAGACTGGCCCACAGACTATCTACAAGAAACAGGCAATGGATAGAGATGACATTCTCGACATTACAGATTTCAATGTAGTAGCTTACCTCAAAGCAGAAATGAGAATTATGCTTAACGAGGAATTAGCTAGAGCAATCCTTATCGGTGATGGTAGAGATGTTCTTGATGATGACAAAATCAAGGAAGATAACATCAGACCAGTATGGAAAGATAGCGAAGTTTACACTATCACAAAGACAATCACTGATAAGGGTTCAGCTCAGAAGAATGCTGAAGCATTTATTGAGACAGCTATCAGAGCTAGAAAAGATTACAAGGGTTCAGGTTCTCCAGTTCTCTTCACAACAGAAGACAGACTTACAGACATGCTCTTAATGAAAGACGGCATCGGCAGAGACCTTTATGAATCAGTAGATAAGCTTAAGACAAAGCTTAGAGTTTCAGACATCATCACAGTTCCAGTAGCAGAAGGCGCTACATTTACTAAGGATGGTGTTGTTAACACATTTGGTGGTATTATTGTTAACCTTTCAGACTACAATGTAGGTGCTGATCAGGGTGGTTCGGTAACAATGTTCGATGATTTCGACATTGATTACAATAAAGAAAAGTACTTAATTGAAACAAGATGCTCAGGTGCTCTTACAGTACCATATTCAGCAATTGCTATCAACTTTGTACCAGCTAGTAACAATGTTACACCAGAAGAGCCAGCTGAAGAAGTTACAGAAGGCTAATAGAAAGGAATAGTCATGGCTAAATACAGTGGAAAAGTTGGATATGTTGTTACAACAGAAGTCCAAAGAGGTATATGGGATACTGATATTGTTGAACAAGTTCACTATGGGGACTTAATAAGAAATACAAAGAGGGTTTATAATTCTTCTGATACTCCTAATGAAGGTGTTGATATTTCTAACAGTATCAGCATCGTGGCTACTCCATTTGCCATGCGAAACTTTCATACAATACAGTATGCAACATACATGGGTACTAAATGGCGTGTCACAAGTGTTGAAGTACAGTATCCTAGACTGATATTAACATTAGGAGGAATTTGGAATGGCAACCTCACTGACTCTAGCGAGTCTAATTGATCGGCTCTATGATATTTTGGGTGCTGAAACCAAATACACGGTCTACGGTAAAGCACCGGCTAACACTACGTTACAGTACCCATGTATCGTTATTAAACATGATAATAATCATGATAGAAGAGCTGACAATCAGATATTTTTTAAAAGAAAAAAGTATACATTGACAGTTATTACAAAAGATATTTTAGATACAACTTATGACTTAATAGAAGAATCCTTGCCTTATTGCAGAGTTGAGAATAATTTTATTAATGATAATTTGTACCACTATAAATTAGTATTATATTATTAAAAAGGAGGATGTTATAATGGTAACACCATCAAAAACAGGTTTCACTATTAAGTGGGATGAAGACGGCGAAAGACTTTATGAAACTGGCGTTGAAAGATGTGCCTTATATCCTAAAACATCTGAAGGATATGGTAATGCTGTTGCTTGGAACGGTTTAACAAACTGGGAAGAGTCACCAACAGGCGCTGAATCGAACCCAGTATATGCTGACGATCAGAAATATTTAGATTTACGTTCAGTTGAAGAATTTAACTATACTATTACAGCTCTTATGTATCCAGATGAATTCGCTCCATGTGACGGATTTGTTTACTTAGATGAAGCTAAGGTTCTTAAGGCTGGACAGCAGAAGAGACAGGCATTTGGTCTCTGCGTTACAACAAAAGTTGGTAATGATATTGACCAGTCTGACTATGGCTATAAGATTCACTTATGCTATGGTTCTACAGCATCTCCATCATCAAAGAGTCATGCTACAGAGAACGAGTCTCCAGAGGCTCCTGAAATGAGCTGGGAATGTACTACTGTAGGCGTTAAGTGTGCAAGAACAAATAAGAATGTTGCTCACTTCGAAATCGATATGACAAGACTCGATGCTACAAAGAGAAGACTTATTGAACAGGCATTATTTGGAGATGGAACAAATCCTGGTAGATTATTAACACCAGATGAAGTTTATGAATTAATTTATGGTGCTCCAGAAACACCATCTGTTACATTAAGCGATCATGATAAGATCCTTACTTACGATACAACAGCTGGAGAAGGAACAAGTGCTACATTAACAGCTGCAATTATTCCAGAAGGAGAAACAGTTACTTGGACAACAAGTGATGATACTAAGGTTACTATATCAGCTGACGGTGCAGAAGCTACAATTACTGCAGCAGGTATTACAACTGGCTCAGTAACTATTACAGCTTCAATTACTCCTACTGGAGGTTCACAGACTTATAGTGATGAATGTACAGTAGTAGTAAATGCTGCTACACCCAGCGAGGGCTAGTAGTATAAACCTTAACCCTTATACAGAACAGGGTACAAGACCACAATTTGTTGAAAATGGTGATGAAATAACATATACAGTAACTGCAGTTCCAGAAGGAACCGTTGCCAATATGTATCTATACATGTCGCCAGAAGACAATTATTATGCTGAAATTATCGGTGCTGACCCAGAAACTCCAAACGAGTATCACTTCGGGTTAGTGTCAACCGGACAAGTTACAGTAAGATTTAGAAATGGTGATTCAAACGGCAGAATGCTAAGTATTGTGGCTCACGATGAAATTCATACATCACAGTCACATACACCAGTAGTATTTGACGTAGCACCAGAAGATTAGATTCAAAATGGGGGTCTTTTGTGGGCCCCCGTTTATTTTTTAAATGTTAAAGGAGAAATAATTATGTTAGTAAAAGAAACAAAATATACAGATTTTAATGGTGATGAAAGAACTGAAAAATTATATTTTAATTTAAGTAGTGCAGAAGTTATTGCATTACAGTTTGGTAATATTGGAGGATTAGACAAAGCATTAGAAAGATTAACAAATACAGAAGATGTTGGCGAAATTTTTAAAATTGTAGACAAATTTATAGTTAGTGCTTATGGCGAAAAATCAGATGATGGTAGATACTTCAACAAGAATGAAGAAATCGCTACAAAGTTTAAACAGTCAGCTGCATATTCAAACTTACTTGTTGAATTGCTTAATGAACCTGGAAAATTTGAAGAATTCGTAAACGGAGTTATTCCAAAGGAAGTAAACGATGCTATAAAGAAGGAAAGCAATGAATAATTTTAGAAAGAAAATACATATAGTTGGTAGAGAATTATTTGATGAGAAAACAAATGAATTCATACCAATAGATGATGGCTATATAGAATTTGAACATTCATTGGCAGCTATTGCAGATTTTGAGGCCAGAACTCATAAAAGATTTATAGGAAATAGAGAACTTACAAATGAAGATATATCTCTTTACTTAGAGTGTATGTGCGTTAATCCTGATGACGTTCCGAAGTTAAAATATTTAACAGAGGAAAACATGAAAGAGTTAAACGATTATATAACTGACGATATGACCGCAACAAAATTCTATAAGTATAATAAAGCGTCACGAGAAATAATAACTAGTGAAAAAATTTATTATTGGATGACTGCTAATAGAATACCAATAGAATTTGAACACTGGCACATATCAAGACTGATGACATTACTTAGAATATGTGCAAATAGTAATGCTCCAGCTAAGAAAAAGTCACAGCAGGAAATTATGGCCGATCATGCTAGAATAAACGCTATGAATAGAGCAAAGTATCACTCAAAAGGTTAATATTTAGAGTTCTCTACAGTAGGTGAATTATGTTAAAAATTAAAACTAATAATGTGTTTGATAAAACAGAAAAATTCCTAGATACAATTTTAGTTAAAAAGAATCCTAGTGATGATAAACTTAAAGAATATGGACAATTAGGTTGTGATATTTTAAAAAAGTATACACCTAAGAAAACTGGTTTAACATCAGAATCATGGACATTTAAAATTATTAAACGTAATGGTGTTAAGACTATTCAATGGAAGAATACTAACATTCAGAATGGTCAGGAAGTAGCTATGTTGATATTTTATGGTCACGCTACTAGTAGAGGACTCTATATAGAAGGCAGAGATTACATCAATCCTGCTATGAAAGAACTTATGGAAATTTTAGAGCAGGAGATGAAAAAAAATGTATAATAAACAAGATAAAGAAATGAAAAAAATAGAAAGCTGAGGTGATATTTAATGGGTGAAGTGATTGAAAAAAATTCGGTCGAACTTAGTTTTGATAATAGAAACTTTGACCCTAAAGTAAATCAGTCAATACAGACAATAGACAAGTTTAAAAGCTCATTAGATTTTTCTGGGGCTAAGCAGTCTATGCTTGACTTGCAGAACTCAGTAAATTCTATAACATTTGATAGAATTGCTACTAGTTTAGACTATATTGCTTCTAGAGTTTCACCAGCAGCTATTGCTGTTAATGCAGTTATCACTAATATTGCTAATAATATTACTAATACTATCGGTGGAGCTATTACTGGAGTAATTAATCAGATTAAATCTGGTGGTATTTCAAGAGCATTTAAAATTGAAAATGCTAAATTTAGTTTAGCTGGTTTAGGCGTTAAATGGGAAGAAATTTATCCTAGTTTAGACAAAGCAGTTACAGGTACAGCATATGGTTTGGACGCAGCAGCTTCAGCAGCAAGTTCATTAGTTGCTTCAGGTGTAGAACTTGGAGACGAAATGACCACATCACTATCTTCTATTGCAGCTGTAGCAGCACAAACTAACAGTAGTTATGAAGATATAGCTTCGATATTCACTACTGTTGCTGGTAATGGTAGGCTCATGTCTATGCAGCTTCAACAGTTATCAACCAGAGGTTTAAATGCCGCAGCTACAATGGCTGAAGCTATGGGTAAAACCGAACAAGAAATCAGAGAAATGGTAAGTAAAGGACAAATAGACTTTAAAACATTCTCTGATGCTATGTTTAATGCGTTTGGCGAAAATGCTGGTAAAGCAAATGAAACTCTAGAAGGTATACTGAAGAATATTAAATCTGCTTGGGGTAGAATTGGACAAGTATTTGTTACTCCATTAATTGAACAAAATGGCCCACTTGTAAAACTATTACAATCTTACAAAAATAAGATAGCCGATGTTGCTACTCATTTAAATGCTGAAACAGGAAGACTGAATAAATATACAACTAGAGTATTAATTGGATATATTCATACTATTACAAAGATGATTGATCAATTTGATGCTCATAAGTTATACGCAGTTATATATAGATTTATAAAAGGCACAATAAGGATATTTAGAACACTTGTTAATTACCTTAGCGTAGCTGCTAAAGCATTTAATGATGTTTTGCCAAAAGGCTTCCTAGATATTCTTCTGGATGTTGCTAAAAAATTTAATAAAATTACAAAATCTATATATGATAGTAGTAAACAAGCAAAAAATAGTTTTAAATTCTATGATAATGTAGTAAAAGTATTCTTAATTTTAAGATCTGTGGCTGAGACATACATAATTGCTATAAAAGCCGGAGTTAAAGTTGTTAAAAATTTTGTATCCGGATTCGCATCTATGATAAATGTATCTAGAATACTTGACACAATTAGAGTGACCATAGATTTTATAACATCCGGAATACAAAACATATTTAATAAAATTTCGGGAAGTCAAAAGATTGCAGATACTATTTATAGAGCTGGACAATCTGTAGCCAATGTAATAAATAAGATATTCCAATATATAGAAATAATAACTAAATGGATTAAGAGCATAGATTTTTCAAAATTTGATAATCTAAAAGCACTTTTTAATGGTATATATGATATCGTATCTAAAGTTATTGGAGTTATTGGAAACCTTGGTAAAAAAATAGGTGGAATAATAGATGAGTTCTTTAAAAAAAATGAATTTGGTAATCCATTTGAAACTTTGTTAGGTGGTATTGACGCTTTTGTTGGGAAACTTAGAGAAGCTAAACAAAAAGTAGAACAATTTATAAAGCCAATAACCGATAAATTTCCTAGTATACCAGGGTTATTTGATAATATTACTAAAAGTGCAGATGGACTTTCCAAAGTTAATATATTTGAAGGTATAAAATCTGGTGCCGGAAAAGTTTTTGATAAATTAAAAGAATTTGGTGAATGGATAATAAATTCGAAATTATTTCAGACGATTTCGAAAGGACTACAAGAATTACTCAAACCTATAACAGACGTATTTGCAAAAGCTAAAGAAAATGCTGATGATTTTTCTATAGTGGATTTCATAATTGAACTCGGTTCTGCTATATCAGAAGTTGGAACATCTGCTTTAGAAGGATTTGCAAAAGCATTAGGCAAAATTAATGATGCTCTCGGTGATATTAAAATAGGTGATTTAGTAAAAGATATTTTATTACTTATGGCGGGTGTAAATATTAGTACATTTGTAACAAATATGTCTACAATATCGACAACATTAACAGGAACTTTAAAAAGTTTAAATAAATCGTTCCGATTATATGTAAACCCATTTAAAAATAGTATTATAAGATTTGCACAAGCTATTGCATTGTTGGTTGGAGCTCTTGTTGTATTATCGTTGATACCACAAGAAAATATTGACAAAGCTTTACAGGCTCTTATACAGTTAATGACAGCAGTTACAGTAATGATGAAAGTTTTAGGAAGCATTGCTGATACGTCTGCTGAATTTAGTATAACAGGAAAAGGCATAAAATCAGTTCAAGATCCTTTGATAACCCTAACAGATGCTATGAATAAAATGGCAACATCTATATTACAGATGTCGCTAGCTTTGTATATTATCGGTAAGATAGATCCAGAAAGATTAAATGGAGCTCTATTTGCATTAACAACTATTCTTGGCGAAATGACAGCAGTTGTTAAAATATTATCAAGTAAAGGTAAAATGATATCTGGTATTGATAGTACTTTTAAAACTCTTGGTAAGACCATGATTAGAATAGCGGCAGCATTATATATTGTTGCTCAAATCGATAAAGACAAGTTAGATGGAGCTTTAATGGCTATCATGACACTTATGGCAGAATTAGGCATGGTTGCTAAAGTATTAGCCGGTTCTGGAAAATTATTAGACTCAACTACTAAA
>Ga0310690_10005750_pt1 | contig 16631 bp, 9 predicted proteins | sample AusTroGonzalo_MG_2_FD_207661 | JGI IMG/M metagenome (GOLD analysis project Ga0310690, IMG submission 207661) | Bovine rumen microbial communities from tropical cattle in Woodstock, Queensland, Australia - Gonzalo_04 (v2) (version 2) | ecosystem: Host-associated > Mammals > Digestive system >... | reverse complement strand
AGAAGTCGGTGGAATAGGGGTCCATCGTCATGTCGATACCTGCGTTGATGGCCATTGCGATGGCATCCTTCTTATTGGCAGCCACATGGTCGCGCTTCCAGATGTTGTCGATGTCGGCCCAGTCGGTCACAATCATGCCGTCCCAGTCAAGACCTTCTTTGAGCCACTCGGTGAGCAGTCGGCGGTTGGCATGGAAGGGCACGCCGTTGTTGTTGGCAGAATTGACCATCAGGCTCAACGCACCAGCCTCGCAGCACATGCGGAAAGGCTGGAAGTACTTCTCCATCATCTCGCGATAGGTAACGCTGGAGGGAGTACGGTCCTTGCCGCTGACAGCAGCACCGTAGGCGAGATAATGCTTCAGACAAGCCGCAACATTATTCATCCCGACATGGTTAGGGTCGTCTCCCTGAAGACCGCGTGTCATCTCGGAAGCCATGATGCCGTTGAGCAGCACGTCCTCGCCGAAACTCTCCCACATGCGGGGCCAGAGCGGAGAACGTGCTACGTCCATGACGGGCGAATACACCCAAGGTATGAGACAGGCACGGCTCTCGTAGGCCGTTATCTCGCCGATGCGACGGGGAATGACAGCATTGAAGCTGGCACCCTGTCCAACTTCCTGCGGGAAGAGTGTTGCACCCCAGGTATAGCTGGCACCATGTATCTGGTCCACGCCATAGATTTCGGGCACACCACACTGCTCCATAGAAGCCTCGTTGAGGGTGCGAATCACCTCAGCCCACTTCTCGGGTGTCTGTGCCACACCCAGAGGAACGTTCAGAATGGAGCCTACGCGGTATCTGCCGAAGACCTCATCCACAGCCTCTGCCGAGAGCATACCGTCAGCAAGGGAGCGTGAGGAATTGTTGTCCTTCACGTTGCCATCGCTCGAACTTTGGGCGACCTTGTCGATAGCCAGTTCACACATCTGCCCGACTTTGTCGCGGAGCGTCATCTTGGAGAGCAAGGCCTCGACCTGAGCCTCCACTTTCTCGTCACGAGGGATGCACTGCGAATGTGCAGGCACCGCCATAGCGAGACTAATCATTGATGTATAGAAGAATCTTTTATTCATAATTCACAAACATGTTCACTTGCAGATTTCAATTATTTTACCAGACACTTTTTGCCGTTCACGATGTAGATGCCCTTGGTGGGACGGACAACGGTCTGCCCTTTTAAATTATAGTAAAGACCTTTTGACCTTATTATCTTGTTCTCTACGTTTTGAATGGCATCGGGAGATTCTTTCACTTCCTTGCTCACCATAACCACATGGAAGCCATGACCATGCAGACGGAAGCCCTTCTCAGCAACGGCAGCAGCGATTTCCTCAGTCACATCAATAGTCACTTTGGTATCCTCAGAAAACACTACGGGGTCAACGCCAGGCAATGCCACCCATTCCCAATTGTCGAACTGGCACTTGTGGTATTCTGCTTCAGCAACAGGGGCAAGATATACAAAAATTTTTGCACCCGTCACGAAATGAGCCGTTACGTCTTGACCTTCAGCGCCGCCCCACTCACGGTTGGGGTCGCCATCTGGCAAATCCCAGGATACATTGAAATCACCCGTCCACAGGGTCTCTTCTTCTGAAACAACTGGATTCTCACCGTCGGCCTCTTCCTTAGTAACCTTCACCACATGGAAACCATGACCGTGCAGGCGGAAGCCCTTCTCGGCAACAGCAGCTGCAATGGCTTCAGTCACATCAATTGTCACTTTGGTATCCTCGGAGAACACTACGGGGTCAACGCCAGGCAATGCCACCCACTCCCAATTGTCGAACTGGCACTTGTGGTATTCAGCACCAGCAACAGCAGTCAGATAGACACAAATTTTTGCGCCCGTTACGAAATGGGACGTTACATCCTGGCCTTCACCACCACCCCACTCACGGTTGGGGTCGCCATCGGGCAAATCCCAAGACACATTGAAATCACCTTCCCAAAGGGTTGTTTCCTTTGCATTCACGTTGCAAACAGTCAGGATGCTCAGCATCACTAAAGTAAAAATTTTCTTCATGACCTTTTAAGTTTTTTATACATGTTCTACAAGTTCATTTTTTTATGGGGAAGTAATACGCCAGCAGCCCCATTGCGAAGGCTATGGCTGCGGGGAAGAGGGAGAAGAGCGCCCAGACCATCGTGCGGACGCTGTCCGTGACGGAAGCGGGGTCGATGCTGGTATTGCCAAACTCATCGCTCACCATCGTTGCTCCTGCCAGTGCCAACAGCAGGGCAATGAGCGAACCCGATATGGCTCCGCCAAGCTTCTGCGCCATTGTGCCGCTGGAGAAAATGAGACCTGTGCTGGATGTGCCGTTCTGCTCCGTGGCATAATCGCTGACATCGGCATAGAGCGACCAGAGGACAGGCGAATAGAGGCCGATGCCCACACTCGTCACGATGACCATCAGGACGATAATCCAGATGCTGTCGGGACTGACAGGGATGAAGAAGAAGGCCAGCGAGGACACGACGCAAATGACCGACGACCACACGAAAGCCATCCGCTTGGAGCCGACCCAGCGTGTGAAACGAGGGCTCAGACCACCAAATATCATGCACGTCACTTCGCCGAAAGCCATCAGCACCGTGTAGTTGATGATGAGTCCGCTCACCGTTATCTCTCGTCCCAGACAGTACTCCATCATATAGCCAGCCGCCGCAAAGCGGAAGCCGTTGAAGAAGTTGGTGCAGAGGGCAATGAGCGTCAGGAATATCCAGGGGCGGTTGCGGAGCAAATCCACAAACTGGCGCATCTGAAACTTCTCGGCACGGACGGGCTTCAGACGCTCTTTGGTCATCAAGCCGCAAGCCAAGGTCATCAGGCAGGCTGTCAAGCCAAACACCACACCGACGGCTGCATACTGTCGCTGGTCGCTGCCGCCCACAGCACGCTGCAGATAAGGGAAGGCAGCAAGCGTGATGAACGACATGGCGTAGGCTCCCACCATACGGTAAGAGGAGAACTGGTTCTTCTCGTCGTCGTCGTCGGTCATCACACCAAGCATGGCACCGTACGGCACATTGACCATCGTATAGACCGCCATCATAAGCAGATAGAGGGTATAGGCATAGACGCGCTTGCCCACCGGCCCCAGCTCAGGGGTGAAGAGCAGGAGCGCAAAGACTAAGCCGAGAGGAATGGAGCCGAAGATGAGCCACGGGCGGTAGGTGCCCCAGCGCGACTGCGTGCGGTCGGCTATGCTGCCCATCAAAGGGTCTGTGACCACATCAAACATACGTGCCACAAGCATCAGCATCGCTGCATCCGTGAACGTCAGACCGAACACGTTAGTAAAGAACAATGGGAAGGCCACAGACATGACCTTCCACACTGTTCCGCCCGAGGCGGCATCGCCCAGGGCGTAACCAAGTTTTTCCCAACGAGATACCATCACTGTATCGTAATTTTAAGGAGGTCGAAACCATGACCGACCACCTGCAAGTTACCGCCACCAAGCAGTTCAAAGGACTTTGCCGTGAGTTCGAATTCTACAACAGTATCCTCGAAAGTGATGTTCACATCTGCACGGTTCGAATCTGTTCCGCCACTGACGATGTCTGCCCAGCCTACAGCCGCACAGCCCAAAGCATACTCCGCATCGGTGCGCTTCACGTAGAGACGGAGCACGGAACCAACAAATGAGTTCTCCTTTATTTGGGTAGTGACCGTACCATCGTTATCCTCCCAGATAGAATCCCAGTCAACAGCATGCTTGCCTTCCCACAATGTAACCTCTGCGGGAGGAATCAATGTCATCTTCAACAGGTCAAAGCCATGACCGACAACCTGCAAGTTACCGCCATCAAGCAGTTCAAAGGACTTTGCTGTGAGCACAAAGTCGATGTAGGTCTCCTCGAAGGAAATGTTCACGTCGCCACGGTTCGAATCCGTTCCGCCATTGACGATATCAGCCCATCCTACAGCAGCACAACCCAAAGCATACTCCGCATCGGTGCGCTTCAAATAGAGACGGAGAGTGTAGCCAACCTTAGCATTCTCCTTGAGGTTAGTTGTGACACTGCCATCTGAATCTTCCCAAATGGAACCCCAGTCAACGGCATGCTTGCCTTCCCACAAAACATTCTCCGCAATGAGCGTGATTTTAACAGAAGCCACCTCAACCAAACCTTCGTCGCTGAGGAACTTCACTGCAGCACCACTTGTAGTAAAAGCCTTCACCTCGTAATCACCTTCCTCCAGCTCAGGAACTTTGACGGTTACCTTACTATCCTCCTTGCTCAAAATCTCACAATCCTGACCACCGATTGTAACACTCACCACACTGCTCAGTTTGCAGCCCGAAATTTCAAGAATATCACCTGATGTGGCAGAGAAACTATTCTTCAACACAGCAGCAGAACTGGTAATGGTAATCATGCCACCACCATACGAATTATTCTCGGCATCGATGAGCGATATGCGATACTGCCCGTCAGTCAATCCCTCAGGAACAATATACTCAATATAATCAGCGGCGCTGCCAGTAACATTGACAATGTTCCCACCGACAGACACTGCCGTAATTTTAGACAGGTTTTTTCCGCTGACCCTAACGGCAGCTCCAGGTGACTGCAGACGTTCGGCAGGCTTATCATTAGCAACAGGGTCATCTGCCAAAGGCTTTACCTTCAGGTTGATTACACGCGAAGCCTCCTTACCATTAGTAGTAACAGCCAAAATCTTGAGCACATAGTCACCAGCCTCGAACTGTTTGCTAAATGACATACCCGTACCCAGCACTTCTCCATCAGCAATCCACTGTATGGTGGTGTAGTTGGCGGGAGTCACCACAATGTCCATTGTAAATACTTCATTACGGTCTTTGGTCACGCTATATTCCAAACTCTCCTCAATTTCAGACGGAGCCAAGAATCGCGGCGTATCGTCGGGACCTGCGGTAATAAACGGTTCCTGATCGGAACACCCTGTAAGCGACAGCATGAGAACAGCTGCCGTCAAGAAGAGATTATATATCTTTTTCATAGTTGCTTATTAGTTTTGAGTGTATGTTTTATAATTCTGGTCCTTGACATCCCACCACAGGCGTTTGTGCCAACTGAAGCCGCCCATGCGCTGATCTACAACCTCAAGGTAGTTATCTCTGTTATAGTTAATCTCTTCCTGGGGATAGTACAGGCGCACTGGCTGATCCATGTTGTTCTCAAGGTCATGGTAGCCGTTTTGTCCCTGACCAAACTGTGTACGCTCGTAGAGGGCAGGGTAGTCGCTGCGGCGCAGGTTGGCCCATGCCTCCAGAGGATTGGCAAAGTGCAGGAAATATGCCTGAGTGTTAATCTGCTCCTTAGCTTTTTCTGCATCTGCACTGAGCGTGTGTGCAGCCACATAAGTAGCAATGTCGGTTTCGCTCACTGGATTAGTCAGGGCATAGAGCTTGTTATGAACAATGCCGATGGCCACATCTATGCCACGCTGGTAAAGCGTATTGGCATTCTCGCTAATCCATCCCTTCACAGCTGCCTCAGCCTTTAGGAAACATACCTCTGCTCCGCTCACCAGCATACCAGGAGTCTCTGGCAGGACATACTCTGTAGCCACACTGCCACGCACAGTCTTGTAATAGTAATCGGCCACCTCTTCGTCCTCTCTTCCAGAGATGAATTCCTTATAGTGATCGCTCTTTGTTACACAATCTGCATTGGGCCAAGAGAAGTTGGCACCGCCTGGGGTATTGCCCTGGTCATACCAAGCCCAGCATGCAGGCACCATCTGTACGCCTTTCTGACCACTCGCTGTTGCTGCCAGCACCTCATCTGTGAAGTCCTCGCGACCGACGAGGGGATCGGTGTTGTCGCGGAAATTGTCGTTAATGAAACGGCAATAGCAGTGCTGGCGCGGATCATTCTCTGCACCCAGATAATCATAGAGTGTCATGCCAAACCCTGTAGGCTGTGACTTGTCCTGACCATAAATAATCTCTGCAAAGGCATTGACACGAAAATCGACATCTGTATTGCTGGACTCGAAGGTAAAAGGCGCATGTATGTACTTTACATACGCATTCTCCTCGGGTTCGAGTGCACCTTCGTTCTGCATAGCCTCCAAGAACTTTTCCTTTGCCATATCAGGAGCCACATCAGATATACGCATTGCCAAACGCATCTTCAGTGCATTGGCATAGCGAATCCACACCTTCACGTCGCCGCCCATAGAGGTTACGTCGGCCTTTTTCAGTGTTCGTGAGTTCAAGTCCTGACGGAAAAGGTCGATGCTTGCATCAATCTCCGTGAACAGATAATTGTAAATATCCTCTTGCTTGTCATACTTAGGTGTGATGTTGCCTTCGAGGTTGGCTTTGCCAGCTTCGCTTACAGGCACATCGCCATAGACGTCGGTGAGGATGTTGAAGAGATATGCCTTGTGCAAGCGAATAGCACCCAGCAAGGCCTTGTCGTCCTTACAATTGTACTCGGCATCCACCAGATTCTTAATGCCATTTTGATAATGTACATTCCAAAGAGACTTTGACACATCATCCTTATAGAGGTTGGCACCGCCTGCATTAGCCGCATTCCAGCTGCCGCCATACATCTGAGTATATGGAGCCACATAAGCACGGACTGCTTCCATAGAAGCAAAACTGCCGTAAGTAGAGAGGAGTGCAAAAGTAAGTTGATGGGCAGGCTCGGTGACAATTGTCTTGGAGTCATCAGTATTCAGGTCCTCCATATAGCTGTCTGAGCAGCCCGTAAGCATGCCTGCCATACCCAAGCCTAATACCAGCGCAGCATTTCTGCATTTTGAATATATATTGTACATAATAGCTTCTTGTTTTAGAATTTCAAATTAACATTTAGACCATAGCTGCGGCGTGAGGGCAGAGAACCATACTCAAGACCCATGCCTGTGCTGCTGTAGTTAGAGTCGGGGTCAATGTTCGGAATGTTCTTCCAAATCATGAAGGGGTTACGAGCAACGAACGAGAGGTCAAGACTCTTGATGAACTTGTTATTACCCAACCACTTGCTGGGGAAGGCATAGGTAAGTGTAATCTCGCGGCACTTCACATAAGAGTTGTCATATACGAACATCGAAGCGGCGTTCTGACGTACATCATCCCAGTAGCTCTGGGGGTCGATGGCATAAGTGTTCTTCTCGCCTGTGCTGGCAACAATACCGTCAACGACATAGCCTCTGCACTTACCGGCAGCACGCCACTGGTCTTCTGTCATACCAGCCTGAATACGTTCTGCCTCGGAAGCGTACCACTCTTCGCGGCCTTCCAGTGTCCGCATGTCCTTACCTGTATAACATGCATCAGACATAGTCATAGAGAAGACATCTGCACCAACTTTCACGTCGAAGCCCATAGACAGACGCCAGTTCTTATAGGAGAAAGTGGAATAGAAACCACCTGTCCAGTCCCATGAAGCATTACCGATGGTCTTAGCCTTATCCTCGTACATCGGCATGCCGGCATCGTTGACGAGAATCTGACCCTGCTCATTGCGCTTGAAGTCGCGGCCCTTGATAGAACCAAAGTTCTTGCCAACCTCTGCACCTACGGAAACACCCATCCAGGGAGCACTCTCTATTTCGAAGTAGTCCATGCCATCTACCAGCTCCAGCACCTTGTTCCAGTTCTTGGAGAAGTTGAAGCCCAAATCCCAGGCAAAGTCCTTAATCTGCAGGGCGCGTCCGTTGATGGCCAATTCGATGCCTTCGTTCCTAATCTTACCGGCGTTGACCAGCGACTCCCTGTACGAAGAGGCTGTAGAGTTGGCAAGACGGATAATCTGGTCGCGAGACGTCTGGTTGTAATAAGTCAGGTCGATGCTCAAGCGGTTGTTCAGAAGCTTCAGTTCAGTACCGACTTCAAAGGAGCGGGTACGGGTAGGTTTTAATTCAGGATTAGGAACCAAGTCACTATTGATGTAGGCAATGTTATAGCCCGAATAAGCAAACCTGGCATTGGTGTAATACTGCTGCAAAAGGAAGGGGTCGGTGTCGGAACCCACCTCTGCCCAAGAAGCACGCAGCTTACCAAAGTTCAGGTACTTCCTCATCTTGCCGTTAAGCAACTCGGTGAATATCCAGCTACCAGATACAGAGGGATATACATAGATATTGTTGCCTGACGGAAGGGTGGAAGACTTGTCGCCACGTACTGTTGCATCAACATAATAGGTATGTTTGTAACCCAGACTTGCACTGCCATAAAGAGAGTTAATCTGCTTGTTGTACATGTTCTCGTAGGCACTCTGCTGATTGTAGTTGCCTATGGACTTCAAATCACGATACACCTCGTCCTTGCCTAAAGCGATGGAAGTCTTGTTGTCCACGCGGTAGATGCTACCGCCTCCAGTGGCATTCAGGTCAAAGTCGCCCCACGAATTGTTATACATGGCAAGGATTTCTGCATTCAGAGTGCGGTTGTTGTACTTCTGTGTCGTCATCTTGCCCTTCTGCTCCTGGGGTGAGGAGTAAGCGATGTATTCCATGAAGTCCATGTTGTTGATGTCTGTACCGATAGTACCCTGTACCTTCACATGCTTGTTGATGTTGTAGATAGCCTTAGCGGCAAAGCGGAAGACATTCTTGCTCGATTCGTTGGCATTCTTATAAAGGTCCCAATAGGGATTCACATTGTATATCTGAAGGCCGTTCCAGTCGGCGTATGTGCCATCTTCGTTCTGATAGTGCTTCAGCCATGCCTGGTCGAAGGTGGTTGCCAGCGTCATCAGGTTCTTACCGACGTTGGTGGTGGCGTTTGCAAGTGCCGGACGGTTGTCAACGCCTTCGTGGGTGTAGTTGGCCGTGAAGTCCAGGTCAACCTTACCCAGCGATGTATTGACACGCAGGTTGAAGTTGTCGCGGTTCATGTTGCTGTTGGGCAGGATGTCTTTGTTGCGCATATCAGTGAACGAGAAACGCATACCTGTCTTGCCCGAGCTGGCAGAGATGATGGCGGTGTTCTGAGCAGTCAGACCTGTGCGGAAGAAACCGCTGGCATTGTTGGGAACAATGCTATAGGGATGATTTTGCTTGTCGAACTCGTAATAGTGGCTGTAGTTGTCGGCCTTGGGACCCCAGCTCATGTTTGTGGCATTTCGACCAGAAGTGATGTACTTTCCGTGGTCGCCCTGACCATAAATCTGCTGCACGTTGTCCCAGTTGGCAGCCTGTGTGTCGAAAGTAAGAGAACCGTTGTACTCAACAGAGAACTTGTCCTCCGAAGCCTTCTTGGTTGTGATGAGGATGACACCGTGGCTGGCGCGTGAGCCATAGAGTGCAGAAGCAGCAGGGCCCTTCAGCACGGACATTGTCTCGATGTCGTCGGGGTTGATGGCAGAGATACCATCGCCCAAGTCGTAGCCACCACTTGCCGATGCGCCACCGCCGAAGTTGGTGTTGTCCAAGGGCACACCGTCAATGACGTAGAGAGGCTGGTTGTTACCCGTCATCTCGGTCGTACCACGCAACTGTACGTGGGTGGAGCCAGAAGGACCGCCGGCTGTGTTCTGCACGACAAGGCCGGCCACCTTACCTGCCAAGGAGTTCACGACGTTTGTTTCCTTTGCTTTCTGGAGGTCAACACCATCAATCTCAGTGACGTTGTAGCCCAGAGCTTTCTTCTCGCGCTTGATGCCGAGGGCGGTTACGACCACCTCGGAGAGTGTCACCTCGTCATCGACCATCAGAACCTTGATGGGTGCGCCCGTGACTTTGATTTCCTGTGTTGTGTAGCCCATGAAGGAGATAACCAGCACGTCGCCCCTCTTGGCGGCGATGGAGAAGTTACCGTCCATGTCAGTCATGGTACCAACATTCGTGTCCTTGATTTTGACGGATGCACCTATAAGGCCACCGTCAGCATCAGAGACATTTCCCTTGATCTTGTCGTCCTGCTGTTCCATTTTGGCAGGAGCGGCAGGCTCTGCTGCTGCCACCAGCGCAGGCATAGCTGTCCATGCGGACAGCATCATTGCACCGAGGCAGACTTTACGATAAGTTTTAGTCATCATGTGTTTGGTTTGATTTGTTATTATATGGTTTTACTTTATATTCAATTGTCAATTGTTAATTGTCAAATTGTAAATCACCTCGGTGCTTTGTCGTAGATGCTCTGGAGGGTATATTCGGGGTCGTCGTTGTGCCATGCATCCACCATAATCTTGATGATTTCCTCGCCGTTCTGGATGAACTTGCCATCGTCGTGCTCCATCAGGCCGAAAGCCTCCTCGCCGCTGGTCTTCTTGCCGTTGTCCCAGAAGATGACGGGCATCTTGTGGTCGCGCAGAGCCTTGCAGGTGTATTCGAGGTAGTACTTGCGGAAGGTCTCGGCACGGTTGTTGTTGCGATGCACACAGCCATACTCGCCGAGATAGACGGGAATGCCCTTGCGCACGAACTTGTTATAGAGGGCATTGAGGGTGGCGTTGTACTCCTCCTCGCCGCCATTGCCGGGAACGACATCCTTGCCTGTGTGTCCCCACTCGCTGTACTTGGCAGAGCCTGCAAAGTCCCAGGGGTCGTACATGTGAACAGCCACCATGATGCGGTTCTCGGCGCTGTCGTCGGGGATGCGCAGGTACTTGACGGTCAGGCCGGGCTGGCACACATAGCCGGGGACGCCGATGTAGCGCGTGGCGTTTTCGCCGCCTGTGGCGCGGATGATGTCAACGCAGAGTTGGTTCCACTCGTTGAGCACGCGGTACTGATGTCCGCCGTCGGTCAAGTTGGCACCATTGCCCCACTTGCCGTCCTGTATCTCGTTGAGTGTCTCGAAGATGAGCCAGTCGCCTTCATTGACAAAACGCTGTGCAATCTGGTTCCAAACCATCGCCAGCTTCTGCTTGATTTGCTGGTTCTTTTCCTCGTCCTTGGCAGCGCCGGGGAGGTCGAGCCAGAAGATGCCCTTCTTCGATTCGTCGGTCTCAGCACCGAAGCCGTCGTGGTGGATGTTGATGATACACTTGAGGCCTGCCTTCTTTGCATAGCCTGCCACTTCGGCCACACGGTCGAGCCAAGACTTGTCGATGCGATAACCAGGGGCCTTGCCGATGTGTCCCAGCCAAGTTACGGGGATGCGGACTGTGCTGAAGCCTGCTTTCTTGACAGCATCGAAGGTCTTTTGTGTGGCAGCGGGATTGCCCCAGCTTGTCTCGTCGCTGACGCCGTTCACGTGGGCATCGAGGTTGTTGCCGAGGTTCCAGCCCATACCCATCGACAGGGCATAGGCAATCGCTTCTTCCTGAGGAGTTTTAGACTCCTGAGAAACTTCCTGAGGGATAGTTTCTTCTGTTGCACTGCATGCCATTACCGGAAAGGCAATGGCTGCAATGACTAATGTTGTTAGTAAGGTTTTGGAGAAGTTCATATAATTATAGTATAATTGTGATTTGACGCTTTTCTGCCCGATAGGGGATGAGGGTGGGTGCATCGGCCTGCTGCTTGCCGTCGGGATTGAGGATAGTGATGGTGTATTCGGCATCGCGGAACTTGCGACGGACGGTATATTCCTTCAGGGAAGCGGGGATGCAGGGGTTGATGATGAGTCCGTCCCATGTGGGATGGATGCCGAGGATGTGCTGCGTGATGGTTATCCAGTTCCATGCGGCCGTTCCTGTCAGCCAAGAGTTCTTGGCTTCGCCGGGGAGCACGGACTCCTTGCCTGCCATGCACTGGGCATAGACGTAGGGTTCGGTGCGGTGCAGCTTCTGGTTGCGAATCCATGCTGGTGCAATCTTGGTGTAGTGTTCCCAGGCATCGTTACCGCGACCGCAGAGTGTCTCGCCGATGATAACCCAGGGATTGTTGTGGCAGAAGATGCCGCCGTTCTCCTTGTAGCCCATTGGATAGGAGGACTGTTCGCCAAGCTCTATGTGGTAGCGGGTATAGGCGGGATAGTTGAGCACCATGCCGTGCTCGCTGTCAAGCAAGAGCTTGACGGAATCCAGGGCGCGTTCTGGCATCCGCTCTTCCTTGCCTATCTCTGCCATCGCGCACCAGCCTTGGCTCTCGATGAATATCTTGCCTTCTTCGTTCTCGTGCGAGCCGACTTTTTGGCCGAAGAAGTCGTAGGCACGGAGATACCATTCGCCGTCCCAGCCGTGTGCCTTGACAGCCGCCTTCATGTCGTCGATGCAGCGCTGGGCACGGGAGGCTTCTAGTTGAAAGTTGAAAGTTGAGAGTTGGGAGTTGGGAGCCAGGTGTTGGCACAAATCCACGTACATTTGTCCGCAATAGACGAACAGGCCTGCTATCATCAGCGATTCTGCCTTCGAGCCTTCTGTCTTGTTCTCGGTGGTCTGGAAGCTCTCGTTGGGGTCCATTGAGAAGCAGTTGAGGTTGAGGCAGTCGTTCCAGTCGGCACGTCCGATGAGGGGCAGTCCGTGAGGGCCGAGATTGTTCACAACATGGTTGAACGACACGCGCAGGTGCTCCATAAGGCTGACCTCGGTGCCCTCTACATTGTCGAAGGGAACTGCCTCGTCGAGGATGGAGAAGTCGCCTGTCTCCTTGATGTAGGCAACCGTCCCGTAGATGAGCCACATGGGGTCGTCGTTGAATCCGCCGCCGATGTCGTTGTTGCCGCGCTTGGTGAGGGGCTGGTACTGGTGGTAGCAACCGCCGTCGGGGAACTGCGTGGAGGCGATGTCGATGATGCGCTGGCGGGCACGCTGTGGAACCTGATGTACGAAGCCGAGCAGGTCCTGATTGCTGTCGCGGAAGCCCATGCCCCTGCCGATGCCGGACTCGAAGAAGCTGGCGGAACGGGAGAAGCAGAAGGTTATCATGCACTGGTACTGGTTCCAGATGTTGACCATGCGGTTCAGACGTTCGTCTGCACTCTGGATGGTATATTTGTCCAGCAGGCCGTCCCACATCCGGTGCAGTTCGGCGAAAGCCTCATCCACAGCCTCGGTGGTGGCAAAGCGTTTGATGAGCGCGTGCGCCCGTTCCTTATTTATTATAGAGGGTGTCTCCCATTTCTCTTCCTCGGGATTTTCGACATAGCCCAGGGTAAAGACGAAGCTGCGGCTTTCGCCGGGCTGCAGTTCGATGTCGAGGCGATGGGAGGCGATGGGGCTCCAGCCGTGAGCCACGCTATTGCGGCTCGTGCCTTCGAGGACTGCCTCGGGAGCGTCGAAGCCGTTATACATGCCGATGAAGCTCTCGCGGTCGCTGTCGAAGCCGTTGACAGGCGTGTTGACAGCATAGAAGGCATAGTGGTTGCGGCGCTCGCGATACTCTGTCTTGTGGTAGATGACGGTCCCCCCGTTCTCAATCTCCACCTCTCCGGTGCTGAGGTTGCGCTGGAAGTTCTCCATATCGGTCTGGGCATTCCAAAGGCACCACTCCACGAAGGAGTAGAGCTGGACGTGCTTCACCTCATTCGATGTGTTGCGGAGCGTCACCTTCTGCACCTCTGCCCATGTGTGCAGGGGCACGAAGAAAAGCGTCTCAGCCTCCAAGCCGTTCTTGGCTCCAAGGATGCGGGTGTAGCCCATGCCGTGACGGCACTCGTACTTGTCGAGCTGCGTCTTGCAGGGTTTCCATCCTGGGTTCCAGATGCTCTCGCCTTCCTTTATATAGAAATAGCGACCGCCGTTGTCCATCGGTACGCCGTTGTAGCGATAGCGGGTGATGCGGCGGAACTTGGCGTCCTTGTAGAACGAATAGCCGCCTGCCGTATTGCTGATGAGGGAAAAGAAATCCTCGTTGCCCAGATAGTTAATCCAGGGGAAAGGCGTAGCCGGCTCGGTGATGACGAATTCCCTATGGGCATCGTCGAAGTGTCCGTACTCTATTTTATCTTCCATTTTAACCTCTTTTTAACTCAAACTTACAGTTTTTAACTGATTTCGGGGACAAAGATAGAGATAATACAGTCACACACCTTACTCTTTTCTATCCAAAAATGCCACAAAACTGACAAGTTCTGTTTTGTGGCAATATTAGTACAAGAAAAGGGTATAAAAGAGGAAGATAGCGGCTATATGAGGTAGGAGTTTTTCTTGTAGCTGTCACGAAATTCGGTGGGAGTCGCACCTTTTACGGACTTGAAGATGCGATTGAAATTGCTGATGGTGTTGAAGCCACATTTGTAGCTGATTTCCACGACAGTCATAGCGCTGGAGGTGAGGAGCAGGGTGGCCTGTCCGATGCGCACTTCGTTGATGTAGCCGGAGATGCTGCGGTTGGTACGCTGCTTGAAGAAACGGCTCAAGGCGTTGGGCGTCATGTTGACGAGTTCCGAGAGCGTCTCCATGCGTATCTCCTCGTGGTAATGGGTGTCGATATAGTCCTTGAGCTTTTGGATGCGGCGGCTCGTGACGGGCATCTCGGCATGTGAGTAGCGCGAAGAGGAGAGCGTATGGTAGTCCCCAGAGTCGGCAAGGTCGAGCAGGACGTTGAGCATGGTCTGTGCCGCATGTAGCGTAGGCTCGGCCTGGGCAAGTTCGCAGAGGCGGTCATAGACGTGCATGATGGCCTTCATGCCAAAGGCTATGCCGGCCTTCGAGGCATCGAGCATGTCCTTGAGCGGCTGCATCACGCGACGGTTCAGCCAAGCCTCGGAGAAGAGGTTGGAAGGCATCTGTATGGTTATCTCGTGAAGCGTTTCCGACCGGCATTCATGTTGCTCCCAGACGTGCTCCAGATTGCAGCCGACGAGGGTGAGGTCGTAGTCGCCCAGCACCTCCATGCTGTCGCCGACAATGCGCCGCGCCCCGGCACAATGCTCCACGAAGTTCAACTCGTAGGCATCATGCTTGTGCAGGGGGTAGTTGAAGCAAGGTTTGTAGCGCTCCTGGATGTAGTAGCAGTCCTTGTCGCTAATGGGCGGTATTTCGATAATAAGGTTCATCTGTTTTATTACAAGATTCTGCTGCAAATATACGAAATAAAAATGAACTATGCCTGCCTGCGCCTGACTTTTTTCCGTATAGTTTAGAGATTAGTGATTACGATTCTTATCCCCAACTGAGGTATTTACTTATTTGGCACTGAAATGAGACAAAAGTCCGAATTGATTCTGTCTTCAACATGAGCATTCTGTCTTGATTACTGGCCACAAAGGTACAAATAATTCTGCATTCTCCATCGATAGTACCCACCGCCAATGCACTGGCCACCTAATATCAGCAGGTACTTATGCTGATTTACCATCCTAAGGCAAAAGTAGCCATCTATCGTCAGGAAGTCGTTCTACCTTGTCCAACATCACATTGCAGACTCCATAATCGGGCGCTTTAATGTAGAACAAACACAGACGATAATCGGCTATCACTTGCTCAATGTCTTTTATGTTTGTCAGGTGTTTCATTTCATTTGTAGTTCTCTATTGCAGTTTTTATGAGTTTCCTATCTGCCATTAAAGACTTGTATGCTGTCTTTACCAAACTACATTTTTTTGTCAGGAGTGCGACACCAAAACATTTCTTTATCGTCGGCCAGAAAGCATTGCGGTTGGTTCGCATGTAGTCTTTGATGATTTCTTCATCGCTAACTCCGTAGGACTTCAACAGAGCCATACTAACAATACCTGTCCTATCTTTACCTGCAGTACAATGGAAGAGTGTACCGATACCTTTTCCTGCATTATCTCTTAACACTTCAACAGCCTTGTCCAACTGACTGCGTGAGTATTCATCAGTCACGACTTCCTTATAGAGTGCCTTGAAGTCTGGTATCATTTCCTTAAGTTTCTCAGGACTCTTTCGAAGGTTCTTGATGATAGTCATAGGGTCTGAACCTGTCTCATGCGTAATACCGACGGCTGCATCTTTCAACAGTGGGATTTGCAGATAGTTCACTCCTTCTGGTAATGGATCAGGATATTCGGCAGATTCCAACGGAGTCCTGAGGTCAATGACACATTTGATGTTGTACTGATTGCAGAGTCTGGCACACTCTTTGGCTGTAAGAATGCTGAGTTTGCCACTACGCAAGAACATGTGCTTGGGAACAATGCCGTCACCAAATCCCCCAAGGTCTCGTAAGTTCAACTCCCTCTTCATGGCCATCATTCATTGTTCATTACCCAAGCAAAGCCTTTCGCCGTTCTTTTTCCAGAATCAACAAAATGATTGCCAGTATTCCATTCGAGTATTGTTTTTATCCCTTGTTCTGTCAGCACCTCATGTTGTCTGCGTATGGCATTTCCAACTTGAGACATCACAGGATTCTTGGTCTTTTCCTCCTTATCTCCAAGACTGAGATAGACAGCCTTTGTATGCGGTGTATTGCTTGAAGCGTATTCAATCCATTTTGGGTACCAGACAGAGGGAGAGGCAGCAACAACTCCATTAAACTTGTCTGATTGATACCCAGCCCACAATGCAAACAGTCCTGCCAATGAGTAGCCACCAAGTAAAATATGACTTGGGGCTTCTTGGACTTCTGGCAGCAGTTGATTTGTAATAAACTTCAATGTATCTTCAGCCCCACTACCAAAGGGAATTTTACCGAATACTGGAGGTGCTGGCCAAGGTGTAAGTTCTTGGCTCCAGTCTTTAATCATAAAAGCCACAAGGGAGAAATTCTTATTGGAAAGTGCCTTTATCATCTCTACTTCTTGATCCAACACCTCCAAGTCGTGTTCATCCACAGGCTGAATCAATAGATGTGTGGCTCCATTGTCATGATAC
>Ga0310690_10005749_pt1 | contig 16632 bp, 5 predicted proteins | sample AusTroGonzalo_MG_2_FD_207661 | JGI IMG/M metagenome (GOLD analysis project Ga0310690, IMG submission 207661) | Bovine rumen microbial communities from tropical cattle in Woodstock, Queensland, Australia - Gonzalo_04 (v2) (version 2) | ecosystem: Host-associated > Mammals > Digestive system >... | reverse complement strand
TCCACTCGCGCGGACCGTCGACCGGCCCCGCGCGGTAGCCCTTGCTGACGGTGGAGAGGATCACGGGACGTCCCTTCGAGTCGAACTTCACGCCCTTGATGTAGACGTTACGCTGCTTGTCGGCGTACGGCAGGGCGAGCGCTGGGTTGTCACGCGCCGCAAGCGGCAGCTTCAGCGTCTCGCCGGCCGCGTTCTGCCAGGTCTTGCCGAAGTCGGACGTTTCCATGTAGAAGATGTCCGTGCGCCAGTTGAGTCCCTTGCCCTTCGGATGCTGGTCGAAGGCAACGCCTATCTTACCGCCGCCAAGATGGCGGCTTTCCCAGTCAGATGCGCCTTGACTGGGGGAGCCGCCATCTTGGCGGCGCACCACTGCCGGGAAATACTGCCAGGCGCGCTGGTAGTGGCCGTCGTTGAAGAACACGAGGAGAGTGCGATCCGACCATTCGGACCCGTCCGCGTTACTCGCCATGAAGCAGTTGGAGCGACCAAACATCTTCATTCCTTGCAGGTAAGACGCGTGCAGGAATAGAAAACCGTTGCCGGGAACGAAGAACGGCTGCGGGTAGGAGAAATTCCCCTTCCAGATCACCTTGAACGACGAGATGTCATACGGCTTCTCGCTGCGCGCGATGCGCGAGGGGCGCGACCTGCCGTGGCTCGAGGAGAAGAGGTAGATGTAGCCCTTGTCGTCAAGGTTGATGACGGCGTTGTCGTGCGCGTCGGTGGTATGCTTGTCGAACACGATCGTGGGGCGGGCGAGCTTGCCGGTCTTATGGTCGAAGTAGGAGACCGACTGCAGGAGCGTTGTGTTGCGCGCGTCGGTGCCGCCGAAGGTGAAGAAGGTCTTGTCAGCCTCCTTGGAATACACAGCCATCGGGATGTGTCCCGCGCAGTAGGTGCCGAGTCCGCCAGAGTACTTGTACACGTACTCGTCGTGCGAGGGCTGGTTGAAGTACCAGATGCCGTGAAACCCCTCGGCCTTGCGGTTCAGCAGCTCGGGTTCGGCCATGCGCCCGTCGTCCTGCGGACGCGCCTTGTGAAAACCGTCGGCCGTCACCTCGGAACCGGCTGCCGTCACCGTGACGCCCTTCGCCTTCTCGAGGATGACGCGGCAGAGCCAGAGCAGCGCGGCCTGGCCGTGCGAGTCGCCGTTCACGCGCCGACGCGCGAGATAGTAGGCGCGGTCGTTCTTCGCGCCCGTCCCCTCGCAGACGTTCGAGAGGTTGCCGAACTCGTCCATGTGCGCAACGAGCGCGAGGAAGGCGCGGCGGAAGGCCCGTCCGTACGGCTTCTCGTCGAGCCAGCCGTTCTTAACGCCCTCCGCGAAGGCGTAGGCGAACATCGCCGTGCAGGAGCTCTCTGCCCAGGCGTCCGGCTCGCCCACGAGCTGCGCCCACATTCCGTCTTCGCGCTGCTTCTCTAGGAGCGTCTTCATCATCTTGCGGTAGCCTTCCAGGATACGCGGACGGTACTCGCTGTCGACGGGGAGGTACTTGAGCGTCATCGGCATCGCGGCGGCCATCCAGCCCGCGCCGCGTCCCCACACGAACGGCACGTCCGGCGTATGGTAGAAGAGTCCGTTCGGAAGCTGCAGCTTGTCGAGGTAGAGGACGAGCTCCTTCGCGGTGCGGTCGATGTATTTCCGGTCGCCCGTGAGACGGAAGGCCTGCGTCTGGAGGGCGGCGATCATGTAGGCGTCGTCGATCCAGAGGCGCGTCTGGTCTGTGTAGCCCTGCTTCCACCAGGAGAGGCGCGTCTCGTAGGGCGTCTTGTTGTACCACGGCGGCGGATCGTCGGGCTTCGGCTCCTCCCACTGCTGGTCGGCGTACGCGAGGCCGAGGTCGCGCGCGCGCTTCTCGCCGGTGAGGATGGCTATCTCCAGCGGCACCGAGCCCACAATGGTAAAGTCGACGTGCTTGAACTTCGGCAGGATGTGCCGCTTCGGACCGTAGTAGGGAGTGAACGCGTCTATCAGCTTCGCCTCAAGCCCAGAGTCGCCGAGGATGCGCGCGCACTCGAGCGCATTCACCCACAGGCTGACGACCGAATACTGGATCTCCTTGCCGCGCCCGTAGCCGCCGTTGCCGCGGTAGCCGTTCGTGGGGAAGTAGTAGTCGGGGCACGTGGAGAGGAACTGGCGCGTGATTCGGCGGCTCACGTCCGACGGGCGGCAGTCCACCGGCCAGCCGGTGAACGAGTCCGCCGCCGCCACATGCGCGCCAAGTGCCACCCCAACGAGTGCAAGCAATCCAAATTCCTTTTTCATTGTCATCTTCTCTTCCTTTGACTTGCTGCAGTTTTGTGGGATGCAATCATATCAAAATCCCGTTCGCTGTTGAAGCGCAAAAGCGCGAAATAATTCTTGAAACGCAAGTGCGCCAAACTGCCGAATGGAAATGAGCCAAACTGCCGAACGAAAATGAGCCAAACTGCCGAACGAAAATGAGCCAAACTGCCGAATGGCTATTGACTCTATGACCATCAATCTGCTATAATTCATTCCGTCCATGAAAAATTACAAAAAAAGAGTGATTGACGAAATCCTGGCCGAAAGGCTAGAATCTATCGGTGCAGTTCTGCTCGAGGGCGCAAAGTGGTGCGGCAAAACAACAACTTGCGAACAACATTGCCGCAGCGCACTTTACATGGACGATCCGGACAATCGCAATCAGTATCTTCGGATGGCGGATTCAGAGATCAACAATCTCCTTGAAGGCGATACGCCGCGTTTGATAGACGAGTGGCAGGATGTGCCGAAATTCTGGGACGCGATTCGCCATCGGGTTGATCACCGCGATGGATTCGGACAGTTCATTCTTACAGGTTCGTCAGTGCTTTCAGAAGAGAAAAAGAAAGAGATTTTCCATTCTGGCACCGGGCGTTTCGCCTGGCTGAAGATGCGTCCGATGAGCTTGTTTGAGTCAGGCGAGTCATCTGGCGAAGTAAGCCTGAAAGCATTGTTCAACGGCGATTCGGAGACTGCATGGAAAGCAATGCCTCGATGTCTTGCCGATACAGCGTTCATTGTCTGCCGAGGCGGATGGCCAACCGCTGTGGGACACATGGGGGCTGCGGCATTGCGACCAGTCCGAGATTACTTCAAAGCGGTTACCGAAAGTGATATTTCACGTTATGACAACGTGCCTCGCGATCCCGAACGCGTCCGAAATCTGATGCGGTCATACGCTCGGTTACAGGGCACTCAGTCGAATCTGACTGCGATCCGGAAAGATATTGCAAGTAACGAGGCGATGAGCATTTCCGAAGACACGATATATTCGTACCTGAAGGCGTTAAGGGGAATCTTTGCGATTGAAGATGCAAAAGCGTGGAGCGTGGAACTTCGGGCGAAGGATGCGGTACGGATGTCCGACACCAGATATTTCACGGACCCTTCGATTGCCGCAGTCGCGCTCGGTGCCACTCCTAAGGCTCTGATGAATGACCTGCGCTCGTTCGGCTATTTCTTCGAGGGTCTGGCGATGAAAGACCTTAGGGTCTACATGGATGCCATGGACGGAGAGGTGCGACATTATCATGACAAGACTGGCCTTGAGTGTGATGCCGTCCTTCAGGATTGGGCTGGAAACTATGCGTTGGTCGAGATAAAGCTCGGGGGAGAAAATTTAATTGACGAAGGTGTTGCGGCACTTCGGAAACTGAATAATCTGATTGATGCAAAGAAGATGATGCCGCCGGCTTTCAAGATGGTGCTGACGGCCACTGGCGAATTCGCATACCGGCGTCCTGTGGACGGCATAATCGTCTGCCCTATATCGGCGTTGAGACCATAAGTAGATTGCAATGAAAGGAGATCGTCCATGACATCATCATTAGGTCGTAAATTGGTGGCGTCCGCGTTTGTGGTGGCGGTCGCGCTGGGCGCGGCGGCAGACGCGCAGGCGCCGTTGAAGGTCCTGTACCTCGGCCACTCCATGACGCGGCACGGCGCGGCGCCGAAGATCGGCTGGACGAACGACTGGGGCATGGCGGCCAGCGCGCGAGAGAAGGACTACGCCCATCTGGTCGCGAGCGGCATCGAGGCGAAAACCGGCCGCAAGACGGAGATCCGCCTCCGCAACATCGCGGCATTCGAACGCAACCTCGCGGGCTTCGACATGGCCGGTCAGTTCGCGGATGACCGCGCGTGGAGCGCGGACTACACGGTGATCTTTATCGGCGAGAACAGCTCCCAACCGAAGACAGACGAGGAGAAAGCGCTCTTCAGGACGAAGATGCAGGAACTCTACCGGATGTTCAAGCCGAAGAACGGGGGCGACATGGTCGTCTGCAGCGTGTTCTCGCCCAGCATGGTCAAGGCGCAGCTGCAGCGCGAGGCGGCAAAGGACGCCGGCGTGAAATACGTCAAGCTCTGGGATCTCGGCGTTTCCAAGGAATGCAAGGCCATCGGGAAGTTCTGGCATCCAGGCGTCGCGGGGCACCCGGGCGACAAGGGCATGGCCCTCATAGCCGAACGCATCCTCGACGCCTTCTTTCCGCCGCCCGCCCTTCCAATCGCCTGGCGCGGCGAACGGCTCGCCGACTGGTGGAAGAACGACGACATCGCCGAGATGCACGTGGAGGGCGACTCGCTCAAAGGTCTGGTCACGGGACGCGACGCGCAGCTTCACGTCAAGCTCGCGCAGCCCCTTGAACCCAAAGGAAACCGCTTCTTCACGTTCCGCATGAAGGCACCGCGCGGCGGAAACGGGCAGCTGTTCTGGATCCACCGTGGAGCCAAAGGTCCTTCCGAGACGTTCCAGAAGATGTTCTGGGTCATCGGTGACGGCAAGTGGCACGACTACAAGATACGTCCGGGATGGTGCGGCCCCGAGAAGATCTCCGTACTCAGGTTCGACTTCCCGTCCACTTTCGCGGGCGGTACGCCGTTCGAGCTCGCGGACATCGCGGTCATCGAGGAAGGCGACGAGGTCGATTTCCTGGCGCAAGACGCTCTCGGCGTCGCATTCTCCCTGAAGGCGCCGCCGGGAATCAACTACTACGCGCTTGAATGGAGCGGCAGCGAAACGGCATCCGGTGCTCTACATTTCTCGACGCCGCCCGACGGCAAGGAACACGCGTACTGGTTCGATCTCGAAAACGCCAAGACACGCGGCAAGAAGACCTGGGCAGGCCGGATCATGAATTTCGCCGTGCGCCAGCCGTTCGCCGACCGCGAACTCAAGGTCGAGAACTTCAGGTTTCTCAAGGAACGCCCGTCGCTGCCGCCCGACCCCGTCATCACAAGCGCGATACCGTCAGAGGCGGTTCCCCGCGCGGGACGTCCGTTCGTGGTGGAGGCCGTCGTGCGCAACTTCGGCACCCTGCCGGCCGAGCATCTCCGCTTTTCATTTGATGAGCTGCCGGCGGGGGTGAAGCCGCTGGACACGGCCACACTCGCACCCGCCGAGCCGTTGCAGGGATCGAACGGCGCGGAATCGCTGAACCACGACTGCGGCCCGCAGCTTCCGCACGAGCGCGTGTTCAAGTTCCAGCTGAGCGATCTGGGCGCGGGGAAGCACGTGTTCGGCCTGTCCGTTTCGGCCATCGGCGTCGCGCCGCGCCGCATCGAGGTGGTGGCCGACATCAAGCCATCGCTGAACCTTCCACGCCTCGACTATCCGGCGGAGCCGAAGCCGGTCGACACCGCGCCCTACACGATCGGCGCGCTGATGTTCCCAGGCTGGGTCAACCACAAGTGGCATGCCGTGTGGAGCCACGACCACGCACGCAAGCCGGTCTTGGGCTGGTACGACGAGGAGTCGCCCGAGACGGTGGACTGGCAGATCAAGTACCTCGTCGAGAACGGCATCTCGTTCGTCTCCGTGTGCTGGTACTGGCGCAACGGCGTCCCCTCGCGGAACCACTGGATGAAGGCCTTCCGCAAGGCGCGCTATCGCAAGTACCTGAAGTGGCACGTGATGTGGGACAACGGCTACAACTCGCTCGCCGACCAGGAGAAGCTGGCGCACTACTGGTGCACGAACTGCTTTAACGACGTCCAGTACCACCGGATCGACGGCAAGCCCGTCGTGGCGATCTGCGGACCCGCCGGGATGGAGCAGCGCACCAAGAACGAGGGCGGGGCGAAGCGGCTCCTGGAGCGGACGCGGGAAATCGCGCGTTCGTACGGATTCCCCGGCGTGTACTTCGTGGCCATGCGGGGCATGGGAATGGACTACGAGGATCCGACGTTCCTCAAGCAGTTCGCCGACTACGGTTTCGACGTCACGACCGTGTACGGCTTCCGCGGCGGCATCCCCGGCAGCGCGGAGTTCGACACGCGCCAGCGCACGTTCAAGAACCTGGCCGACATGTCGCCCCCGCACTGGCGCGCGCTCCACAAGAACGGAACGCTCCCCTTCTGGCCATCCATCTCGACAGGCTACGACGACCGCCCCTGGCGCGGCGAACGCGTCCTGGAGATACGCGGGTACAACGTGGCCGACTTCGCGCGTATCTGCCGCGAGGCGCGGAAGTTCGGTGACGAGTCGGGCGTGCGGACGTTCCTGCTGGGTCCGCTGGACGAATGGGGCGAGGGGTCGCTGGGCTATCCGAACCACGCCCAGGGCTTCAGCATCCTGGAGTCGGTGCGCGAGACGTTCGGCCGCAAGCCGACGCAAGGCTGGCCGGTCAACTATGCCCCCGAGGACGTCGGCCTGCGCTGCCCGCAACGCGTCGAATAGCCGGTAGGGCGCGCACCCCGTGCGCGCCGCCCCGCTTATCGGAATGAATACCACACGGGTGGTTCATGTGATATACTATCGGCATGAAGAAACTACTCATGTTGGTTGCGCTGGCCGTGACGGTCGTGGCGCATGCTGAAGAACCGGCCCGGCGGCAGGGAGACACCTGCCCGCGCTGGGTCGCCGTGCTGCCGCTCAACAAGGGCAACGCCACGTCGATCGCCAAGGACGCCGCCGCGCTGGGCGAGGAGACGTTCATCGACGGCATCGTCTGGCTCTGCGCGCTGCACCCCGAAGGGACTCCCCCGACGGACAAGGCCGCCATCTACGCCGAAATCTACCGCGAGACCGCGGCGAGCCTCCGGAAACTCTCATCCGTCAAGCAGGGCGTTCTCCTGCAGTCGACCATGGGGCACGGCGGATCGCCCCCGGCGTCGCCCGCACCCTTCCAGTGCGCCGTCCCACCGGACGACACCACCAAGACATGGAGGGTCTGTCCCCTCGACCGCGAGTTCCTCGCCTACATCGCGCGCACCTGCCGCACGCTCAACGCGCTGAAGCCCGACTTCTTCATGGTGGACGACGACACGCGCCTCATATGGTCGCCGACGGCACCGGGCTGCTTCTGTCCGCTCCACCTCGCCGAACTCGCGAAGGCTACTGGGCGCACCTGGACGCGGCAGGAAGCCGTATCAAAGCTGCGATCCGGCGACGCCGACTTCGCGCGCATCTGGGACCGCATCAAGTACGATTCCGTCGCGGGGCTCTTCAAGACGATTCGCGAGAACTTCGACACGGAGATCCCCGGCATCCTCTGCGCGGTGCCCAACGACGCTCACATGCGGCACGGCGCCGAATACGCGGCGATCCTCTCTGCCCCAGGACAGACGCCCATCATTCGTGGCGGCGGCGCGCCATACCACAACCACGACGACTTGCACGTCCTGGAGATGCGGCGCGCATACGCGCAGCAGATGGAGAAGACGGGCCGCAAGGCGATCTTCATGCATGAGGCGGACACCTGCCCCCACACGCTCTGGTCGTGTTCGGCCGTACGCGAGGTCAACCACCTAGCAATGCTCGCGCTTGACGGCGTGAAGAGCGCGAAGATATGGATCGCGCGCACCGGCAACAACCACGAGAAGCGGAGCTTCGAGGTCTACCGCCGCGAGTTCCGCGCCCAGCGCGGCATCGTGGAATGGGCCGCGCGGGACGACTTCCGCATGTCCGGCATCTTGCTGCCGATTCCCAAAACGTCAGTCGGCAACATGTTCTTCCGCTACCTGGGGCAGACCGGCATCCCGTTCCGGTTCGGCACGGCGCGCGCGGGCGACGTGGTGGCGCTCGACGGCCCCACGGTCCAGCAGATGGACGAGCAGGCAATCGTCCGGGCGCTCTCAGGCCCCGTACTTCTCGACGCGGCGGCGGCGGTCTGGCTCGCAAGCCACGGGCATGCGGCCGACATCGGCGTGGACGCGAAGGCGTGGAGCGGACCGTCCATCCAGCTCCACACCTTCGCCGACGGAAAGACGTCCTATGGTGGATGCCCGGGCGGCCCGACGGATCTCTCCGCGCTCCAGCCCGGCGCGGAGCCACTCTCCTGGCTCTTCAACCGTCCGCGCATGAGCGCCGAGCCACGCAAGATCGCGCCGGGAAGCGTCCTGTTCAAGAACGCGCGCGGCGGCACGGTGCTCACGCTCGCGGCCACGTTGCCGGCGGCAGTGGAACCGTACATGCGGGCGCAATTCTACACCGAGACCTACAGGGACGAGCTCGTCAAGGGATTGAAGCGGCTGTGCGGCGGACGCCTTCCCGGCGGCGCGTGCTACCGCGGCGTCGGCTCCGTCACGTGCATCACGGGAACGACGCCGGCGGACGGCGACGTGTTCGTGCTGAACATCCTCGGCGGCGACGAAGATCCCGCGCCCGAGATGGCGTTTGACGCGCCGCCGTCCGCAATCGAGCGGTTGGGCGGCGACGGCGTGTGGCGCGCAGTGCCGTTCACGCGCACCGAAGACGGGACATTCAGACTGGACACTCTCGTGCAATCCCAGCGCGCGGCCGTGTTCCGCGTACGTGGCCTCGCTGATGATGTCCGTATCCCAGCCGTCTACACAGTTCCGCATGAGCTTGACTGCCTGCTCAAGGCCGGCCACATCCAGGGTGCCTGCTGCTCTGAAAAGGCGATCTACCTGTCGCACCAGCTCGGCATCCTCAAGGTCGGCTGGGACGGCAAGCTCGTCAAAAGCATCGAGCTCCCGGCGCATCTCGGCGATTCCGCGTACGCGGACGGCAAAATCTACGGAGCTTTCGTCATTCGTGAAAAAGCGAAACGCAAAGACGGGAAGCAGGGGCTCGTCCGCGTCTGGGACGAAGACCTCAACGTCATCCGCGAGGCGTGGTTCGACGAGGCGCTAGACGGCATAGCCGTCATCGGAGACACGGTATTCGTCGGCGTAGACAAGTGGGGACACAACAAGCACGACGGATGCTGCATCAAGCGCCTTACGAAGGACCTGGCCGATCTAGGCAACGTGGACCTCGACCTCGGCTACCAGATATACTTCGGCGTGCAGACGATGGCGTCAGATGGCAAGGACCTGTTCCTCGGCTGCTATGGCGGCACCTCGCGAGTCTCGAAAGACCTCAAGACAAACTCCAAGGTGACGCTGTACTGCGCAGAGGGATTCGACCTCGTGCCGAAGTCGGTTTCCAAATCCGGCACGCCCGTCTTCTTCGTGGTCAAGGCCCTCGGCGGTAACATGCAGGGCTGGCGCAAGGATCCGGTGAACAACCCGCCGCAGATCCGCATCGACTTCCACGCCTACTCGAACGGCGCGTTCAAGGACGTTACTGTACGGGACAACAGCAAGAAGTAGGACTTCGCCTACTCGCGGAAGATGCGGCGGAACTCCACGGCCTCTCCAGCAAGCGCGAAGACGGCGAGCGGGAGCGACGAAAGCCCCGATGTGAGAGACTGCACGTAGTCGGCATACGATTCGGGCGTCTCTTCCTGGCCGGGGCCGCGCATGCCGACGAACGTAAGGTCGGCATTGCCCGACACCTCGCAGATCCTCTCGTTGAACGGCTTGCCGCTGTCCGGCTCCAACACCAGGACCTCGGCAGACACCCGCGCCTTCTCCACGAACTCGGAGAGCACGCGGCGCGCCTCCTCCACGTCCACACCGGATTCGGCAATGTTGCAGATCCGCAATGTCGCCAAATGCCACGCGTCGGCCCGAAGCACCAAACAGGCGAGCGCCAGCATGAAAGCGCCATTATCTGTCTGGCCGCGCCACCAGATGTCGATCCGTTGCCCGGCAGGCGCGGAGAAGTCGTGCCGCGTCACCAGCAGCGGCGACTGGCGTTGCCCCTCGCTGAGCAGCACGATGTTGCGCTGGCAACGGGCGAGCGTGTGCAGGAGACCGCCAAACGGGCGGTTGTCCTCCGCACGCGCAGGCGTACCCATCAGGACAGTGTTGGGCGTTAGCGGCCCGAAACCGTAGGCGCGCACAAGCTCGCGCAGACCGGACCAAGTGTCGCCAGAAGGATAGATGCGTATCTGCGCCTCAAGCCTGACCTTGTTCAGGTGGCGACGGATCGAATCGCGCAGCGCCGTCGCGTGCGAAACATCGTCTGCCGCCTCTGGAACCACCGTCGCCAACGTCACGAAGCTCCGTCCGCCGGAGACCGCTGCTGCAAGGGAGAGAAGGTGCGGACGGTCGAGCGGCACGCTCGCGAGGAGGAGCAGGTTGGGACGCCAGTTGCGCTCGTCAAGCTGCCGCTTGCCCAAAAGCCGCAGGGCCACCTGCACCGTGTACATCAGGAGACCGGTGCGCATGTCGCCCCACCGCGCGCGAAGGGCGCGCCGCTTCACGAGCCAGTAGATGAATCCTACGGCCACGAAGGCGCAGAACGTCCAGCCGGGGCTGATCATGAACATCACCGCGAAGCATCCGGCGAACCCGGCGAACGACAGGAACGGCCGCACCCGGAAGGTTGGCCTCCAAGACGGATTGCCCATCAGCTCCTCAAGACCCGCCGAAAGGTTCAAGAGCCCGTACGTCGTGAGGTTGAACATCGTGAGGATCGGCGCGAGCGCGTTGATGTCGCCGAACCAGAGACCTGCGCCGGCGATCAGGAAGCAGATCGCGGACGCGATGCGCGGATCCTTGTTGTCACCGTATCCGCGCCCGAGAAAGCTCGGCATCAGACGATCCTGCGCTAGGGCCTGGACCACACGAGGCGCGCAGAGGAGACCGCCCAACGCGCTCGAAAGCGTCGCCGCCCACACGCCCAGCAGGATCAGAAACGGCCAGCGTGCGCACTTCTGCATCACCATCGTGTCCGTGCGCAGGATTGCCGTGTCGGACACGAACCAGCTGAGGACTATCGGCACAGACATGTACACCACCCACCCGGTCAGAACGGCGGCGATTGTACCTATGGGGATGGAGCGGCTTGGGTTCTTCAAGTCGCCCGACATGCCCACACCAGAAAGGATGCCTGTCACGGCGGGGAAGAAGACGGCGAACACTGTCCAGAAATCGAGCGCTGGCGGCACGCTTGCGGGCGCAGACATTCCCTGCGGCGTCCCGCCGGCAAAGAAGGAGACGAGCGAGAGCGCTATCGCCCCCATGATGAAGAACTGCGCCTTGAGCGCGGCGTTGGCGGAGACCGTGGCAAGGATCGCCAGCAGTGCGAGCGTCACAATGCCTACCAATCGCGGGTCCCACGTCCCCACTATCGGCAGGCCCGACTCGACCAGCGCCTCGGCGAAGCCCGCCACATAGAACGAGATGCTAACAGCCTGCGCGAGCGCGAGCGGAATGCCTATGGCCGCTCCGGCCTCAAGGCCGAAAGAGCGCGAGAGCATGAAGTATGCCCCGCCGCCCTTCATCCGCATGTTGGTGGCGAGAGAGGAGATGGAGAGTCCGGTGAGGAACGTAATGGAGCTGGCCGCAGTGACTATGATCAGCGACGTGGTAAGGCCCACGTTTCCGAGCATCCACCCAAAGCGCAGGTACATGACCACGCCGATGATCGTGAGTATGCTCGGCGTGAAGACGCCGGCGAACGTCCCGAACCCGTAGCCCTTGCTTTTCGTTTCCTTTCGTGCCATGGGCACGATTATAGCAAATCCCCCATGTTAACGGCCAATCGGAAATTCCCGACTCGGTGGTCGAACGTGGAAAACTGGGTCAAAAAAGCAGCTGAGCGTGTTGGGGGCCCTCCAATCACAGCTCAATGGATCAGTCTGGCATGATGGACCCGGATCGTGTGGCATCTAACATGTCTACTCTGACCTTGAAATACTTGTAGTCGCTCCAGTCGCCTATGTTTGTGAGGGGCACCCATTCACTATTCGTCCGTGGCAACTCGGCGCTGCCGTAGATGGTGTAACTGCGCTTGGCCTCCTCCTCGGCTGGCAATTGCGGATCCCACCCCACTTGCACATTGCCACCGTCGATCGAGATTGTGGCCCTGAAGCACGCCTGTTCATCGGTCGGGTCAACGCCAGACACAAAGTCATGCCAGACTGGATATCCCTTCACTCCCGTTGCCGTGGCCCGCGATGCGACAGTCGCCTCATTTGCCATCTCGGCGTCTGAAAGCAATCCCCATTTACAGGCCCAATCCACGAAACTGGTATAGTAAGGGCTATCTGGCCGATATGGCAAGTCTGGAGACTCCTCAGCAGCAACCACGCGACGTTCGCATCCAACAATTGCCGTGCCGCCGCTCACCCATGGGGACATGGACGAAAGCCGGTAGTCGCCGGCATCATAATCGGCAAACACAGGGTCTTCAAGGCAGCAAACCGAGCAATCGGAGGCATATGCGTCCGGAACGTATGCCGCCACGTTGTCCCACACGATACAGCGTTCCAAGGTACATTCGTATGCGCCACCGCCATAACCGCCGCAATCACCGGAATACTCCGCGTAGCCATATTCGGCGGTGTTTCCGACGATGGTACACCAGCGCAGGGAAGCCCCATAGGCCCCACCGCCCACGCCAAACGGGTGCGTGTAAGTCGGATCCTCCCAGTATGCCGTACAACCGGTTATGAGACACTGGTCAATTGTTCCGCCGGTACATCCCGCACCGAACGACGCGTAACCGTTCGTCAGCGTAAAGCCGCGCAAGACGGTATTCGTATTGTACCAGTCACCGTAAAAACGTCCCCCGGCATATACGCAAGAATTTGTCCCGCCTCCGTCGATGATCGCCGCGCCATAGCCATTATCGGACTCGATTACGATGCGCTTTCCTCCCGTGCTGATTGGCATATACGTGCCATCGGCAACGCGTATCGCGTCCCCGTCCACCGCTCGGTCGATTGCCTCCTGCAACGTGGCGATGGCCGCTGCCCTCGACAAGCCGTCCGCGGCATCATTCCCGTTTACGGCATCCACATAGAATGTCGCGTTGGGAACAAAGACAGCTGTCAGGATCGCATCAGCCTGCACGTTGGCGAACACGTACGAATTCCCCGCCGAAGAAACTGTCGCCCCGTCCACCTCGAAATGGTCAAGTGGATGCGAACCGATCTCGACCGTGAACGCAACCCCTCCTCCTTGCGCCACAATGGCCGTCATCTTGTCGAGCGTGCCCGGTCCGACCGTCCGAGCAGAGATGACCAAGCCGTCCACCACCCCGTCAAGCGCACCACGCGTCACCTGGCCGGCCACAACGTACGGCGAACCCGTCCGCAGTCGGCAGTCGCCGTTTGCCGCATCCACGAGGCGCGGATCGACGGCATCGTCGCAATCGCTGCCGTTCCCCGAGACGATAGTCGTATCATCGTGCGTACAGTTCTCCATCAAGACAACGTCCGCCCCCGTCACGTTCCCGGCCACCGTGCAACGTTCCAGCACGCAGTCGTCAAGGACGGCGATCGCATCCGCCTCGTTTGAACCGAAATACTGGATTGGCGCCGACTCCGCGCCGCAACAGGTAATGACGCACCGTCTAAGCATCGCATGGGACACAGCCGTCAGCCCATTGCGCAGGGTAAAACCCTGCATCTCAAGCTTGCCCGAAAACCACAAGGCATCGGCATCGTTCTGGATTACGGCTTCTTCACGGTCGCGTCCCTCGATGATTGTCGCCGCCGGACCGTCCGTCGCGATCAGTCTCACGGGACACCAGACGCTCAGCCACCCGCCATCGTAGGTTCCAGGTGCGACATGGATCGTGTCATAAGGCGAGACGCTGCCGACGGCCCTGTCAAGCGAAGCGAAAGCCGAATTCTCCGAGAGTCCGTCATTCTCGTCGTCGTTGCCACTTGCCGCGTCCAAGTAGATATCCCTTGTCACATAGACCCTCCAGCTGCAGTTGACGATGTTCGTCCAAAGGTCATCGTTCACATAGCAGACCACCTCATGCTCCGTTCCTGCATCCTCCGCCACCGTACGAAGCCAATAGTTGCTTGTCGTGCCTGTCTGTACCGGTTCACCGTCAACAAACCACTCATACGAAAGCGCACCCCCTTCGGGATCCGACGCCGTGACGGAAAAAAGTTGAGATTGGCCGCCGGACAGCGCCACATCCGTACCATTCGTGGGAGTCGCCGTGGATACGGCAGGCTTACGGTTCGCGTTCTCCGCCACTGCAAGCGTCAACTCCTTCGACGTGGAGATGCCAAATCGCGTATCGATACAAGCAACCGTGAACGAATAGGTGCCGTATTGCGTGGGGAATCCAGACAACACGCCCTCCGCAGAAAGGTCCATCCCGTCCGGCAAGCCAGAATTGCCATATTCATCGTATTCGACGTACCAGTTCAGATTGCCGTTGTTGATTTTCTCCGACAATTGCTGCTCATAGCATACAAGTTCCGTTGCGTCTGGAAGCGTTGCCGTGGCGATTTGCAATGCTTCTTCACAATAGCCCGTCACAGGCCCCGTCGCCGCGCTCTCCCCCATATCGTTCACGGCGACGACCCAATAGTAATAGGTCGGATCGACTGAGACATCCGCATCGTCAAATGAAAGGGCGTATCCGTCTGTCAGTTCGGCAACAAGCACCGCCCGCTCGAAATCATATCGCGTTGCCCGAAAGACCTTGTAACCCGTCGCACTTGAAGATTCCGAGACGCTCCAGCTCACTCGGATGATCTCAGGTCCGTCGCTTGTAGCCTGCAAGTCCGTCACCGGGGCAGGCAGGGAATTGTCCAGACTTTGTACCATTGCTGTATCTGCATGGCAATCAACCGACATGCAGAGCACCATGCCAGCAAACAGACTTCTTATGTAACTCATTTTCATATCTCTTCTCTCACTTGTATTTTATGCCCAACAGACGGCAGACGCGATACTGCCCGATGGCCTGTCCAGCATGGAACAATTCGTCTGCCATCTACCGGTACGTCTCGCGGAGGTGCGTCACGGAAAAGGCCTTCTTGAAGGCGTCGAGCGTGAGGCCGTGAACCATTGGCGAGAACGTTATCGTGCGGGATTCGCCCGGGTAGAGCGTGAAGGAATTGTCGTCGAACTCGCCGCGCGTCTGCCAGACGTTCGCCCACACGAAGAACGCGGGCTTGTCGGCGGAGAGCGTCACGAGGAACTTGCCGTCCTTCTCGGCGAAGGATGTCCGCACCTCGGTCTTGGCGAGGTCGTGATTCTTGAAGAAGTCGAACAGCCACTCGTTCGAGACGCTTTCCACGGCCGTTCCCGCGCGTCCGTCCAGACGCATGCGGAGGAAGGATTTCCTGCGAGCCACGTCGTCGCCGAACTCGGAGAGCGGATATGTCCCCACCTTGACGGCGGAGCGCGGCGCGATGCGCACGGTAGGCGTCGAGAAAGGCGTTCTCTTGCCGCAGAACGACCAGAGGTCGAGCGTGGCCGTTCCCTCGAAAGGAGCGTCGTGGTCGTTCACCGCCCACACCTCTATCGTGGACGGGTCGCCCCACTTGGGCGCGGCGCTGATCGCCACAGGGGAGTAGGCGCGCTTCATGTTGTAGTGGAGCTGCTTCCACTTGCCGGAATAGTCGAGCGAACTCCAGCTGGCCACCGGCCAGTTGTTGTTGAGCTGCCAGTAGATGACGCCCATGCAGCGCGGCTGCAGGTGGCGCCACGCCTCCACCGCGGTGCGGATGGCCATTGCCTGCTGCACCTGAGAGAGGTAGAGCACTGCGTCCACGCCCTCCGGGAAACGGAAGTAGCGCAGGATCATCTGGATGATGTACTTGTTGCCGTTGGGGCACTTCTGGTGGTAGAAGAAGTCGGGCGCCGTGGGGTTGAGCTGGTCGGGCGTCACGAACGTGAGCGCTTCCTCCTTCGTGGGATAGCTCTGGAACCCGAATTCGCTGCAGAAGCGCGGCCGCACGGAGAAGTAGTGCGAGAACGTCTTGTCGCTGAACCACACCTGCCAGAAGTGCATGTCGCCAGACGAGTCGTCCTTCCATCCGTCGCCGTAGTTGCCGGGCCCTAGGCACGGCGAGCTGGGCCAGAAGCAGCGCGTGGGATCGTACGTGGCGCAGAGCTTCTCCAGCTCCTTCGCGCGCGCCACACACAGCTTGATGTTCTTCGCATGGTCGTCCTTTGACGCGGAGAACCATTTCGCCGCGCCGATGCACTCGTTGTCGCCGCACCAGAGCGCGATGGAGGCGTAGTCGCGCAGGTTGCGAAGCTGGTGCGCGAGCTCCTTGCGAATGCCCTCCATGAAGCGCTCGTCGCCGGGATACGTGGCGCAGGAGAACATGAAGTCGTGCCAGATGAGGATTCCCATCTCGTCGCACAGCTCGTAGAACTCGGAATGCTCGAACTGCCCTCCGCCCCACACGCGCAGCATGTTCATGTTCGCCGCCACAGCCGAACCCAGCAGGTCGCGGTAGCGCGCCGTCGTCTGGCGGTTCTCGAACGCATCGCACGGAATCCAGTCCGCACCCTTGCAGAAGATCTGGCGCCCGTTGATCACCACGACCATCGGCTTCCCCTTC
>Ga0310690_10005748_pt1 | contig 16635 bp, 4 predicted proteins | sample AusTroGonzalo_MG_2_FD_207661 | JGI IMG/M metagenome (GOLD analysis project Ga0310690, IMG submission 207661) | Bovine rumen microbial communities from tropical cattle in Woodstock, Queensland, Australia - Gonzalo_04 (v2) (version 2) | ecosystem: Host-associated > Mammals > Digestive system >... | reverse complement strand
AAACGATGTAGAGTCCCCCAGCCACGGCAACGTCGCTTGCGTAGCCGTTCTCCAACACCGTGACGGTGCCACCCGGGGAAACCGTACAGACTTTTAGCGTGCCGCCCCCGGAAACAACGACAGCGCCGCCTCCGGACGCACCGGCCTCAATGGCCTGTCCGCCGTTCTGAACGTCCATCCGGGCCGTCTGAACAACGATGATCCCAGTAGACGTGACACCGGATGAAACAACTACCAAACCGGATGAGAACTCGGGCATATTTAGTTTGTTCCTTTCCTAACGGAAGAAATCAAACTTCGAGAAGCAATGCATGAACCTGAATCCTGAATCATTTCTCAGAATCCTAATCCGCCGCCGCCTTCGTTATCTCCATCGCCTGCATCCCCTCCATTGTTATTGGAGTCGCCCTGTATTGTCACGACAGAAACGGGATTGATGTCCTGGATCACAGGTGATTCATAAAGTGTTGCCTGATTTGTTTTTTTCGATTTGTTCATTATGTATTTGCCTTTTGTTTGTCAGATGAATCATGCAAGTTTTGTGAGGATCATGCTGGTTGATATACCAGATGTTTCAAGGGCGAGTTTGTAATTCGAACCACCCGCAGAAAAACTCCAGATATTGTTGTCGCCATCAAACGACTTGGATGAGACCGCAACTACACTTCTGTCCGTGTCGTACATCTGGATTCCCAGTGTGGCGAATCCTTGGAAGACATTCTTCTCATCGGTATTGTTCGAATCCGTGAGCAGCGTTATGGCATTGGAGACACCTGTTGCCATATTGGAGAATCCGACCAGGTTCAGCGTGTCGCCGGCAAAGTCGTTCGTGAAATTGCCGGAGAGAGTACTTCCATTTTCGAATTCCCAGTTCTCAAAGCCGGAAAGATTGAACTTCCCGCCATTGTCAAGTTCAACGGAACTGCTATCCTTGAATTCAATGTGTGTAAACGCACGGATCTTGGTGCAGTTCAAGGCTCCTGAGAACCCTTCAAAGGAAAGAATGCGGTCTCCTTCCACAGCAGAATCGTTTTTGTCGATCTTCAATGTGGTCTCATTAAGATGATCGCCGCTGCTGCTCCCCCAAAGTTCGCCATTGTTCGAATAGAACTGAATAGCTTTGCCGCCATTCCCCTTGAATACAAGTTTCGTGTTCCCTGTCACTGTCCCCCAGCCATGAGATCCGACATAGATGCTGCACAATGCAATGGGGTTTGTTGAAGATGCACTGCTGCTGTCTACCGTAATGGTGATATTGCCGTCAATCTTGGCCAATGTGCTGAGATTCTTTTTCTTATACTCGGATACACATCCGCCGTAAATCCATTTCGTTGAGGAGAACGTGCCACCCGTGATATTCAACGAAATGTTACCGGAGATATATGCCATTCCGTCCTTGGACGTCGATGCATAATTGTACACGCCGCCGCCGATGGACTGGGTGAACGTTCCGCCGGAAATATTCATCTCGATATCTCCGCTCCGTTCAAGAATGCCTTTCACAAATCGGTCTTCGGCTACAACAGCCCCATTGAACAACCCGTCGGAAATGGTCAGTTGCTGTTTCGTCCCCGGTTCTCCCGTGACAAAGTACTGTTCCGATCTTGAGCCCATCGCGATATTGTTTCCCGCGGTAACGATATTGCTGAACGTTCCGCCTTCGATCGTGAGGTCGATGTTCCGTTCAACGGGAGATTCTTCCGTTCCATCCGAGGTGTCCGCCAGTATTCCTCCGATAACAGAAATCATCCTGGTACTGCCATTCTTGTCGCCTTGGATCGTGGCTTTGACGCCGGACAGAATGGTGCCGTAATCGGTGTAGATGCCGTCCGAGATGGTAAGGCTTGTCGTGCTGTCAAGTGCTGCGAGGGCACAGATGGTCCGTGCATTGGAAGAAGAAACCGTGTAGCTCTCGATGGTTTCATTCCCGGCGACGTCTGTCGCCTTGAAGTAAATCGTCTCGCCTGTGGAGACTGTCACGGGGCCTTCATAGTCGATCCATGTGCCGGTCGAACCTCTCCGGTAGCGCGAGGAAACCAGTTCCACATCGTCCGCAAAGGTCGCCGACAGAACAACGTCCAGATTGTTCCCTGCTCCCGCCGCAACGCCTGCTTCAATGCTGATTGTCGGAGCAACATTCTCAATGCCTTTGGCTTCATAGGAGCGATATTTACTTTCCAGTCCAGTTTCCGTATCAACCGACTTGAAGTAGTACAGCCCGTCGTCTTTCGCTACAAACGAATCGTTTTCGCACAAAGTCCAATTCTGGAGATCGGTAGACTCGTATGCTTCCGTACCATCTTCGATATTGAGCGTTAAAACAATCTGATTGCATTGGTCGTCCGCATTGATATCCGGCATCTGCGGCAGCTGATACTCACTCCCGCTCGCGTCAATATACGTGCTTGCTACATCGCTGATGAACAGGCTGTAGGAATTGACCTCGTTTGCAGAAAGATCGGCATCACCCTCCACGCGGAGGTAATTTCCGTTTGCGACTGTAAGCTTGTAATAGCCGTCTTCGTCTTCTTCTTCCAAGGTCTTGAGAAGGTCGCCAGCAGCATTGAATTCCTGCACGGTCAAACCGCTTCCGATGACGGTCACATCCAATGTGTCAGCATAAACCGTACTCAGTTTATAGAAGTCGGCATCGCCTGCATACGTCACAAGTCCGCCATAGTTGCCTGCAGCAAGCACGGTCGCCTTGTCCATGGAACCGTTGCCCTGTGCTCCGAGACTGCCGGAACGGCTGTAGTCGAAGTAATCGCTTCCGCTGCTCCAGTCAGCCACAAACAACAGATCATAGGTCGTTTCCCGATCCGAGGTGATGATCAGGTCGTATTCCGTATCAACGCCAGCCTTGGCAGGATCGACTCCCGCAAGGGAAAGAATACCGTCTGTTGATATAATTCTGTTTCTCTCGACTGGCCCAAGTAATGTGTATTCTGTCTCAATCAGCGTGATTGTGATGTTGGCATCCGGATTATACGCGAACACCTGGATTTCATCCTCTTCAACTCCGGCCTTGTCGAGCGAAATGGTGAAATGCGCCTTCTTGTCCATGTACAGCCCGTTGTATTCCACACCGTTTCCGTAGAACGCGCCGAGATTGTACGTTACCTGGACTTCATCTTCTTCAAACGAATAGCTGATGTCGGTGAAGGTCAGATTTGTCCGGGAGTCAACGAAATACTCCGTGCAATCCTCTGCAAGCCGGCCGGCCGTGTAGAGGAATTTACCCCAATCAGTCTGCCCAATCACTGTACCATAGTAATCCAAATTCGCACCGGGGCCGTAGCTGAAAGACGTCATCATATCGCTCGAAAGAACCGGATTGAACACCGCAAGACCGCTTCCATAGGTCGTCGGCGTGATCATGGTGCTGTCAACCAGTTCATGCAGCACGACGTTGTAAAGCGTTTCCGTGGCTTCCATCAGCGTCCCGGAGATTGTCGTGGAATACTCCTTCAGCGTGCTCAGGAAGAACCCGAGGTCGCTGTAGGCGCAAATGGAATCGCCATAGTTGTATGCCTGAGCAAAGCTCTTGCAAATCGCGATCCAGTCCTGACGCGTGAAGCCCTTCGATGCCTCGCCGAATGCCTCCAATGCCTCGCTTAACGTGTGGTTGGCGGTATTAAAGGATGCCGAAGTCAGGTTCAGATAACCCGAGCAGTTGCACGCCGCCACGATCTTCTGCGAGACTTCTCGTGGCGTCATATTCGTCTCGAAACTGTTCAGCAACACCTTGTACATCACCAGCCAGTTCGGCGTGTAGCCGACCGACTCGGATGCCACGACGTAGTCTACTGTGCCTTCCATGGTCGTGATCACCACGTCGCTGCCCATCAGGCACTGGTCAAACGCCACCACGGACAGGTCTCTGTACTTACCGGCCTTGAGCAGCGTTGCAATATCCTTGATAGACATGATGGAGCCGCTTCCTTCGTCCAGGCAGTTGTAGCCGAGGCTGGTACCGTGGTCCTTCATGATCAGCGCGTAGTTGTCGGCGCGACCAACCTGCATACCCCAATCCAGGAACGCTTCCAAAGTCGCAACGTCGCCGGTGTCCCATTCCTTCTGAAGTTCCAGATTATGCGTATTCATATAGGTGTCAGTGTTCACGCCGTCGAAATACATCCATTCCACGGCCACCGCTCCGCCATCGCTGTGGCGAATCTTCCCCACACGAGTGTCGCTCCAGTCGCGTTCCCCGACAAAATCGCCTTCGGAACGGTCCAGCAGGACATAGACTTCGACGTTTTCAGGCAGGATGGCTTTCTGCATGTACAGGAGTTCGTTCAAGTACGCGCCTTCCAGATTGTTGTCGCCAGCCATGTAGATGAAAATGCTCCACGTGTTGTCCTTGGCGACATTGGAATCCGGCAGACACTGCGCGATCAGATTGTATTCGCTGTACTCGTCCTCCTTCGGCGTGTCCACGGTCAAGTAGTACTCGCCTTTCTTCAGACCGTACAGGCTGATCTCGGATCCAGTGCCGGATTTCAGGACATTCTCGTTGGCGTCCTTGATGACATACGCCAAACCGTCTTCCCAGTCGCTCCGGTAATCCGTCAGGATAATCTTGCTGCGTTTCCACGCATCGTATTCCAGCACGATCTTGAACGTGTCCTCGCGGGTCTCGTCGTCCTTCACAGGCTTTGCGATGGAGAGACCGCTGATTGTCTGATCCTCGCGGATTGTAATCGGTTCCATGCCCTCATAGCAGTCCGACGGAATCAGGCTCGAATTCGTCACGTTCCAGCTCAGCGTATAGTTGTTCATCACGTTGCTGTTGTAGCCGGAAACGCGGATGTAATATTCGCCAATCGCAAATCCGTTCAGGCTGACCGTATCATCGTTCTCAGCCGTCCGGGACCATGCAACCACTTCGCCGGACGCGTTCAGAATCTCAAGGTCCAAATCTCCCAGCGACACTTCACAACTGAGCGTGATGTAGTCATCAGCAGAGCCTTTTTCAAGGAGCGAGAACTTGTAGTAGTCGATGTCCTGTACCCCATTCTTTTCATCAATATGAATCGAAAGATCTGTGAGCGTCTCTTTGCCATTCGGCGAATTGAGCTTTGTCGCTTTCTTCAGAGTGTTGTTCCCTTCGAATCTGTCCGGGTTCACTTCGTGCGCATTCACATCGAACTTGAGCTGATAATTACCCAAACCACCGTTCTTTGCCTTCACCGCAACATAATACACTCCATGCTTCATCCCGGCAAGCGATATCTGATCCTGCCCGCCACTCGTGTTCTGCGAGGTGGCAAGCAACGTCATTCCGTTGGATCCGTACAGATACAGGTCCAAATCGCCGATTTCATCGTCATAAGTCAGCGTGATCGTGTCGCAGGTCAGGCCTTTTTTCGGGAGCTGGAATTTGTAGTAATCCAGGTCGTTGGTACGGGAAATGGCTGCGTTGAGCGTGATCTTTTCCGACAGCTTGCCCAGATGATACGAATGCGCCTTAGTATCGCCGTTTTCATAGGCATCCGTCAGAACGATCGGTTCCGGCAGATTGTATACCAGCTTGTAGGAGTTCTTGTTCCCATTGTACCCGGAAACTTTCAAATAATAATCTCCAGCAGCAAGGCCACTGAGGGACAGACGCTCATTGTCCGTCACGCTCCTCGCATAGTCGATCAGTTCGCCATTCGAGTTGTACAGGTTAATGTCCAGGTCGCCTGCCCACTGCTTGAAGTCAATGCCGATGTAGCTCGACTTCCGGCCGGTGGTTGCCAGGTTGAACTTGAACCAGTCCTCGTCCGTGGCAGAGTGGATGGTCAAGGCCGAAATGGCTCCGGCATAATTTCCGCTGATTGTAGTTGCCGTGACACGCGTGTCATTCCTTTCCAACTCGTCAGCGGAGTAACTCTGGTCTTCGCGGTTGTTCCATCCGACTTTCAACTTCAGGGCTCCGTCGGTGTCCACGAAAACAGTGTAATTATAGCGACCGTAATACTCCGTATCTCCGTTGACCGTGCATGTCGCAAGCTCAATGCCGTTGCTGTCATACACGGAAATCACGTTGTCGAGATCGCCGATTGTTGCTCCCTGATAATCCCACTTGTTGGTGTCCCAGTTATACACACCCTTTCCGTTGCCCTGACCGATTTGGGATGCGCTGGACCCCAGAACAAACGTGCCGATTGCTTTTGTCTGGTCAATGATGACACGCAAATCAGCATTGAATATTCGGTCGATATTCACCATTGCAGGATCGATTTCGGTACGCTTCGTGAGGTCGAGATTGATCGTAAATCCTCTGGCATCAATAGCGCCAGCATTCCACCAGCCGTTGTTGATCGAACCAGCATTCCGGAACGTCAGGTCCCCATCCAAATAGATATAATTGCTGACGGACCAAGAGCTGTTTACCACGACTTCCGAATACGTGCCGCCATTCAAATAAACACGGCTGTTGAATGTCGTATCCTCAACATATTTCACACCATTTTCCACGGTACTTTCCACATTGATGACACTCTGGCTGATAGACGTTCCTTGCCTGAAGTAATAACGACCACCATTTGCCTCAAAGGCATATATCGTGCTGTTGTTGAAATTAAGAGTCCCGCTGCCCTCGAACATGCCGGTTATCCTCGCACCATCCACATTCAGTGTGCCGCCAGCACTGTGATAATTTCTCATCAAAACGTCACCGGTAACCGTGATGTTTTCGCCGTATACGTTTTCCATCAGGTCGTTCTCTACGAAGAACGCACCGTACTGGTTCATGCCCTTGATCACGGTTGTATCGTCCTGCGTATAATTGAACCGCAGGATGCCGCCATCGTAGTGATCCAGTCCAACAACCTGACCACCTGTTTTGACGGTCATGATGCCGCCGGACTTAAGCGTGGAATTTGTCACGATGCCGCCGTCGCGGACCACCAGATCATGGTAACCATTTGCGCTGAAATCCAGTCCGTCCACCTTCGCCGCATGATAGAATTCCTCTTCCGCAGAATCCCAATAGTACAGATTGAATGTTTCATCGGCCTCAGCAGAAATGTCAATCGTCAATGTAATGAGCTGACTGTTGACATTATGCGCCATCGTATAATGGTAGTTTCCATAATCCATTTCCGTGTTTTCAAACGACAGTTCCTCCGTATCCTCTCCGCCGATGTTCAACAGGAAGAAGTCGACGAAACTACCTGCATTGTTCGCGATTGTGTATGTGCCGATCTTCTGATCATTCTGGAACAGCAGACGGAAGTTTACTTTCTCAGAGAAATTGCGAACGGAGAACATGGCCCCGTCTGTCACAGACCGATTCCGATAATCTACTGTGACCGTGTGCCCATTCACGTTGAAACAGGAGTTCCCGCTGAAACTTCCGGAACAATTCAGGGTAATGTCGCCAGCAAGGATAACATTCCCGTTAAGAGAGTATCCGTTGTTAATCTCAAGGTTCGAGATCGTTCCGCCATAGAAATAAACGTAGGTATTGAATTCAGCATCGGAAATAGTGCCGCCACGGAAATAGACTCGTCCACCGTTGAATGTAGCATCGGTGATCGTGCCGGAATAATAATTGAAATCGTTCCCGCTTTCCAGCGTGAAATCGTGTATGGTTGTATCATACAGATTGTACCATCCGCCGCCCAACGTGCCGGTTATACTCACGCCATTCTGGGTCGTCAGAGTCCCGATTCCGTGGTAGTTGTGCATTGCGACTTGACCGGAGACCGTGACATTTTCGCCGTACACGTTCTCCATCACGTTGCCACGTACGATGAAGCCGCCGTATTGATTTGCCCCGGTTATGACAGTGTTGTCGCCAGCCGTATAATCGAAGTGCAGTTTGCCATTTTCTTCCTGATCAAGTCCGATCACCTGGCCGCCTTTCCACACATCCAGGAAGCCGCCGGATACCAACTTCGACCCGTAGAGGACACCGTTGTTTCTCACGACCGCCTGAGGATATGTGTCCTGACCAATGGTCAGATCGGAAACCTTTGCCGCATGATAGAACAACTTGTCAGTGTCATACCAGTAGACATTATAAACTTCATCAGCATTTTCAGAAAACGCGATCGTCAAGTACAATGACGAGCCGTTCTCGCGCGTCATCGTGTAGACATAATTCCCGCTGACGAATTCCATGTTGTTGTCATTTATGGTGCCAATGACGTTCCCGTTGACACTGATGTAGTAGGTATCCATTTGTGCGCGGGTAACGTTCGTTGCGATCGCATATTTGCCGATCACCTGATTCTCGTTCAAATTCAGCTGGAAGATAACATTTTCCGTGAAACCTTGCTGAGAGATCATTGCCCCGGAGTCTACACCGCGTGTTGTATAGTCCATCACGGCAATATGACCGTTCATGTCAAATCTGCCGTTCCAGCCGTAACTGGGAGCCTGCTTGAAGAACAAGTCACTTTTCACGCTAATGTAACCGTTGACAGATACGCCGGAGTTGAATACAACATTGGACAGAGTACCGCCTCTCAGATTGACACTGGAGTTGAACACTGCCCGGTCGACATAAGAACTGCTGTTGACTTCAACGCTGTTGTTCCATTCCGTATCTTCCACGATCGTGCCTTCGTAGAATCTGGCCCAGTTGGCGCTTCCCATCGTGAAGTCGTGGATCCACGTCCCGTAGAAATTATACTCTCCTCCTTCACCTGTTCCGGTCACTTCCACGCCGTTACGCGTTGTCAGGCTGTTTGTTCCGTGGTAGCCCCGAATCAGGACATTGCCTGTCACGTTCACGACTTCGCCCTGGACGTTTTCAAGCAGATTATTTCCGACGAAGAACGCACCGTACTGATTGAGGCCTTTGATGACCGTGCTGTCGCCCGCAGTGTAGTCAAACCGCAGTTTGCCGTCCGAGTTCTGATCTTTCACGATCAGCGTGCCGCCGGCCTGGACCGTCACCAGACCGCCTGCGGCGATCGTGATCTGATCCGCCACGCCCTTGTCGAGCACGATCATGTGGTCATACTCGCTATTGGTCGATATCACAACATCGCGCGCGGACTCGCGTTTCAGGACCATGATATCGTTCTTCTTCAGCAGGATATAGTCCGTTTCGTCGTCGATGTTCGACGACACGATGAACACCAGCTGGTTCTGTTCGTTCAAGCTCAGCGTATAGTGCGTGATGCCGTAGTCAAGCGTCCCCTGTTCCACGGTGATAGTGCCACAGGTGATTCCGTTGGTATTCTTGATGGTGAACGCGCCGTCGAAGTCGCCCGCATTTCCGGCGAGGATGTACTCGCCCTTGTTCTGGTCCGGGCTGACGATCACGGAGTAAGTGAGCGCCGCCACATACGCCATGTTGTCCAGCTGAAGGCCGTATTCTTCCTTGCGGTTCGAAATGTCGAGCTCAATATTGGCGTTCTCCGCATTCACAATACCCTTGACCTGAACATCCGTGCCGAGGCGAACCGTCCCTTGCAGGATCGCGCCTTCCTCCAGGATCAGCGTGCCGCCCCACGGGATTTCCGTATTGTTCAGGACACCGCCGCTGGTCACACGCAGAGTCTCTCCGGTCTTTTCCCAGACCAGTGTTTCCCCGGTCGCGATTTGCGAGTCGGAAGTCACGATGATTTCTTCCGGTTCCGTTTCTTCGTTCACCGGTTCGTGATACACGTCGTTTCCGGTGATGGTTACGAACAGCGCATCGTTGTTCAAATTCAGCGTGTAGGTGTTCCAGCCGGCCACAAGCGGATTGTCGACCGTCAGCGCACCGTAGCGCATCGTATCATCCTGCACCGTGATCGTTCCGCCGAAATCCGCCGCGCCCGTGGCCAGCAGATACGTGCCGGCCTCCGTCTCGGCATTGATCGTGAGCGTGAAGCTCGGAGTGCCCGTAATCACGTTCAGATTGTCGATCAATGCAGTCGTCGCGTTTGCCTTGCTGATGTCGAAGTCAACGGTCGCGCCTTCGTATGCCGATACCACTGCGCCGTTTTCGAGACGGAGCTTGCCGCCGAGGACCGCACCGTCCAGCAGATACACTTCGCCGCCGGATTTTACGTTCACGTCCACAGCACGGCCCGTGCTCGACACCTGCATCATGTTGTATGCATCCAGCACAACCTCGCTCGCCACACCGTAGCTTCCGACCACGACCGCGCCGTCGCGTACCGCATGGACGTCCTTCGCCACGCCGCCGCGACTCACGATTAATCGTCCCCCATTCATTACGGTTGTCTCGCTCGTAAAGCCGCCATTCGATACCACCTGACTTCCCATAGATGTAATCGTTGTCCTGCTTGCAACACCGCCGCGCGATACTGTCTGAATGCTACGGATGATCTGCGTGTCAACTCCAAGGCCGCCTTCAGATATCGTCATTGCTCCGGTAAATCTATAAAACCATGCCACGCCATTTCCCGTCCAGTCCTGATACCTTTCACCAGACAGAATCGTCTTCGTCGCCGTACCACCGCTCGAAACGTACAAATTGCCACGTTCTATAATTGTGTCGCTTGCTAAGCCGCCCGAAATTGTCATGTAAGCATTGGAATAGTTAATATGGGTTCCTTGGGCTTGAGCTCCTTCATGCAGAATCAGGTGCCCCTCCCATCCAAGAACTTCCGTATCAATCACAAAACCAAATACATTTATCCCGCACCAACTACTCGTTATAAGAGAGCTTATTACCCCTCCCTCATTAACATTGATGTTTGTTTCCAACACATTACTGTTTTCCAGTCGCCCTCCGGATTCCACCGTTACACTGGCATCCCGCGCGATAAAACTGTCGGCAACCAATCCATTGTTGCTAATCGTAACCCGCTTCTGATAGTGATTGTCATTTGTTGTTATCCCGTATACTTCTCCGCCGTTGACACTTATTGTCCCCCCCTTGTCCAATATGACTCCGTTCGCAGATCCACCGCCTAATACTTCCAATACGCCCCATTCGCCCATGTGAGTTTCATTCGCTTGTCCCCCGCTCATTACCGTCATCACACCCCCACTGTTCACGCGAGTCTCTTCAGCAACGCCGTTGGAGACGACATTCAGAATGCCGCCATTATTCACATTGGCTTCGTAGTAGGTAAGGCCGCTCGTGATTGAGATCGTTTTCCCTGCTTGAATCACAGCATCATAAATCATTTCATGCGAGATCAGTTCGCCGTTGGACGGTGCTTCCGTTGCATTTCGTGTGACCGACAAAGCCAGCGCGTCGCCGTTCTTGTTCAGCGTGTAGGTGTTCCATCCATAAACCAGAGGATTGGAGAGCGTCAGCGAACCGTATTTCATAGTCTCGTCCTGCACTGTGATCGTGCCGCCGAAGTCTGCCGCGCCAGTGGCAAGCAGATATGTACCGGCTTCGGTCTCAGCATTGACCGTGATCGTAAAGGACGGAGCGCCCGTGATTACACTCAGGTTGTCGATCAGTGGTGTCGTCGCGTTTGCCTTGCTAAGCTCGAAGTCAATGGTCGCGCCTTCGTAGGCCGAAACCACAGCGCCATTCGCCAGCTGCAAGTGTCCGCCGAGAACCGCGCCGTCCAGCAGATACACTTCGCCGCCGGACTTCACGTTCACGTCTTCCGCGCGGCCCGTGCTCGATATCTGCATCATATTGTAAGTATCAAGCTCTACTTCACTTGCCACGCCGTAGCTTCCGACCACAATCGCACCGTCCTGCACCGCATGAATGTCCTTCGCCACGCCGCCGCGACTCACGATTAATCGTCCCCCATTCATTACGGTTGTCTCGCTCGTAAAGCCGCCATTCGATACCACCTGACTTCCCATAGATGTAATCGTTGTCCTGCTTGCAACACCGCCGCGCGATACTGTCTGAATGCTACGGATGATCTGCGTGTCAACTCCAAGGCCGCCTTCAGATATCGTCATTGCTCCGGTAAATCTATAAAACCATGCCACGCCATTTCCCGTCCAGTCCTGATACCTTTCACCAGACAGAATCGTCTTCGTCGCCGTACCACCGCTCGAAACGTACAAATTGCCACGTTCTATAATTGTGTCGCTTGCTAAGCCGCCCGAAATTGTCATGTAAGCATTGGAATAGTTAATATGGGTTCCTTGGGCTTGAGCTCCTTCATGCAGAATCAGGTGCCCCTCCCATCCAAGAACTTCCGTATCAATCACAAAACCAAATACATTTATCCCGCACCAACTACTCGTTATAAGAGAGCTTATTACCCCTCCCTCATTAACATTGATGTTTGTTTCCAACACATTACTGTTTTCCAGTCGCCCTCCGGATTCCACCGTTACACTGGCATCCCGCGCGATAAAACTGTCGGCAACCAATCCATTGTTGCTAATCGTAACCCGCTTCTGATAGTGATTGTCATTTGTTGTTATCCCGTATACTTCTCCGCCGTTGACACTTATTGTCCCCCCCTTGTCCAATATGACTCCGTTCGCAGATCCACCGCCTAATACTTCCAATACGCCCCATTCGCCCATGTGAGTTTCATTCGCTTGTCCCCCGCTCATTACCGTCATCACACCCCCACTGTTCACGCGAGTCTCTTCAGCAACGCCGTTGGAGACGACAATCATGTGTTCGTATTCCTCAACGGGGACGGTGAGTTCGTAGGCGGACTGGAGGGAACCGACGAGCTGGCCGTTCTTGTACAGCAGGATGCCCGCGCCTTCCGGGATGCTGGAGCCAATGGTCAGGCAGAGTTCGTTGGATTCGTTCAACGAGAGGACGTACTCCGTGACTTCCCAGTTGATACGCGGCTGCGCGAGGGACAGTTGTCCGTAGACGGTCCCGGACTCGTTTTTGACCGTGATGGTCCCGGCGTAGTCGGCGGCATTCGCGCCAATCGTGTAGACGCCGTAGGTCTGGGCGGAGTTGACGATCAAGTCCATGTTCGAGACACTGAGGCTCGCCATGTTGCTGAACATTGTGCCGTCGCCGGGGGTGCGGCCAGTGAAGTCCATCGTGATGGTCGCATTGCTGAAGTCGACATTCTCATCAATGATCAGGTTCGCAGCATTTCGAAGGGTTCCGCGGACGATTGCGCCATTGCCGAGTCCCACCGTATCGCCCTTCTTCAAATACGAGCTTTCCAGCACGCCGCCGGACGCTATGGACAGGTCGGAAATAATCCCCGCACTCTGTTCCACGCGGACACGACCGCCGGATTCGACGATCGTATCCGCAACTATGCCGCCCCAGCTGGCGATGAGCTCGCCGAACACGGTCGTGTCGCTGGCGACCGCACCGGAACTGACATAGAGATGGGCATTTGCATTGACAAGCGTATTGCTGGCGGTCTGGCCAGCATACAAATACGCCGTGTCCTGCACGACTGTGCCACCGGAAAAAACGGCATTATTGAAGTTTTCAAAAGACGTATCCGCTGCTAGCGTGATGTTGTTGACTCTCGCACCGGACGCGAACGACACTTGGTTCACCGTAGCATTATTGTAAGCCCAAAAGTTGCCGCCGGAGGCGACACTGATATCTGTCGCAGTCCCGCCGCCAGAAACAAACATGCTGCCAGAGGAGCAGACCGAAACATCGTTCACGGTACCGCCATCGTAAACATTGAGACCATTGGTGCCGCCGATATCCACGAAGACCACATGGTTTACCACGCCGCCGCTGGAAACATAGATGACACCGGAATGAATGACGGCGCCGTTCATGACACCGCCATCATAAATCCAGAACCAGCCGCCCTCCATGATCGTATCGACGGCGGTTGTGCCGGAGTGGATCGTGGCATCGCTGTAGGGTCTCACGACCACATTGCTGAATGTGTTGGCGACAAAGGTTGCGCTCGCGTTGCCCGCGACGTCGATTCGACCGCCATTTTCCACAATGCCGAGTACGGTTGCACCGTTGGAAACATACAGGTTTCCGCCATTGTCGATGATGACGCCGTTCACTTCCCCTCCGGAGTAGACATATGCCCCGTTATCCCTTCCTGCATCATGGATGATGACATCATTTGCAGTACCTCCGTTGGAGACATAAAGCTTTCCGTTGGAATTGACCGTCGTGCTGTTCACGACACCGCCGCTGGAGACATAAAGCTTTCCGTTGGAATTGATCATCGTACTGCTCGCAGTCGTACCGGAGTGAACTGTGGCAGAGGCATTGGAAAGAACCAGTTCGCTAATGACATTTGCGGCAAAAGTCACATCCGCACCGTTTTCTACACTTACATATCCGCCATTTTCGGCGATTCCTGTTGCAGTGCCGCCGCTGGCAACGCTGAGGGATGCTCCGCTGTTTATGCTGATCGTATTTACTGAAGCTCCGGAACACACAAACATGGAGGTATTCGAATTCAGAATTACCGATTCCATAGTCTCCGCCGAAGAAATATCCTGTCCGGATTTAATGAAAACGCCCGAACTGCCGCTGGTATCATAGGAGACGATAGCTTGGGTCGGAATATTAACATCCGCGGTAAAAGGGTTCTTACGGAGGTTTTCGATCTTTGCTCCGTTATAGATGCTGAGCAAGATGTTGGGTTCCAGAATGGTCAGGCCATTCACGCTGGTATTGGATTCCATGTACAAATAACTGCTGCTGTAGATGGTCACGTTCTCAGCGTAACCATTTCCACGCAGAAACAAGTCGGACAGATTGCCGCCGTTGTTTTCCGATCTGCTCAGAACAATGTCATACGCAGCTCCATAAACATACAGGCCAAGACCGTCCAGGACCTCGGCGGACGACAAAATACCGCCACTTTCAATGGTAACAAGTCCGTCTCCGCCGAAACATAATTCCGCGTCTTCCATCCGTCCGCCACTGGAAACTCGGATGAATCCCGAGGAAGTCGTCACACCACTTGCAGAGCCTCCGTCATAGATATAAAGCCTGCCGCCGTTGTTGACCATTGTGTTGAGGGCTATTCCGCCGCTCAGGATTTCCATTTGATCGCCGGAGTAGAGAGTGATGTCGTTGCAGGTTTCGCCGCTGGAGATGATGTAGGTGGCCATGTTGGGGTTACCCTTTCTGGTGAGTTATGTTATTTCACTTTGAACTTAGAATCATGGGGATAAAGTATTCCCGTCTCGCGGGCGCGGGCAAAAGGTCTGAGGTGGAACATGGCGTAGGGATGGAGATCCCGGCTGTGCCAAGTATGCAGAATGCCCGCCGGATGAACAGGCATCCGACTGGAGAGAGATGAAGACTGTCGGGACGAACGGACCAGAGCATAAATGACTCACGTTGTTGTTTCATGAAAACAGAGCAAAAATGAGCTCACGAGCTGGATTACAGAGCGCAAAAAAACAGTATTCCAACAACAATTTATCCCCATATCGCGGAAAAGTCAAGCCCCAAGACTAAGGAATCCTTCTTTTTCTATAATTTTTTTATGGGGGCGCACGCACCCGTGCGAGATGCAGTCAGGATCAGACGCGCTGATGATACACGCATGCGAACCAGTTTCCAGTCCTGTCAATTTAGGTCGGTGGGTCATACGAGTTGAGTCCTAGTGAGGACCATGCTGGTGGAAGTGCCGGAGTTTTCGAGCGAAAGCGTGTAGGCGGATCCGCCGGCGGACCACGACCAGGCGTTGTTGCTGAACGTGGCGCTAATATCAACGGTATCGGTATCGTTCGTCATCTTGATCGGGGCCGTCGTCCATTCTCCTTTCTCTTCATCATACACGCCAGGTGAGTCGAAGTTGGCGAACACGTCCTTGCCGTCGCTGTTGTCGATGTCCGTGATCAGCGTCTGCGGCGTCGTGATCTCGGAGAATCCGACCAGGTTCAGCGTGTTGCCGGCGAAGTCGTTCACAAAATTGCCGGAGAGTTTGCTGCCATATTCGAATTTCCAATTCTCAAAGCCGGAAAGATTGTAGTTGTCATGGTCCAGGGTAACCTCGGAATGAACAAACCCGTTATCCTTGACGAGATTATTGAATTCGATATGACTGAATGCACGGATATTGCTGGCGGTCAGGCGTCCATAGAATCCCGTAAACGACAAAATGCGGTCGCCTTCCACGGATGCGATCTCTCTGTTCATTTTCTTGGTCTTCGGGTCGATGTTTGAACCCGCGAGATGAATAAATATACACCACATGTACAAAATTGCAAATAATCTCCAGAACTAAAAAAGTCAACCTTTGATATTTATCTACTTCATAGACGGTTCATTTATTATTATTCCATTCCTGTTTCAGGACGGCGTACTGCAAGGTGTTTTCATACACCGGGTTGCCGTCGGCGTCATTGACGAACGAGACGAACGACCGGAAAAGTCCCTCGTGGCGCATGCCGAGTTTTTCGCAGAGATGCCGGCTGCACGCATTGTAATCGTCCACATAGGAATAAATCCGGCGCGCACTCTTCCGCGTGAAAAGATAGTCGAAGAGGGCATACGTCGCCTCGTAAGCGTAGCCGATGCCCTGATACGCGGCGTTCAGGATCAGGCTCGGGGTGAACGTATCAGGTGGTGGCAGGGGCATCTTCCGCGAACACAGCATGGGCGGTTTGTAGTCCGACGGCTCAGCTTCGATCTCCCCGATGACTTTGCCGGTCTCCTTCAGCACGATGGCGAAGCAGTATTCGGTGTCTTCGCTGCGTTTCAACACCTCTGCCCGTGCCTCCTCGAGCGTGTCGAGATGCAGTCCGGCGAAGCAGTGCGGCAGAGGACTGCTCAGATATTCCAGCACGTCCGCCGCATCGCTTTCGCGGAACGGACGAAGC
>Ga0310690_10005747_pt1 | contig 16636 bp, 24 predicted proteins | sample AusTroGonzalo_MG_2_FD_207661 | JGI IMG/M metagenome (GOLD analysis project Ga0310690, IMG submission 207661) | Bovine rumen microbial communities from tropical cattle in Woodstock, Queensland, Australia - Gonzalo_04 (v2) (version 2) | ecosystem: Host-associated > Mammals > Digestive system >... | reverse complement strand
GGTAGAAGAGGCCGGAGAATACATACCGTTTTATGCATACCATTTCAGACTGTTGTTTGATGATGACTGGTCTAATCAAAAGATCCAGTGGGCTAAAACTGCTATTGATTATGTAAAAAATGTTAGAAGCGCTTTAGACAGCTTTGTTTTTTGCGGGCAGGTAGAAAGGAGACTATATGTAGGCTGCGCACTGTGTACCTATGGGGACTCGTTATATAACGTTGCCGGGGTAGAAATGCCAGACTGGTACATGGATGAAAACAATGATGTGATGCTGGATGAAGACTGGGTTGTAATGGTTGCGGAGGAATAAGAATATGATATCAAGCGCACCTATTTTAACAAAGCGCGGAGAAAACCTGCTGATGCGTGCGATTGCCGGTGAAGCAATTACTTTTACCAAGTTCAAGGTGGGAAGCGGATCAATACCAGGCGGAACAAATCCCGAAAACTTACTCGACCTGATCACACCGCTTATAACCTTTAGTGTTACAAGCATTGATGATACTGAGGCCGGGATGGTTGCTGTGACGGGAGAATTTACCAGCGCTGATGTGGTCAATGACTTTGTGTGGCGGGAGCTCGGTCTTTTCGCAAAAGGTGAAGACAACAGAGAAATCCTTTATGCCTATGCAAACGATGGGGATGACGCAGGCACAATCCCAGCGATTGATCCTGATGAACATATCATAACATATCAGAGAGTGACAATGATCATCGCGGTGGGAGATGCAAGTAATGTGACTGCCGTTTTTTCTGAGGATTCGCCTTATGTAGTCGGAACCTATGTAGGGGACGGAACCACAAAGCTCGGGATCAATCTCGGGTTTGTCCCAAGCGCCGTCATGTTATTTAACGAATGGGGTCAAACATACGACAGCACAGATGGCGTATGCGGAGGGCTTGCTACCGGAAGTTATGGTATCAGATCAAAGGCAAGCCAGGATCCGGACGATGCAGTAGAGTGGGATAACCAATACACAGCGTTGCTGTGCGGCCGGGATACAGAAAATGATTTCGCTGGCTTTTGGGTAAATTATTATTCCGGCCAAAGCGCCGATGAGAATATTAGCACAAATGTTGATGATGTGAGATATCACTATATTGCCTATAGATAAGGGGGTGATTAAATGGCAGGAATAAAGCTTACCGAAAAAGATGTGGCGGAAGAGGTAAAGAGCAGCGCCAAAATACTGATCACCCAGCCGGAAGGAGAAGAGGGAAGCGAGATCGAAAGCGTCCGCCGCGCAAATATTGAAGATGTTGTAGGCTGGGATACATCTAAGCATAGCCGGCCATATATTGCGCGTGGTACTGGGACGAGTGGGACTATTGAGAATGGTGCAACAGAATCATCTGGTAGCTATGCTCACGCAGAAGGATATAATACCACAGCGTCAGGAGATTATGGAAGTCATGCAGAAGGTAATTCCACGACTGCAAGCTACGATTGTACCCATGCAGAGGGAAGCAATACATCCGCAACACGTTTTGCCGCTCATGCAGAGGGAAGCCACACGACCGCTTCAGCACAAAATGCTCACGCAGAAGGGTACTACACTGAAGCATCTGGGCTTAACTCCCATTCGGAAGGTTCGCACACAGAGGCATCTGGTGGTCATGCTCATGCTGAAGGCAGTGTGACTACTGCATCTGGAATGGGCAGCCATGCACAAAACATTGGAACGATAGCAAACCATAAAAGCCAAACAGCCTTTGGTGAATGGAACATTGCCGACACAAGCGCGAACACGGTGCAGCAACGTGGAGACTATATCGAAATAGTGGGCAATGGCGCAGATAAGGACAATCGCTCCAATGCCCGTACCCTTGACTGGTCGGGCAATATGTGGATCGCCGGAAAGATGACGGTTGGAGCCGGGCCGACAAATGCCATGGATGTACCAACAAAACAATATGTTGACGGCATACGGGTTCGATTTACGGATCCAAATGATGATGGGAATATTGTGGTAACGATAGGATCAGCATAAAGGAGGTAACAAAATGCAATTTGATGTGGTGCGTCGCGTCCCAAGACGTGATGAAAATGGGCAGAAGTATTATAAGTATTATAAAGAGGGAACATGCACGTCGGACGAAGACAAGCCCATGGATCTTGCAGACGGTTCCCAGCTCAGAGAAATTGATACGGCCACAGTATTCCACTTTGATGAAGCCAAAACGAAGTGGTGGCCGTGGAGGAGGACGTAAAAATGTTTAATATGACATCTTACGCGATGGGAATGGAAGACGGACATGCTGACGGATATACCGAGGGATATACCGATGGATATGCCGAGGGAGAAGAGACCGTCAAGATCGAATCCGACTATATTTTTACCGATCCTTTAGATGACGGGAATATTGTGGTTGAGAAGGAGGGTGAATAATGGCTAAAGTATTGGACTCCGTTACGCTTCCGATTGATAATAACGGAACCGTAACGGACGAAACATATGTGAACAATCCTAAATCGATTGCCCCGCAGTTTGATGCCAGTACGGCATATACTGCTGGGCAATTTGTATATTATGAGAAAAAACTGTACCGCTTCATAGCTGATCATGCTGCCGGCGCCTGGAACTCTGCCCATGTGGAGGAGAAGACGATCGTGGCAGAAATCTCTGCGTTAAAGCAGGATTTAAGTCAGATATTCTTTGATAAATCTGTGTCTACAACATGGTTTCAGGGATACATAAACAGCAGTACAGGAGCAGCATCATCTTCAACCGATTCTTGTTATAGTGACAAAATCGGAGCAGGTGAATATACCATGTCAGTTAATGACGGGTACAAAATCAAGGTTGCAAAATATTCCGATGCAAATGCTTTTCAGGGGCTATTAGTATCTCTTTCATCTGGTTCACATAGTTTCACTGTTCCAGATGGATATTATGTGAGAACACAGGTAACACTGGAAAACGGCACAATATCACCAAGCACAATAAATAATTCTGGCGTTTCCATAACGCAAAAATGCTACACTGATACAACGTTAACTCAGGAAGGTAAAGCTGCTGACGCAAAAGCAACAGGTGAAGCAGTAGATACCTTAGCAGAAAATGTTTATGCTTTGACCGGAATTGACCATGCATATACAAATACTGTGGTCAGCCCTGACATGACAAGAAGTGCGTTTGTTTCGGCTTTTGATAGTGCGCTTTCTGATTATGAGGATTTATGCTTATGTTCAGACAAATCTTTTGCCCATCTTAATGGAACACATACCTTTGAAGAAGCATATGAAAAAATGAATCAAATTTTCAGGTATGATGTCTATGACCCGAATATAAGCAAAGACCTTCTGTATGACCGCATAAATGTCGCTTTTGAAACGCCCATTAGAAGGTTTCAGGATGCCAAAATAAATGACACAGTTCCATGTGATTTCAGTTTCCAGATATGGAGCGGTCAAGGTGGCGAACCGAGTCTGATTGTTTCTGCTGATGGTGGGGAACTGTGGGCGTATAGCTATGGCGAACGGCTGAAATCAGACGATGGTGTTACATGGTCTGAACCCACAGTAATAGACAGGAGTGATAAAGGCACATCAAGTATGCCTCAGCATATCGGAATGTCTGTTGTCGATGATACTATTTTCATGTTTGGACGTGACCCAAGCGGTGACCACAACCTGAAGATGTACACAAGCCCGTTGTCAGATGGTATTAACTTTACATATCAGGGTATACCGCTTGCGATTGGGCATGATTTTGGTGACGGACTGGAGATAGATAATTGGGGAAACTCATTCATTACAAAGGTTGATGACACCTATTATCTGTTTATTGAGGGCAGACAGGATAATGACGGTAACTTCTGGGACATTTATCTTGTCACCTGTACAGACCCATTCTATGACAACGGTGACGGAACTATTGGAAACTGGCAGAATGTTTCAGTTGCCCCCATAGTGGTTGGAAGTGAAATTTTCCCGACTTCTGCGTCTGCTGTTGCGTGTGGGAATCCAGATATTGCAAAAGGTTCTGACAATAGACCGATAAGAGTTGATGGAAAATACTTTATGTATTTCCACAGCACGGCTTTCAGTTATTCGTACATCCTTCGTGCCTATTCATATGACCTCATTCACTGGACTTACGAAGGTATAATGTATGACAATAGAAACAAGCCAACAGCAGGACAGAACCAGAGTTCTAATGCAGACCATGCGTTAATTGAGTTCAAAGGCAGAACATATCTTACATATACAACGGACATAAACACAAACTTGACACCGCATCTTATGTGTATGATAGATGACAGACCATTTAGAGAAATTCTGGCAATGAGACCGTAAGTAATTTAAAGGACACTTTAAACCACGCATTGTATTGCGTAGTTAAATAACTATGCGCTATATTATTTTTATCGGTCGTACAAGTATAGGACTCCGCCGGGGTGTAGGGTAACCGATAGCCGGGGGCAATCTCAAGGGCAGTGCTTGAGCCGATGTTTTCTATCTAAAAGCGCACAGTGATGGAGATATGGTAATGAATTGGAGTTGTGATAACTGCGTTTACAGTGGGTATGCACATAGAGAAAATGAGTGCAATGCCCCTAATGGATGCGTTTGTGGAAGTGCTTATAAAGCTGAGAATAAAAACAAAGAAAAAAGCTAACGTAAAGCGCACAAGGCACACCAGAAACCTGATGCGCCTTGATACTTAGTAGCCACGTTCAGCCAACCACTTGTCCAGTGCTTTTTGAACTGCCCACGATTTTGAGCGTTCGTCATCTTCACAGTATTTTTCCAGACGATCTCTCAAAGTTCCGGGAATGGTCAGGTTTAGCTGAGTACATTTGTCAACGGGTGGCGATCCCATCGGGGGTCTACCACCTGAACCGATGCGTTTAGCCATAGTTCATCACCTCCTACATGGCATTGTATCATGCCAGATGGATGGTGTATATAGTGTGTGACAATGCTTAGAATAGCGTAGTTATGTGGTTTCTTTATCAACCAAATATCACACATTATAATTGAACGGACACTTTACATCAGAGTTTCAAAACAAAAAAACTTATAGTTCAGGGCAGACTTCGGTCTGCTCTTTTTCATGGAGGTGGGTGATGGTAAAAACAATTATTGACTGTATGAAAATCTATCAGTCAAGCCTCATAGCTGACCTCAAGAATGGGATAATCTGGATATACAGTAATCACGGGGTATCAGGGACGTTTGAGTTGGCTGAGAAGAATAAAAACTTCAAAGCAAACTGCGCCACGATAGCAAACTGGGCATTTCGTAAGTTGGGGGTGTTCAAGAAAGGCAATTACTTCTGGGGAAAACAGGGTGGCACACTGGTTTGCAGTGATGCAACCATGAAGGTTCTCAAAGCCAACTGCAAGATCATCCATGTCAACGGGAAAAAGACTGTCAACAAGTGTATCTCTGATGGGACGCTCCTGGATGGTGACATTGTGACCTATGTTAACCTTCAGCATACCAACATCTATGCAGGAAATGGTTACTGGTATGACGCTGGACATGCTTATTGCAAAGAAGGTGGCGAAGGGGCAAAGTTCCTTACATGGTATGGTAAGACCGTGTATGGCAACCAGAAAATAGCCTATATCATCCGCTATAATGGGAACATACAAAAGACGGTTTACCGGATACAGGTTGGAGCATACAAAAGCAAGAGCTCGGCAGACGAACGAGCGGCGTATGTTACAGACCTGACACAATATGACCGTATCGAAAACTACCGCAAGAAGAAACACAAAATCAGGGAGGGATACCCGTGCTTCATTGAAAAAGGCGATGACGGTTACTACCGTGTATTCTGTGGTTCATTCAGTGAAAAAGCCAATGGAGAAAGCCGCAGCCAGGAACTTGGTGGTGACAGGTATCGGATTGACAACTTCATCTCAACAGTGACATTAACGTAGAGTTGATCCTTGACGGGATAGGGGATCATACGATAATATTGACATGAAAATTAAATAAAAGGAGCCGCGCTCCGACTTGCAATCATGATGCGCGACTCCACCAATAGGCACGGTTAATATACCATGCCTCGTTTGATATGTCAAAGGAGGTTTTTTCATGTCAAAAGATTATCGCATGTCCTTTGTCAGGGATGTTGAGACTGCCCTGACCAACCACTTCCGGGCAGAACAGGTAACGCTGATATCCAATATCGTGATAAAAGCATTATCTGGCTACGAAATCACTGAACGTTGCACCGATTTGGTTCCGCTGGATGATACGAATGAGCGACTGATAAAACGTTACCGGGCCTGTCTGATGGTGGACGGTAAGGCAAGGAGTACAATTGAGTGCTACACTTATACGCTTACAAAACTGTCAGATGCCATCGGAATACCATTCCCTGAGATGAACATATACCATGTCCGCAACTACCTTGCGTGTGAACAAGAACGCGGACTCACTGCCAGTACACTTGAAAACCAGAGGGCAAATATCTCCGCATTCTTCCAGTGGATGACTGACGAAGAAATCATTTCAAAGAATCCACTTAGTCCGTTGAAACCCATTAAGATCCCTGACGAGATTGAGGATCCGTTCTCGGACATCGAGATTGATGCGCTGCGGTCTGCATGCCGGAAGCCAAAGGAGAGGGCTTTGGTGGAGTTTCTTCTGTCAAGCGGTGTTCGAGTTGAGGAAGCATCGAATATGAACCTGGACAACATCGACTTCCACGAGATGACAGTTCACGTCGTTCATGGTAAAGGTGGAAAAGACAGGATTACTTACATCACATCGGTAGCCGCCAAACACATGAGAGAGTACATGAAAACCCGCCAGGAATGTGGATGTGCGTTGTTTCTCAATCAGGAGCACAAAAGACTCAAGCCCGGCGGCATTCGACGCATGCTTAAAACGATAGGAGAACGTGCCGGAGTGAGTAACGTTCATCCGCACAGGTTCAGACGCACGCTCGCCACGAACCTTGCTGATCGGGGAATGGATATCCAGGATATCCAGCAGATCCTCGGTCACAGCAACATATCAACCACAATGAGGTACGTCAAAGTCACCGACAAGAAGGTTAAGGCATCATATCAAAAGTATATAGCATAATAATAAGAGCCCCCGGGGGCTCTTATTATTGTTCACAAGGCAAAGCTAATGAAGAAGGACGTAAAGTTGGACAACACCTTACCCAGTCTGAAGCCGGCGGCTGCTTATAATACAGTGAATCTGACGGCGGTTAGGGGGTGAGAAAAATGGAGAACGTTACACCTGACCAGCTCATGACAACAATTATTGTGCTGCTGGCCGTTTTTGCAGCGATCATAACGGTTGACAAAGTGCTGGACATCATCAAAAAGTGGAGGACTCCGAGTATTGACACAGCGGAAAAACTTGCAAATGATAAGTCGCGGCTTGACAGCCACGACAAAGACATTGCTGATTTACAAAAATGCAATCAGGTATTATGCGCAGGCATAATTGCTTTACTGGATCACGAACTCCATAATGGAAATGGAGTTCAGATGCAGAAAGCAAGGGATGATATTATGGATTATTTGCAGGGAAGAATTACAAGCTGACAGTTCCAGCAAATAGGCGGCACGTCCGGTTCCGGAGGCAACCGTGCTGCTTGGCAAGAAGGAGGAGAGGCAGTGAAGATTGATCTTACTGAAATTTTGCAGGCATTGATTACGCTGCTTGCTGGCCTGATTACCTACAAACTGATCCCTTGGATCAAAAGCAAGGTGTCAGCGCAGCAGTTTGCGAATCTCAATGCAGCGGCCAAAGTGGCCGTATTTGCAGCAGAGCAGATGTTTGCTTCGGGAGACAATGAAACCAAACTGAATTATGCCATACAGCAATTATCACAGGCAGGGTTCAGTGTGGATTCAAACACGATAAGGGCAGTAATTGAAAACGCCGTCTATGCATTAAAAGTACCACAACAGACGGCAATTCCCGTGGTTTCAGTTGCGGAAATGAAACCCCCGGATTCAACATACATGGAAGATGATCTTAAATAATTCATAAGCACCCCGGCAAGAGCGGCCCTTGCCGGGGTTGCTTTTTTATATGCAATGTACTTTCCATAATGCAGAAAGGCGGGAATAGATGAAAGTCGTACAGCCTATACGTGATCTTGAAACGCTTGAAAAATGTTATCAAATTGCGAGAGAACATGACAAATATAAAAAGACAGGTGAAGTCAGCTGGGAGCTGATCCTGCTGATCGGTTTCAATACCAGTCTGAGGGTGAGTGATTTTACGCGTTTCAAGGTACATGATCTTAAGGGGAAAGACTATGCGCAGATCCGTGCGAAAAAGACGGGGAAGGAAGCGAGGATCCTGATAAACCCGTCGGCCCGCAGGGAAATAAACAGGCTGCTGGCGGGGAGAAAAGCAGACGAATATATTTTTCAGTCCCGTGTTCATGATACGTTGACGCATAAGACAAAGCCTATAACCAGGCAGCGTTGCTATCAAATCATCAACCACATAGCAAAACAGGCGGGCGTTGAGGAAAGAATTGGGTGCCATACGCTGCGGAAGACATTCGGCTATCACTACTACAAGATGACCGGCGACATAGTGAGCTTGCAAAGGATCCTTGGCCATTCATTTCAGCGCGAGACGCTTATTTATATTGGTGTCATACAGGAATCCATTGACGAAAGCCTGATGAAATTCAATATGTTGGTCGGAAAGAGGGTGGCCAGGTGAGAGATGATTTACTGGAACACGGGATCCACCTGATACAGATGACTACATACACCAAATACGATCCCCTTATTACCATACTGCTTATAGGGGCAATCATCCTCTTTTTTTTGGGACTGGTTACCATGGCTATTTATCCCGATCCGATTGCCATAGGCATTATGGTTGGTCTTCTCGTTATTATTCCGTTTCTTGCGTTCTGTAGCCGTGGGCAAAAGGCGGAGTACAGCGAATATAAAGTATACATTCATGATGATTGTGACTGGGATTATATATACCATCGCTTCGATGTCTTAGAAAATGCTGATCACATATATAAGCTGAGGGATAAGGGGGTAACGGACACAAGGGGATATATTCGGTCAATAGGTGATTGATTGTCTGAAAGGAGAATGAACTATGCCAAATACACAAGCAGAGAAAAAGGCATATGTGAAGCTTGTCAATGCCGGTCTGACGCAGGCCGGGGCTATTGGATTGATCGGAAACCTGGAAGCAGAATCCGACGGGTTTTATTCTACCCGCGTGGAATATCTTTGCCGGAACCGCATGAAAGAATTTGATGTCAAAAATATAACCGGGGAAGATTATACAGACAGTACCTACACAGAGGCGATTGACAGCGGCAGGATTTCCCTTGCGGAGTTCCAGCACCCGCTTCTTAATTCACCGAAAGCCAATGCCCAGCAAAAGAATTACCAGTATGGGTATGGCCTTGCACAGTGGACATCACCCGGAAGGAAAGCGGCGCTGTATAACTTCATGAAGGAGCGCGGACTGTCCATCGGTGACCTGGAAGGACAGCTGGACTTCCTGCTTTACGAACTGCGGACGAGTTACAGTGAGGTGTATCTTAAATTGCAGCATGCAACCAGTATCCGGGAAGCGTCTGACGTTGTTCTGATCAAATATGAGTCACCGGCAGATACCAGCGAACAGGTGAGAATATCCAGGGCATCACGCGGAGAGACATTCTACCGGAATTATATTGCGACAGGACTTATAAAGCAGGAGACATCCGCAGCTTCAGAGATTGAGAAAATATATCAGATCGAAAGGGCGGAGATCGGATACCTGGAAAAAGCAACGTCGGCGGCAGAATATCTCGATGACAAGACGGCAAATGCAGGAGCCAATAACTATACAAAATACTGGCGGGATCTTCGCAAGCTTGGGCGTCTGAAGCATTTCGGATATGATGCGTCAGGATCATTCGTCGGCGGGCCGGATTGGCCATACTGCGCAGCCGGTCAGGAATGGTCTTTCGTTCAGGCACTGGGCCTGGCAAGAGCAAAGGAACTGCTTTTACATCCGGACTATGCTTTTATTAACTGTCAGGATATGTATGCAAAAGCCAAAGCAAAAGGACAGATCATATCAAGGCCGCAGCCGGGCGTCCTGGTATTGTTCCGGAGATCAGAATCCAACCACTATCATGTAGAGTTCTGCTACAGGGTAGACGGTGACGTTATGTATACAATCGGTTTCAATACTTCAGGCGCGTCCTCCGTGATCGCAAACGGTGGCGGGGTTTGCGACAAACGTTACACAATCAGCACAACAAACGCGGATTATTTTCTTCCGGCATATAAAGGCGGAACGGTTTTCATCGATGATACCCCGGCGGCTTCCGTGACATATATCAAGTATGGATCAAAGGGCAGCGCCGTCAAAGCTATCCAGGAAAAACTGATTGCCATGGGCTATTCATGCGGGAAATGCGGTGCCGATGGTGACTTTGGTGCAGATACATTAAAAGCCGTTAAGCTTTTTCAGGAGCATAACGGGTGCGCAGTGGACGGAATTGTAGGTGCGGAAACATCCACAGCTATCAATATTGCCTATGAGGCTTTAAAAAATAATCAGGTTCTGGATCCCGTTGATTCAGAAAGATTGTTCGTTGGCAAGATAAAAAAGAACGGGACGGATGTACGGTCTTGGGCCGGAAGGGAATATGGCAATATAAAAAGCTGGCCGAAACTGAACAAAGGGAATCTGGTGGATGTACTGGATTATACCCAAAAAGATACCCTGGGAGAGCAATGGTATTTTGTCCGGATTGCTGACAAATATCATGGGTTTGTCCACAGCAAGGACGTGAAGCGGGTATGATCAAAGAGGACATTCAACAGTTCCGAAAATACAGTCCGGCAGAATTGGAAACGATGCTTAAGGAAGCGTATAGCCTTGAGAGCATGGAAAAAAATTCAGAGACAAGTTTTGTCGGGACAGTAAGAAAAGGCAGACGCCTTTTCGACCTGATGATAGACAAGGAAAAGCATTACTGGTATACAGTCAGGATCGATACCGGGAAAGAAATTGTATCGGAGTTTGAAGCTGTCTTCGGATGCACGGAAAAGGAAATGAAAATGCGTAGAAAAACATTCGGAAGGAAATAGAGATGAGAAAAGATAAGAGTGTACTGGCAGTTCTTTTTGCTGCCGTTGCAATGCTTGTTCCCGCTTCTGTCATTGTATCCAGCGGGCTTATCCACAAAAGCAGAGCAGTAAATGAAATGAACCGGCGTCGTGTTGAATGGGACACAGACGGGCATTTTGCCATGGTCAGTATTAAATGGCAGCATATCGGCCTGTATTCTGGCAACACTGTTCTTGCGCATTTTTGGGCCGAAGATTTACGGCGCGTTCCTCCGGGCTATTATATACTGTCCATCTGTGAAGACTGGATAGAATTATGCGCAGACAAAACAGACACTGTGTATATTATCAGACTGGAACCGCATGAGATAGACTATATCAAGGATCATGTTTCCGATCTGATCCCGGTGGTAGTATACTGATAGAACAAAAGGCAGACAGGGGGGACAAATGCGCGGGCGATTGCGCTTTTGTCCCTCTTTCTTTTTGCCTATGAAAGAGGATGATATGATTACAGGAGCTAATATAGCAGGGGGAAACGGACAGTTTGACCGGGTGGAAGATGATTATTACGCAACGCCTCCGGATGCGGTCAGAAAGATTTTGCGGGAACACTGGTTTACAGGCCATGAAATACTGGAACCATGTGTAGGCGGCGGACATATTGCCGACGTGCTCAAATACCATTTCCGCGACGCCAATTTTACATTCCTGGATCTGTACGACAGGGGATATCCGGGAACAATCCAGGCAGATTTTCTTCAGTGGGAACCGGAAAAGAAATACGATACGATCATAACGAATCCGCCTTATATTCTGGCGTCTGAGTTTATCAAAAAATGTTATGATCTGCTTACACCGGGGGGGCAGCTTGCCATGTTCCTGAAAATACAGTTCCTGGAAGGGATGAGCAGGCAGGATCTGTTTTATAAATACCCTCCAAAGTATGTCTATGTATTCCGCAAGAGGATTTCCGCCTGGAATAATGGCATGGAGAAGAATCCGCAGACGGGAAAGAAATGGGCATCAACGATCACATTCTGCTGGTACATATGGCAGAAAGAAAAGAATACTGAACCTGTGATACGCTGGATAGAATGATCTGGCGGAGAGCATTGCACCGGCAGCTGGCCGGGGCTTTATTTTTTGCCCCTTTCCAGTGCCCGCATACGTCTACTTGACATATTAAGGGTAGGTAAAATAGACATTCTGAAAAGTGGCAGATTTTTACCGACTTACATAAGGAAGGGATTCCGCCAAAACGTATTTAACACAACTCCCTATTATGTAAAGTAGCGGAACGGAGCGAGAGGGCAGGAAAGAGGATCATTTTTAACCGGTCAGAATGATCTGGCAGAGTGCGTTGTAATTCAATTTCAATGCGTTGGACGCGTAAATAACATGGACTTTAATTACATCTGTGCGTTGAATTGTAAATTAAAAAGCACCCACATTATTTTATTTATGTGAGTGCTTTTTAACCGGAACCGGCCCGGTTATCTCATGACTATTATACTACAAAACAGATCCGGAAGCTGCTATTTCTTTCTCCCAAAACCACGAAACGGATCCGGTACATGCCTGGTAATTGCTACGCGTGGCAAATCGTTGTCCGGTGCGGTGCCATTGTCTTTCATTTCGCGGTCTTTTGATATGCCGGCACAAAGCGCAATAATGAAGATGACTATAAACAGTGCGATAATAATTCCGATCTGATCCATTTCTATCCACCCTCCTGTATACATAAACAAAATGATTTAGCGGCGTTGTTATGCATGTGGCGTGGTGTTTCGTGCTATGTCATCACGGATCAGCTGTTTAATATATCCCTGCATGCTTGGCTGCTTTTCCAGGTGCGCTATAATAGCCGCGTCCGTGTTTATGTTTAGCTTAAGGCCATACCGGCGGATGTAAGCTTTTTCTTTCTCTGCTTTTCTTATGGTCTCTGGTAATGGCATTTTTATACCCCCTTTATTTGATACAGTACAAACCCCATGCCGGTATTTTATGACAGTACAAACCCCACGTCAACAATGATTTAAAAAATGCCCTCGTTACCTCCGGGGCGGGTTCCTGGTTGAAATGATCCGGCAGCGTTTACATTGCTGAGGCTGCCTTGTTGATCTCCTGTTCAAGCTCCTTGTCAGTAAGATTTGCTACGTTCTCCCGGAACAGTGCTTCATTCAGAACACGGCCCAGCGCGGAGCAAATATTATACAGCGTTGTTTCAAGCAGCATTCGGTTTTCTTCGGTAAGATACATGGTGTTGGCCCTCCCTTATAAATATTTATACCCCTTGCCCTCGTTACCTCCGGGGCGGGTTAATATCACTGTTCTATTGCACTCCAATGCGGGTTAATAAAATCGTTCTGAATGTCGTTGTCTTTGACATACCTGTAAAAGTTCAACAACATCACCATATCACCGGCCGGGATCGTATATTCATATGTCATTCGTTCGCCGTCGTATCTGCTCAAGATGGTGTCACCGTCAGCGCTTGTCTGATCAATGAAAAGCGTTCCGCCATTGTTCACATTAAGTTCAATTCCTTTTCTGCTCATTTCGTTTCCTCCCTATGGTGTTGGCTTGAATAATCATGCGGCGTTGTGGTTTTCCGCGACGATCCCCGGCGGGATCGTTTCGGCCCGTTACCGGCGGGCCCTCGTCAGGCGGAATGATTAAGCGGCGTTTTCGTGCGGGATAGATTTTGGATTTACCGGAAGCAGCAGGCCCTCACCGGTTTCGGCGCCGAAATATATCGGATCAATATTTCTTGCCGGCCTGATTGCTGTACAACCAGGAAGCGCCTGGATCATGTCTATCAGGTATTGAGGACTTACCCATATAAAACCGTCTATGCAAAATGGTTTTCTGTCGTTTCCGGCGGCTTTGTTTTCGGCTATGAATGCTTTGAGCTCCGTAACGGACGGAAGCGGGAGAGGATCGCCGCACTGGCTGCTATTCTCCATATAGCTATTCAAAACCTTTGTGTTTGGCGAATGGTTTTGATCAACATGAGGAATGCAGGAAATATCATTCTTCAAGCTCAAAATCCTATGTCCGTCACAGATCATATAGCGGGGGGAACCGTCGGCCGCCTCCACATTAACGATCCCGTGAAATGAGGTGTTAGGCATGTCAAGCGTTGATTTGTAAAAGCGCTTAATTGCTGCCAATGTCGTGCGGTCTGTTGTCCTGGTTTCCATGCCCTCTTTCGCTTCGATCAAAAGCGCGGCGGCAGATGCATAAAATGGATCTAAAGAGGTTTTAACCCACTGTTCAGGATGATTGATAACACTGTTCGCGGCCTGGTTTCCGGCGGCCTGATCATAAGCGTGGATCATGTAGCAAATCGCTTTATATCTGTTTTCGTGCGTCATGGTGTTGACCTCCTAAAAATGATTTCGTGGCGTTGTGGTTTTCCGCGACGATCCCCGGCGGGGATCGTTTCGGCCCGTAACCGGCGGGCCCTCATCAGGCGGATTTATCCGAGAACAAATTTACCGATACGTTCAAGTAAATTTTCCGGCGGCAGGCGCTGCCATTTGGTTTCCTTTTCATACCATCTTTTCAATGCTTTTTCGGCGGACATAAGGCGCCGGCGCTGATCCTGATCAAAACCGAGGCATTCAATGATTGACCAAACAATATCATTTGTTCTCTGATCTTCATGATAATCATAATCAATATGCTTTTCTTCCGGCGTGCTGGCCTTATCCAGATACACGCCGTGACCATGTTTTTTGAAGTAAACCTTTGACGATTTGCAATAATCAAATGTCGCGGCGTCGGCTTCCATCATAAAATCCATCATGCGGCCAATGTCAAAATTAAATTTCATCTCAATACCTCCCTGGCATATATATAAAAATGATTTCGTGGCGTTGCGGTTTTCCGCGACGATCCCCGGCGGGGATCGTTTCGGCCCGTAACCGGCGGGCCCTCATCAGGCGGAATAATTCCGGGCCGTTGCGGGCGGGGATTATTCCCCGTCCGTTTCCGGTTCATCCTGGATATTCAAGATCATTTTCACAGCTTTTTCGGCCCGTGCTGCCGCGCTTACAATCATGCGCTTGTCATTCTTAAGGACTTTTAACCATGACTGAATATAAGCGGCGTTGTTTTTCATGCTGGATTCTGTTTCAAGCTGCAATTCGTGCAATATGCACGCGCTGCCGATCTCCGCAACAAGCTCCTCTTTGCTGTATGTTTCGGAACCGAACGCGGCAGCGCTGGATCCGACGCCGAAACGGTCAAGCCTGGATTTGTGGCCGGTGCTATGCGTGGCCTCATGAAACGCCGTGCCGTAATATTCGGCGGTCTTTTCAAATTGCTGCCTTAATGGAAGATGGATCAAGTCAAGCGCCGGCGAATAATACGCGTCATTGCTTTTGACCTCTTCAAACGAAATGTTTTCGCGGCGGATATACTCATGAAAAACATTTTCCGCGTTTTCGTCAGGATCGGCTATAATGACCGATTCTTGATCCTGGCCGTATTTCGGTTCGATCCCCTCACAGTCTTCAATGTGAAACACGTTATAATATTTCAATACAGGGATCCCAATAATAACCGGTTTCCCGTCGGCGTCGGTTACAATATCGCCGGCGGCGTCGCGCTTTTCTTTTGGCATAACTTTCCAAAAAACGATCCACTTTGCCTTAGCGCCCTTTTTCACGCGCCCGCCCTCTTTTTTGCACTGATTAAAGGTGATATATTCGCCGGGTTTATACAGCAAAAACTGATTTAAAAGTGAATACGGGCGGCCGGTTGCGTGGCTAATCGCGCCGGTGTTGATCCCCGTCCAGGGTTTATTCCAGGGAATAATTCCCTGTTCAAGCTGCTCAATAATGCGGTTTGTGATTTCGGTATACAGATCTTTATTCATGGTGTTGACCTCCTAAAATATGATAAACAAATGGTTTTCCGCGACGATCCCCGGCGGGATCGTTTCGGCCCGTAACCGGCGGGCCCTCGTCAGGCGGATATTATACCGGGATCGCTGTATGCAGCTCCGTGCCTTTTCTGTATATAGTGAACTGTTCGCCGGTTTCGGCCGTTACTGTTTCGGCCTTTTCCATTTTTAACCGGCGGGCCCAATATACAGCATCAAACGTTTTGTCAATCGGTAAAGTTTCGATCAGGTGACCGCCGGCATAAATCCAAAGTGAATTGAAACTATGAATACGGACTGTTTTTTTCATGGTGTTGACCTCCTCTTTTTGTGTTCTGTTTCCGGGGTTTGTACCCCGTCGGGATGGTTGCATTATATACCGGGGTTTGTACCCTGTCAACCCCCTTTTTAAAAAAAATCAAAAAAATTTTTTCTAACCTCAAAAAACGCCCGGAAACACGGCCCCGGCCCGCTTGAAATAATATCCGCCATTATAAGAAAACACCGGCAGCACCGTGCCGGGGCTCCGCTTCCGATCTGCTCCGCCTGGACACCGGCAGCACCGCGCCGGGCTCCGCTTCCGATCTGCTCCGCCGGCCGCCGGCAGCACCGCGCCGGGGCTCCGTTATAGATATATATATAAACAAATTAAAATAATCTCTTTTGATATTCCGGCAGCACCGTGCCGGGCTCCGCTTC
>Ga0310690_10005746_pt1 | contig 16641 bp, 15 predicted proteins | sample AusTroGonzalo_MG_2_FD_207661 | JGI IMG/M metagenome (GOLD analysis project Ga0310690, IMG submission 207661) | Bovine rumen microbial communities from tropical cattle in Woodstock, Queensland, Australia - Gonzalo_04 (v2) (version 2) | ecosystem: Host-associated > Mammals > Digestive system >... | reverse complement strand
CACGTTTGTCTATGTGAAGGATGTGGTACAGGCTGTGTTCCTGGCACTGGAAGTCGGGGATTACAAATCCCCGACAACAGGAAAGATGACTTCTCCTGTTGGACGCAAATATTTCCTCAGTGACGGCCAGGTGTATCAGAGCACTACCTTCAGCAACCTCATCCATGATGAGTTAGGCCGCCCCTGGTGGATCCGTATCACGGCTCCCGTCTGGGTACTGCGCATCGTGACCTTCTTCGGCGAATATATCGGACGGATGACGGGTAAGGTGACGGCCCTGAACAACGACAAGTATAACATCCTGAAACAGCGCAACTGGCGGTGCAATATCCAGCCCGCCATCGACGAACTCGGCTATCATCCGACTTACAATCTGGAGCAAGGTGTAAAAGAGACCATCCAATGGTACAAGGACAACGGATGGTTGTAATATAATGGATAATTGAAGATTAATAATTGATAATTGAAGATTATTAGGGATATATTCAGGATTGAGAAGAAGCCGCGGAAGGGGCTGTTGGCAGTGGAATGGGTCATCATGGGCTATCTGCTGCTGACTTTGTTGCTGATGCTCTTCACCTATACGAAAGTACAGAATCCCGAGCAGATGCTCTGGGGAAGGTTCCGCATTGTGATGCTTACTCTGGCGATGTGGCTCGTCTATCGGCTCATCCCCTGTCGGTTCACCCTCTTATGCCGTGTCACCCTACAACTCGCCTTGCTCTCGTGGTGGTATCCTGACACCTACGAGTTCAACCGCATGTTCCCCAACCTTGACCACCTTTTTGCAGGTTACGAGCAACGGCTGTTCGGTTTCCAACCCGCCCTGCTCTTTTCGCAGAAATATACGCATCCCGTGTTCAGCGAACTGATGCATTTAGGCTATGTATCGTACTTCCCGCTCATCACGCTGGTGACGCTGTTCTATTTCCTGTGCCGTTACTCAGAGTTCGAGCGTGCCACCTTCATTATCCTCACCTCTTTCTTCATCTATTACCTGATATTCATCTTCCTGCCCGTTGCTGGTCCGCAGTTCTATTATCCGGCTGTTGGCATGGAGAGTATCGCAAGCGGGGTATTCCCTGATATCGGCCATTATTTCGCCAATCATCAGGAGATGGTGACCCTTCCCGGTTATCAGGATGGTATCTTCTACCGCCTCGTGATAGAGGCCCATGCCGCAGGCGAACGCCCCACAGCCGCCTTCCCCAGCAGTCATGTTGGCATCACCACCATCCTGATGTTTCTGGCTTGGCGCACCCGCAACAAACTTCTTTTCTGGGGTATGATGCCCTTCTATGTGCTGATGTGTCTGGCCACTGTCTATATTCTGGCGCACTATGCCATAGATGTTATCGGCGGATGGGTCTCTGCTGCCGTTATTTACACCGTTTTGTTATTTTTTTCCAGAAAAATTTGTCCAATTCGAAAATAATCTCTATCTTTGCAGACGAATAAGTAAGGATACAGACATGATAACATCGAGGATTCCGACAAGATGAAGGTCGGGATTCTTTTGTTTTTTGTCTATCTAACTTCTTAAACGAATTATTAACATAACAAATAAGAATATGGCTTATATGTCACAAGAAGGCTACGACAAACTAGTAGCCGAACTGCAACGCTTAGAAAGCATTGAGCGCCCCAAAGCCTCTGCCGCCATTGCCGAGGCAAGAGAAAAGGGCGATCTGAGTGAGAATAGCGAGTATGATGCCGCCAAGGAAGCTCAGGCTCATCTAGAGGACAAAATCAATCTGTTGAAGTTGACCATCTCAGAAGCAAAAGTGGTAGATACCAGTCGTCTGAGCAACGATGCCGTGCAGATTCTGTCGAAGGTAGAGATGACCAACCTGACGAACAAGGCTAAGATGACTTATACCATCGTCAGCGAGAGCGAGGCCAACCTCCGAGAGGGCAAGATCTCCATCCAGACACCGATTGCACAGGGATTGCTGAATCACAAAGTGGGCGACGAGGTGGAAGTGAAGATCCCCCGTGGCACTATCAAACTCCGTATCGACAAAATAACCGTTGGCTAACGGTTAATGGTTATTGGTTAACAGTTATTGTTTAATAATATGGATATATTCAGTAAGATTGCCGCTGGTGAGATACCCAGTTACAAGTGCGCCGAGAACGAGGAGTTCTACGCATTTCTAGACATCAATCCGCTGGTGAAGGGTCACACCCTCGTGATTCCCCGCCGCGAAGTAGATTACATTTTTGACATGGACGATGACGAGATAGCCCGATATCAGGTATTTGCCAAGAAAGTGGCTCTCGCCGTCAAGAAGGCCTTCCCCTGCAAGAAGGTGGCTCAGGTGGTGCTCGGCCTCGAGGTGGCTCATGCCCATATCCACCTGATTCCGTTGCAGTCGGAACAGGATGCCGATTTCCGCCGTGAGAAACTGAAACTCACACCAGAGGAATTTCAAGAAATTGCCAAGAAAATCCGTGATGAGTTTGCCTAATTAGACAAACTCATCACCGTATTTCAGACGTATCTCACTGACGTATTTGCGAATCAACGAAGAGTCGTCATTTTTTTTACAGATCAGCAGCACATTCTCATTCTCTGCCACGATATAGCCATCAAGACCATTGATGACACCCACTCTACCCTTTGGAAGCTTGATGACATTATTGGCACAGTCCTCCAGTAACACTTCCGAATCAATCACTACATTATCGCCCTCCACCTTGCTCATTGACTCATAAACGGCATGCCACGTACCTAAGTCCGCCCATCCGAAATCGCACTTCATCACAAACACGTTCCGACTCTGTTCCAAGATGGCATAGTCGAGCGAGAGGTTCGGATAGCGTGGATAATTCTGCGCCACATATTCCATCTCCTCCTCGTAGGTATATTCCATCTTATCATACCTCAGTTTACGAAGTACCTCAGGGAAGATACCCTCGAACGTATCAAGCAGATAATGAGCGTTCGACAGGAAGATACCCGTGTTCCAATAAAACTCACCGCTTTGCAAAAACATCGTGGCAAACTCACGCTCAGGCTTCTCTGTGAATGACTTGACGGCATATACATCAGGCTTGCAACTCTGGTCGCCCAACTGGATATAACCGTAGCCAGGCTCAGGGCGCGTAGGTTTCACACCCATCACCACCACGACATCGTTTTCTTCCACGTAGCCAAAGCCGTTCCCCACACTGCGGGCAAACTCGGCCTCATTGAGCACCATCTGGTCTGACGGAATGATGAGAATATTGGCCTCCGGCTCACGCTTCAGGATCCGCATGCCTGCCCATGCCACACTCGGAGCCGTGTTGCGATGGATCGGCTCCACCATGAAATTCCGTTCTGGCACATCAGGCAACTGAGTCTCTGCCATCTCCAGATACTCACGACAAGTGCACACATATATATTTTCCTTCGGCAGCAGTTTCACAACACGATCATACGTCGCCTGCAACTGAGTACGGCCAGTCCCGAAAAAGTCAATAAATTGCTTGGGTACGGCGTCTCGGCTACTGGGCCACAACCGTCTTCCGCGACCTCCTGCGAGAATCACGCAAAAATTCTTACTATTATCCATTTATGTTTGACAATACTTATAGTTCATTTTACGGTGCGAAGATACACATTATTATTGATATAAGCAAGTATTTTTCATTTTTTTACCATAAATCTTTGTAGTTTCAGATTTTTGTCGTACCTTTGCACCGCATTTTTGAGTTAGCGCGCCTTCACAGGCCCAGATGGCGGAATCGGTAGACGCGCTGGTCTCAAACACCAGTGGGGCAACCCGTGCCGGTTCGACCCCGGCTCTGGGTACGAAAGTACCACGTGTGAGGCTAAAAAGACGCACTGGCTCTACGAAAGCAAAGTGCTGTAAGACAATAACTTACAGCACTTTTTCTTTTTATAAAACCATTATTTTTCGACTCACCAGCATAAAATAGTGTCTAACTGAGTTTATAGGTTTGTATATCATCCCCCACCGGGGTAAAGTCTGCCCTGAATCTCGGACACGTCATACCCCACCGTGCAAAAGTCTGCCAGAATTTCTGGCAACATTTACCCCACCGTGCAAAAGTCCAAACCAAATCTCGGGCAAGATTTTGCCACCCGTGCAAAAGTCTGCCAGAATTTTCGGCATATCATACCCCACCGTGCAAAAGTCCAAACCAAATCTCAGGCAAGGTTTTGCACCCCGTGCAAAAGTATGAACTGAATTCAGGGCAAGGTTTCACCCCCCGGGGTATGGCTTGCCCGAAATCTCAGGCATAAAAAACCGATTTTGGAATGGTTTTCTCTGCTCCTTGGCTGATGATTCCAGACCAAGAATAAAGATCTGTTTGGTTCACTTTGTTTTCTGTAACCTTAGTAAGGCAATGACCTACAGCCCTGTTTATTTTTCGGAGAAGAGCACTTGGATGAGGGTCTGGCCAACGGCTTGCAGAGTACCCTTGTCGATATGAGCCATATCGTCGTTGACAGTGTGCCAAGTAGGGCCAAAACTGCTCTGTTCACAGGCGGGATAATAGGGAATAATATCAATGGTGGGAATCTTGGCAATAGTATTCACAGGGATATGATCGTCGGTGATGCCACCACCTTCCTTGACGGGGAAATAACTGCCATAGCCCACGACGGAAGCGGCCTTCCACACCTTATCGACTATATTGCGGGCATAATACTTAGACATTCCTTCCTGATAGAACTGCGCGCCCTGTCCGCCAACCATATCAAGCAGGATACCAAAGCGGGCGGTATAGCCGTCTTTATGCAGATTGGCAGCCCAATACTGCGAGCCTAAAGCCCAAGTGTTGCCAGGGTCGTCACCCGTTTCCCAATGAGGAAAGCCGTAGTCTTCGGCATCGAAGCAGATGAAATCGATACCAAGTTGAGAGTTGAGAGTAGAGTCAGGAGAAATGAGGCGGGCGATTTCGAGCATCACGGCGACCCCCGAGGCCCCATCGTTGGCAGCCATCACAGGCTTGTGCCAGTTGGCCTCATCAGGGTCATTGTCAGCCCATGGGCGACTATCCCAGTGGGCACAAAGCAGGATGCGGTCAGAGAGTTCCGGCTTATAACTGGCGATGATGTTCGTGCTGCGAAGCGACATACCGTCGTAGCCTTGCAAAACCGCTTTCTGTGGTGTGACCGTCAAACCGTATGATTGGAACTTACGGATGATCCACTGTTCGCAATCGTCGTGCGCCTTGCTGTTCATTGTGCGGGGACCGAAATCACACTGTTGTTGACAGAAGAGATAGGCACTGTCGGCATTGAACGCAGGACCTACGGGTTGTGCAGTCACACTGTTGTCGTTGGCCTGCTTACGGAGATTACCACAACTCAGCAGAAAAAAAACGGATGCCAGTAGAAGCGGATTGAAAATCCTTATACTCACTACGGCCGAATCACAAATTCGGCTGAACGGATGTTTGATGTTCATACTTTCTGCTTTTGTACTTGTCCCATGACGCGGAGGAAGTTACCACCCCAAATTTTTTGAATATCTCGCTCACTGTAACGGCGAGCCATCAACTGACGTGTGAAGTTGATGAGTTCGGAGGAATCGGCGAGACCTCTGACACCACCGTCGCCATCGAAGTCCGTGCCCAATCCTACGTGATCAATGCCCATCACCTTGATGGCATGCTCCAGATGCGCTATCGCATCGAGAATCGTTGCCTCACCGTCTTTTTTCAGGAAACCGTGATAGATCGTTGTCTGAGCCACGCCACCCTTGGCAGCCAAAGCCCGCATCTGATCATCGGTGAGATTACGGGGATGATCGCAGAGTGCACGACAACTGCTGTGGCTGCACACGATAGGCACACTGCTGATCTCGAGGGCATCATAGAAACTCTTCTCAGCCGCATGACTCAGATCGACCATGATACCAAGACGGTTCATCTCGCGGATGACCTGTTCACCGAAACGGCTCACACCGCCGTGCGTGTTACACCCTTTGGCAGAATCGCAGATGTCATTGTCGCCATTGTGACAGAGCGTCATATAGACCACGCCACGCTGGGCAAAGTGCTGCAGATTCTGCAACTGTCCGTTGAGTGCCAACCCGTTCTCAATGCCCAGCATGATTGACTTACGTCCATGACGCTTGTCCTCATAAAGGTCACCTGGTGTGCGGGCAATACTGATATACTTGCGATTGGCCTCCACGATCTCCTCTATTTTATCAAAAATAAGATCGGCATATTCCAACGGTCCGGGCACATCAAAATCGACCTGCGAAGAGAAAGTCTCACCAATCTTCGGCTGTGGCAGATAGGCCACCATGATGGTAGCATCCTGACGACCTTCGCTCATCTTATGCAGATCGACGAGGATTTTTGAGTCGCGGTGATCGAAATGGATGCCTTGCGGGAAGAACATCGGCGTGTCGCAATGCGTGTCGAGTGTAAGTACACGGTCATGCAATTCGTGCGCCTTGCGGAAAGCCTTTGCCTCTTCCACTAACCAGCGGAACAAGGGCATACCCTCCTCGATGCATTCTGGATGCCACTGCACACCGATAATCGACTTGAACTCACTGCTTTCCATTGCCTCGACAATACCATCCGACGATTTGGCCACCACACGGAACTTGTCGCCTGTATCCTTCACAGCCTGATGGTGGAAAGAATTGACGTAGATCTTCTCCTCGCCATACAGTTTATATAAGATGGAGTCCTCAACAATCTTCACACTGTGAGTCTGTTCTGCACGATCGGCATCCTGCGAGTGTTTGATGTTCGCCTGGATACTAATGTCCTGAGCCACCTTACCACCTAGAGCTATGGCCAGCGTCTGTATGCCCCGGCAAATGCCAAGAATAGGTATCTGACGGTTGTAGGCCAGACGGGTAATCATCAGTTCAGGTAAGTCACGCTTCTGGTTGATGCCACGCAGACGAGGAGAGGGCTCATCACCGCCAAAGAGGGGATTGATATCGCCACCACCACTGAGGATGAGGGCATCGATGCGGTCGAGGGTATTTACCAACGTGTTGGCATCCTCCACAGGCGGGATAATCATCGGCACACCACCCGCAGCCACCACCGACTGGTAATAGCCCTGACTCAGTTTACAGGTGATATCCTCAAAATTACCTGTGATACCAATGACTGGTTGGTATTCTGCCTCGGGATAACGTGAATAGACTCTGTCGAGATACGACTGCAAATCAAATTTGCCCATACGCCTCAGTCTTCATCTAAGTTGATAGGTATCTCGCGCTTGATACTCTGCTCTAAAGAGATCAGCGTCTCAGTGGCCACCACACCAGGGGTGCTCTGCAACTTGCCGTTCAGGAGTTCCATCAACTGCTCATTGTCACGGGCATATAGTTTCACCATCATGGTGTAAGGACCTGTGGTGAAGTGACACTCCACGACTTCGGGGATATGCTGCAAGCGCTCCACGACATCCTTGTACATCGAGCCTTTCTCAAGATTGATGCCTACATACGTACACGTAGAATAGCCCAAACTTTTGGGATTCACGTCGAACCCGCTACCGGTAATCACATCAGCCTCTATCAGATGCTGCACACGCTGGTGGATGGCGGCACGCGACACATTGCACTCAGCAGCCACATCCTTAAACGGAACACGCGCATTCTTAGACAGAATGCTCATAATCTTCTTGTCAAGATGATCAATTTTCTCCATTTCTCTTTTGTTTGTTTACAATTTGTCAGCAAAAGTAAACAATTTAATTGATTTAAGCAACTTTTTAGGAGAAAATAACAAAAAAGTGTGCCACTTTCGTGACACACTTGCTTATTTCTTACTAATTCCTACCAATTCGACATCGAAAATCAAAGCACTGTAAGGTTTTATATCACCTTGATTACGGTTGCCATAAGCCAGATTGTAGGGGATGTAGAGTTGCCACTTCGATCCCACAGGCATCAGGGTCAGTGCTTCGGTCCATCCAGCAATCACCTGATCAGCGCGAAGTTCCATGGGTTTGTCACCATGCTTCTTAGAGGCATCGAACACTTTTCCGTCAATCAATCGCCCTTCGTAGTTTACCTGAACCTTGTCAGTCTTCTTGGGAATCTCACCTTCACCCTTGACAAGCACCTTGTACTGGAGTCCGCTACGTAAGGTAACAACACCCTCCTTCTTTGCATTCTCTGCCAAGAACTCCTCACCAGCACGGCGGTTCGGACCGTAGAGTTTCTCTTCCTTGGCGGCCTGGTCAACTCGTTGGCGCTCACTAAAGAACTTCTCTGCATCAGCCTGAGTGAAGACGGTGGTGTCTTTCAACAAAGCATCCGTAAAACCACGATAGAATAATTTAGTGATGATAGAGTCTGGAGAGTCTGTGAATTCCTTCACCATACCAGGCAACATACGATCGAGCACCTGATTAGCAATTCCCATACCTGCCAAATATGCCTTCTTCTGTGGATCATTGCCCGCATTTACCACCTCCTTGAAACCCGTTACAAAATCGGCCATGTAGGTAGTATCAACACCCTGCTGTTTTACCAAGTACGGTATCAGTCCGTTGGTAACGCTCATACCTCCCGCATAACTGACTGAGTCACTTCCGTTATTCAACTGCACAGGTTCTACGACGGGAGTATCCGGCTGCTTTTTGTCCTTCTTCTTTGCGGCTTCTGCCGTAAATAAAGAAGCACTCGCCACAAGGACGAGTGCAAATAATATCAGTCGTTTCATTACTTCTTAGGATTAACCTCAAGGAGTTCGATCTTGAAAATCAACATTGAGAAGGGCTTGATAATACCCTGCTCACGCTCGCCATAGGCAAGTTCCTGAGGAATATAGACCTCCCATACAGAACCTGCGGGCATGTGAACCATTGCGTCGGTCCAACCCTTAATCGTCTGGTTACAGCGAAGATTGATAGGCTCACCACGCTTGTATGAACTATCGAAGATAGAGTCATTAAGCAGACGACCCTCATAGTGAACTTTCACGAGAGAAGTGTCAGCAGGAATGGCACCAGTACCCTCCTTGATAACTTTATACTGCACACCACTGGGAAGTGTCTTCACACCGTCCTTCTTGGCATTAGCAGCCAGAAACTTCTCACCAGCCTCCTTGTTGGGGCCGTAGGTCTTCTCCATCTCCTTTGCCTTGATGGTCTGCATCAGTGCCTGAGCAACGACCTGGGCAGAATCGACAGTCATCAAACCACCCTTGCCAGTCGTACCACTAATAAAACCTGCCATGAAATTCTTCATGGAGATGGTCTTGGTAGAATCGTCACCGAACACCTCATGGTTAATACCCTTGATCATACGGGTAGAGATCTGCTGACCAATCTGAATACCAGCATAGTAAGCAGCCTTCTTCTTGTTGTCACCAGCATTAGCACCCTCATTAAGACCCTTAATGAAATCAGCCATATAGGCAGTATCAACACCCAGAGAACCTACGAGATACTCTTTCAGACCCTGAGTTTGTGCCATACCAATGGCATAACTCATCGTGTCAACATCACTCTTCAGGCTGGCCTTCGGAGTAGAATTACCGCAACCTGTGAAAGCAGCGGTTGCAATAGCCATAGCGGCTACAAAAATTAATTTCTTCATTTTTCTTTATATTTTAAACTACTTGTATTAACTCCACATCAAAAATCAGAGCGGCAAACGGAGGAATAGAACTGCCAGCACCACCCTCACCATAACCTAAACGATAGGGGATAAAGAAACGGTACTTGGCACCCTCCTGCATCAACTGCAAACCTTCCGTCCAACCAGCAATCACCTGCTGTAAGGGGAAGGTGGCCGGCTCTCCGCGCTGAACACTGCTGTCAAACACCGTTCCATCGATGAGGAAACCTTCATAGTGGCACATCACGGTATCCTTGGCTGTCGGCTTTTTACCATTACCTTCCTTCAATACCTGATACTGCAAGCCACTAGGCAGGGTAATCACACCCTCTTTCTTGGCATTCTCAGCCAAATATTTCTCACCGGCCTCCTTATGAGCCTTGCCTTTCTCGGCACGCTCGGCCTGGAGTTTCCTCTCTTGTTTTTGAAAATAGTCTTGTACGATAGCCTGGGCCTCACGATGCGACACTTTCAATTCCTTGCCTCCCAGCACATCCTTGATGGCAGCCGCAAAGTCCTCGGCACTGATATCGCTGGCACCCATCTGCGCCAACTGCTGTCCAATACCAAGACCCAATGCGTAACTCAATTTATCCATTCCTTCTCTATTATTAATAATGTGTAACTCTCAAAATCGGCTGCAAAGGTACAATAAAAAAGTGAAAAGGAAAGAGTGAAAAGTGAAAAATTTGCTACCGCCACACATTTTTTCTTAATTCTTAACGGTTAACTCTCATTTTTTTCGTATCTTTGCACCGTAATTAATTGATATAGTATGAAAAAGATCGTAGTTTTAACTGGTGCAGGTATGTCGGTAGAGAGCGGATTGAAGACGTTCCGCGATGCTGATGGTCTTTGGGAGAATTATCCCGTTGCAAAGGTGGCTACCCACGAAGGATGGTTGGCTGACCCAACCCTTGTAACGAACTTTTATAATATGCTCCGCAAGAAGTGCTGGGGCGTGCAACCTAATGAAGGTCATAAACTTGTGGCAAAACTCGAAGAACAATATAACGTGACAGTTGTCACTCAAAATGTCGATAACCTCCACGAGATGGCAGGTTCCTCGAAGGTCATCCATCTGCACGGCGAACTGATGAAGGTGTGTTCCAGCCGTAATGTCGATGATCCACGCTACCAGATTACGCTCACCCCAGACAACTGCGAGATAGAGCCAGGTACAAAGGCTGGCGACGGCTCCCTGCTACGCCCGTTCATAGTTTTTTTCGGTGAGGCCGTTCCCATGATAGAGGCTGCTGCCGAGGCCGTACAAGAAGCCGATATCCTCATCATCATAGGCACCTCACTTGTGGTCTATCCCGCTGCGGGCCTGATGCACTATGCCAAGCCTGGTACTCCCATCTATCTCATCGACCCCAATCCTATCAATGCGGGAGACCGCGTCCTGCAGATTCAGAAGGGAGCCTCCGAAGGCATGAAAGAACTCTCCAAAATTCTCATGAAATAGGTTCTTCTTTATATTATCATCACTTAATAATAAAATAAATAAGGTAATAGAACAAATAATTTGGTTAATGAGTAATAAATTCCAATCCTTTATCAACGTACAGGATATCGGCCCGCTGGATAAGGCGATGGCCGAAGCATTCGAGATCAAGAACGACCGTTATAAGTATCAGCATCTGGGCAAAAACAAAACCCTGATGATGATTTTTTTCAACAATAGTCTTCGTACCCGCCTCTCCACCCAGAAGGCCGCCATGAACCTTGGCATGAACGTCATCGTACTTGACGTGAATGCTGGTGCCTGGAAACTCGAGACCGAGCGTGGCGTTATCATGGACGGCGACAAGAGCGAGCATCTGCTTGAGGCCATCCCCGTGATGGGTTGCTACTGCGACCTCATCGGCGTACGTTCCTTTGCAGGTCTCACTGACCGTGAGTATGACTATGCCGAGACCGTACTCCAGCAGTTCATCAAATACTCAGGTCGTCCCGTCTTCGCAATGGAAACCGCCACCGTGCATCCCCTTCAGGCCTTTGCCGACCTTATCACCATCGAGGAGCATAAGACGGTAGCGCGTCCAAAGGTGGTTTTGACCTGGGCCCCCCACTGCCGTGCCTTACCGCAGGCCGTGCCAAACAGTTTTGCCCAGTGGATGAATGCCGCACCCGATGTCGATCTCGTCATCACCCACCCTGAAGGCTATGAACTCGATCCGTTATTCGTGGGCGATGCCGTCGTGGAATATGATCAGAAAAAAGCCTTCGAAGGTGCTGACTTCATCTATGCCAAGAACTGGAGTAACCCTGGGGTGACGAATCCTGCAGACTACGGTAAAATCACTTCTAAGGATATGTCATGGACCGTCGATACCGAACATATGTCATGGACGAACAACGGAAAGTTCATGCATTGCCTGCCCGTACGCCGTAACCTCATTGTCACCGATGATGTCATTGAGAGTCCCAACTCCCTCGTCATCCCAGAGGCTGCCAACCGTGAGATATCCTGCTCCGTTGTCATCAAACGGATGCTCGAAGCCCTATAGACACTGATCCCCGCCAACAAGCGGGGATTTCTATTTCTTTCTTAAAAATGCCGCCACACGGTCGGCCATATTCTGTCGGATATAGGGGTAGTAGAATTTCAGTTCCATATTGTGATAGTTTCCGGGACGGCCAATAACCGACATCACAGCCCGTTCCTGATAACCATCAACAATAAGTAGTCGGCTCGCAGGATCGCAACGCACAGTCAACGTATCATTCTTCTTCCGTCCATAGAGAATAAACGGAGTACTCACCGTATCCGTCCGCCAGTTGACGGGATTGATGTTAATCATGTTCCCTCCGCTGACAATAGGAATCTCGCATTCTGGCGAGCGCACTGAGTTGAAGCAAATGGTTACACCCGTATCCGTTGCTCCCTGGACTGGTCGGATATGTCTGCACTCGTCTATATCCTTCTGTGTCACCTTATAGCCAATAGCATAAGCAGCCACCATCCGACTAGCGATACTATCAGGCATCCGTTTCAGAATATCTGTCATGGCATGAGCCCCCTGACTGAACCCAGCAAGGATGAAGGGGCGACCCTGATTGTAGTGCTCCAGATAATAATCCCAACTGCGCACCACATCGGCTATCGCAAGAGGGATACGCACCATTGCCATATTTTCCGTTGCCCACGACTGCATGGACACCTGACGATAATAAGGCGAATAATAATTGAGTTTGCCAGAATAGAATGAATCGACGGCATACATCTCGTGTTCCATGCGCCCACGCAGATAATCGTCGTGGGTATCAGCAAAATGGCAGGTGTCACCGCCCCTCAGGTGGTCGCCCGTCTCGGTAGAGATGATATAGAAAAGGTCAGCATCGCAACCCCGATCTCGAATAAACCATTGCGAAGAATCATCATAGTGCGGCTTCGGCGGAATGGGGCCAATCAAATCACCCCGCCCGCCATCCCATGAAGAGAAGACAAGCAGAAGAAAGGTCACAAGAAATACTATAAAAACATTCCTAAACTTAACCATATCATCAGCCATACGCAAAATTGCGTACAAAGATACGAAAAAGTTTATGGTTTACAGTTTATAGTTTATAGTTTTTTTGTAATTTTGCACACAAATAACAAATAATAAGTATGATATCTTTTGAGTGCGACTACAACAACGGGGCTTGTCAGCAAGTGCTCGACAATCTAGTAAAGTACAATAGTGCCAAGCCGACACCCTATGGTTTCGACGAGTTCAGTGAGCGGGCAAAAAGCCGCATCCGCGAAGCCTGTGGATTACCCGATGCCCAGATATTCTATCTAACAGGTGGCACACAGACCAATGCCACCACCATCGACTCGATGCTTTATCAGTATGAGGGTGTCATTTGTGTAGGCTCAGGGCATATTAACGTCCATGAGGCCGGAGCCGTAGAGTTTACGGAACATAAGATCATCACTCTGCCCTATACGGACGGTAAAATGGAGGCTAGGGTGCTTGACAAATACCTCGACGACTATATGCACGACGGCAACAAGGATCACGCCGTACATCCCGGACTGGTATATATCACCTTCCCCACCGAATTCGGCACGCTCTACAGTGCAAAGGAATTGGATGAGATCTATCAGGTATGCCAACACTATGAGATCCCGTTATATATCGACGGTGCCCGTCTCGGCTATGGTTTGATGGCTGAGGACAACGATATCACCCTACCCTATCTGGCTCGCCACTGCGATGTCTTCTATATTGGGGGCACAAAGATTGGTGCCCTGTGCGGCGAGGCTGTTGTGTTTACCAATCGTAAGGCTCACAAGCATTTCTTCTCCATTCAGAAGCAGCATGGGGCCGTGATCGCCAAAGGTGCACTGATCGGTTTGCAGTTCGATGCATTGTTCACTGACAATCTGTACTTCAAACTCGCTCAGCATGCCATCAGGATGGCCATGCGGATGAAGGACATCTTCAAACGCAAGGGTTTTGAATTCTATGTCGATTCCCCCACCAACCAACAGTTCGTCGTCATTGACAACGAATCTGTAGAGAAACTCAGTCGTAAAGTGGAGTTTTCGCACTTTGGCCAAACCGACCACCATCATACAATCTGCCGCTTTGTCACCAGTTGGGCCACAACGGAGGCAGAACTCGATGAACTGGAACGAATTCTAAACGGCTGATTCTTTGGTGTGCTAACTACACTAAAGATTAAAAATTGCCTAAAATGGCCTGTGTATTTATTACACTTATTGACACTTTCCCCCTCATTTTAGCAAAAAAAGGTGGGGAAAAGCAAAATAGTATCAACAATTATCAAAAAAAGTTTCGTTTGTTTCAGTATTTTATCCTATCTTTGCATCGGATTTCTAACTAAGTACTACAATTCTAACATTATATATAACTTAAGTATGAACAAATCTTTTAGGAAAACAGCGCTATTAGTGAGTGCATTCTCCCTGTTGGGACTATGTTACTCACCGAAAGCCTATGCCGCTGACGCTTTACAGGAAGTGCAGCAGGCAAAGAAGATCACAGGTACTGTGGTCGATGCTACGGGCCCCGTCATTGGAGCCAGTGTTGTCGTGAAGGGAACGTCGAATGGTGTTGCCACCGACTTCGATGGAAATTTCTCGCTAAATGCCAACCCAGGTCAGACCCTGGTTATCTCTTACATTGGCTATCTGAACAAAGAAGTGAGGATCACGGCCAACCAGACCAATTATGAGATTACCATCGAAGAAGACAAGCAGATGCTTGACGAAGTGGTGGTCGTCGGTTATGGTACGATGAAGAAAAGCGACCTCTCTGGTTCATCATCTTCTATTAATGAACAGAGTTTGAAAGGAACGGTTATCACGTCTCTTGATCAATCACTTCAAGGACGTGCTACTGGTGTGACGGCTGTCACCACCTCTGGTGCACCTGGTTCATCATCTTCTATCCGTGTGCGTGGTATCGGTTCAATCAACGCCAACCAGGAGCCTCTCTACGTCATCGATGGCGTGATTGTGCAGAGCGGTGGACAGTCAGGTGCAGACTACGGTTTGGCCGACCGTCTCGGTAATGGTAAGGTTTCCACCATCTCCCCCCTGTCAACACTGAACCCGTCGGATATCGTGTCGATGGAAATTCTAAAAGATGCCTCTGCCACCGCCATCTATGGTGCCCAAGGTGCCAACGGTGTGGTGCTCATCACTACGAAGCGCGGTAAGGCTGGCGAAGCCAAGTTTAACTACGATGGTATGTTTGCCATCAATCGTCAGGTAAAACGTCTCGATATGATGAACCTCCGCGAATATGCAGAGTATTATCAGAGTTTTGTCAACGACGGTTGGATCATCAAAAGTCAGGCCAACCAGAACTATTCTGATCCCTCTATCCTCGGCAATGGAACCAACTGGCAGGACGCTATCTTCCAGACTGCCATCCAGCACCAGCACCAACTCTCAGCCCAGGGTGGTACTGAAAGCGTGCAGTATTATGTATCTGGAAACTTCATGAACCAGCAAGGTACCATCATCGGCTCTAACTTCAAGCGTTACTCCGTACGCGCCAACCTCGACGCACAATTGAAGCCTTGGTTGAAATTGGGTTTGTCCACCACTTTCTCAACCACCAATGACGACCTGAAGCGTGCAGATGGTAGTGAGGGTATCATCACCTATTCATTGACTACCCTGCCCGACATCCCCATCTATGATGTCTTCGGTAACTATTATACAGAGGCACGCGAGGGATACACCAATCCTAACCCCGTAGCACTGGCCAATATGAACCAATATACATTGGAGCGCCGCAAACTGACGGGTAACATTTTTGCAGAGGTAAGTTTCTTGAAAAACCTCGTTTGGCATGCTGAGATTGGCTACGACATATCCGGCTCAAATGCAGAGACCTGGGAGCCTTCCGTTGACCTCGGCGGCTGGCAGAAGCCTGGCAACCAAGACCACTGGCAGAGCAATACCAACAAGTTCTGGCAGTTGAAAAACTACCTCACCTATACCGGCAACATCGGTAAACACAACTTTACCGCCATGCTCGGTCAGGAGGCATGGGAATCGACTTGGAAATATCAGAGTATCACGGGTCAGAACCTGCCACGCAACGATGTGCAGAATCCGTCATTGGTAGAAAAAGCCGATAAGGACTTCGGTTCTGGCTTTGGCAGCGCCTCGATGGCTTCGTTCTTCACGCGCGAAACCTATAATTATGATGATCGCTATTACGCAACCTATACGTTCCGTTATGATGGCTCATCGAACTTCGGACCCAACAACCGCTGGGCCGGGTTCCACTCATTTGCCGGCAGTTGGCGCTTCACCAATGAGGCCTTTATGAAGGACCAAAGGGTTCTCAGCAACGGTAAAGTCCGTGTGGGCTGGGGACAGACCGGTAACGCCAATATCGGTGGTTACAAGTGGGGTGTCGCCCTGAGTACAATGCCTTCTGCACTCGGCCAGTCCTATCGTCCGACAGGTCTGCCCAACGAGTCCATCCAGTGGGAGACACAGGAACAGATTGACCTCGGTCTTGACCTCGGTTTCTTCAACAATCGATTGAACCTGACCATTGACTGGTATCGCAAGGAGTCGAAGGATATGTTGATG
>Ga0310690_10005745_pt1 | contig 16641 bp, 9 predicted proteins | sample AusTroGonzalo_MG_2_FD_207661 | JGI IMG/M metagenome (GOLD analysis project Ga0310690, IMG submission 207661) | Bovine rumen microbial communities from tropical cattle in Woodstock, Queensland, Australia - Gonzalo_04 (v2) (version 2) | ecosystem: Host-associated > Mammals > Digestive system >... | reverse complement strand
AAATTTTGTGGTTTTTCACCGCCTCTTTCGCGCCGTAATACTTATTCATAAGATAGGGCGCGTACTTGGTGGGCGCGTGCGCGTAAGAGACCGCAAGCCCCTGCTCTTTCACGAATTTGAATTGCTCGTACTCCGAAATGCCGCTGTTGGTATTGAAATCATTATGACACCACACGGCAACTTTTTCAAATCCCGCCTGCTTGATCTTTTCAAAGCGATCTTCCGCCGTAATGTCAAAGCCGCAATAGGCATATACGCTGAATCTATCCATTTTCTCCCCTTTCCGCTTACTCGGCGGGCTCTATGCGTTTGCTGTACTCGCACCCGCAGTAATTCTGTCTGTAAAGATTATTCGCCTTGCATATCTCGATGGAGCGGAGATAGCCCCCGTCCTTTTTGAAGTCGCTCGCAAGATATTTTACGCCGTACTTTTCCGCAAGTTTCTCCCCGATGCCGTTGATGAGCATGGGGTTTTTCAAGGGAGAAAGGGTGAGCGTAGTGGCAAAATACTCATAGCCCTCCGCCGCCGCGAGCCGCGCCGTCTCTTCCAACCGAAGCTCAAAGCAACGGGCGCAACGCAATCCCCCCTCGGGCGCGCTTTCAAGCTTTTTTGCCACCGCGCGGAATTTCTCTTCGTCCGCTGCGCCGCGAATGAGCCCGACCCCGGGATAGTTCTCCTCTATATGACGCTTGAGCTCCGCGAAACGCTTGTCCCGCTCGGCTTCGTCCGTGATATTCGGATTGTAATAATACACCGTAAGGTCAAAAGCCTCCGAAAGAAAAGTGAGCGGATAAGACGCGCAGGGCGCGCAACAGGCGTGGAGCAAAAGAGAGGGACGCTCTCCATTCTCCGCAAGCGCCGAAAGCAACGCTTTCATCTCCTTGTTGTACTGCCGTGCTTTCATCAGTTTTTGTTGCCTACGAGGGGCGCTGGGATCCTACCACCGCGCGAAATAAACTTCAAAGGCGAATACTCACTTACTTTCATAATGGGCGCATGACCGAGCAAACCACCGAACGAGGCACTGTCGCCCACCGTCTTGCCGTAGACAGGGATCGCGCGCACAGCGGTGGTTTTTTGGTTCACCATGCCGATGGCGGCTTCATCCGCGATCATTGCGGAGATCACTTCGGCGGGGGTATCCCCGGGGATCGCCACCATATCGATGCCCACACTGCACACGGCGGTCATGGCCTCGAGACGCTCAAGCGTGAGCGCGCCCACCTCCGCCGCCTCTATCATGCCGATATCCTCGCTGACGGGGATAAACGCGCCCGACAGTCCGCCCACGTGCGAACTTGCCATAATGCCGCCCTTTTTCACCGCATCATTGAGCAAAGCAAGCGCGGCGGTCGTGCCGCACGCTCCCACGCGCTCCAAGCCCATTTCTTCCAATATTCTGCCTACGCTATCGCCCACCGCGGGGGTAGGGGCAAGGGATAGGTCCACAATGCCGAATTTTGCACCGAGCATACTTGCCGCACTCTTGGCAACGAGTTGCCCCACACGCGTTACTTTGAACGCCGTCTTTTTCACTGTTTCGGCAACTGCCGTAAGGTCGCCGTCCACCTTTTCAAGCGCCGTCTTTACAACGCCGGGACCGCTTACGCCCACGTTGATGACCTTGTCCGCTTCGCCAACGCCGTGGAACGCGCCCGCCATAAAGGGATTATCTTCCACCGCATTGGCAAAGGTGACGAGCTTTGCGCACCCGATGGAATCCTCGTTGCGGGTGAGGTAGGCGGTCTTTTTGACGATTTCGCCCATCTTCTTCACCGCGTCCATATTGATGCCCGCGCGGGACGACGCCACATTCACGGACGAGCAAACTTTCTTCGTAGTGGAAAGAGCCTCGGGAATGGTCTCCAAAAAGGCTTCTTCCGCCGCCGTTGCGCCCTTTTGCACAAGGGCGGTATAGCCGCCGATAAAGTCTATGCCCGTCTCCGCCGCCGCCTTGTCCATCGCGCGTGCAATCTCCAAATAGCCGCCGCTTGCCGCGCCGATCATAGATACGGGTGTGACGGACACGCGCTTATTCACAACGGGCACGCCGTACATCGTGCTGATCTTGTCCCCCACCGACACAAGGTCTTTTGCGTAGGTAGTGATCTTTTCATACACTTTTGCCGCCGTTGCCGCCGCTGAATCCCGAATGCAATCAAAGAGGGAGATGCCCATCGTGATGCACCTGACGTCCAGGTGCTGTGAGCTGATCATTCCCACCGTCTCGAAAACTTCTTTATTCGTGATCATATCTTATATCCTGTGCATCGCGTTGAAGATCTCTTCGCTGCGGAGATTGATATCCAGCCCCACGCTTGCGCCCTTTTCCGCAAGCGCCTTGCCGAGCTTATCGAGCGGCATACTGCTCTTTTCGGTATTGGCGCGCATGATCATCGTGAAATACTCGCCCATAAGCGTTTGCGAAATGTCCACGATATTGATATCGAGGTCCGCGAGAAAGCCCGATACGTCGCGAATGATGCCGATGCGGTCTTTGCCTATCACACTGATAATAACGTTCATATTTTCCCCCGTAAGGTAAAAAACTTTCTTTTATTATACCGCGCGAGCGCGAAAGTGGCAAGAGAAAAGCGACAAGGCGCGAGGCGCTGCCGTTTTAATTGAGAATTATTATTAAGCTCTCCCATTTCCCCCGTTTCGGTGTATAATAGAGAAAAAGCTCTCGGAGGTCGTTATGGAAAGAACGCAAAAGGACCTTTTTTACATCGCAATTATTGTACTGCTTGCCGTGGTCATTGTGGCGCTTGCCGTGCTTGCGAGCATGAATTGGAGCAAAGCGAAAAACGACGGGAAAACGGCGACTCAACCCGCCGAACCGACCTACTACGAAACCAAGTGCGCCGCCTTTGCCGTGCAAAACGCAAACATCTCTCAAGGACAGATCGTATTCATCGGCGACTCCATCACCGACCTTTTTCACTTGGACGACTATTTCACCGACTTGCCCCTTGCCACCTACAACCGCGGCATCGGTGGCGACTCCTCGGCGGGCGTGCTCTATCGCTTGCAACAATCGCTTCTTGACCTTGCACCCTCCAAGGTGGTATTGATGATAGGTATAAACGACATCAACGGAGGCGTGCCCCACGAAACGCTTGTGCAAAATTACACCGACATTCTCACCTTGATACACACGAATCTCCCCACCGCCGAGGTGTATTGTATGTCCATCATTCCCCAGCACGACACGCTGACCACCTATACGGGCATTGACGTGGACGCAACCGCGCCGCGCATTCTTGCCGCCGATCAAGCCATAGAAGCGCTCGCCGCCTCTTTCGGCTACACCTATGTGGACCTTTACTCCGCCGTTTCGGACGGGAGCGACCACCTGCAAAAGACGCTCAGCGACGACGGCATCCACCTGAACGCCGCGGGATTTACGGTGTGGGCAAGCGTGATAAAGCCCTATTTGCAATAAACCGAACCCCTATCCCGCTAAAAAAAGCGCACGGCGACTGAAAAGTTTCCGTGCGTTTTTTACTTTCCTTCAAACAAAAAGGGCGGCAACGCCGCCCGAATTCGTATCGAAAAAATCACTCTCCGTCATTCAACTTTAAGAGCACTACGCCCTGCTTTGCGCCGCAAACGGGACACACTTCAAAGGCTTCCTTCTCCGTCCATTCATAGCCGCATCCGCCGCACTTCCACTTGGTCTTTTGCTCTCTCTTGTAGAGAGTGCCGCTCTTCATTTGGTTATAGAGGTCGGTAAAGAGCATTTTGTGGCAATTCTCAATTTGAATAAGGTTCCGAAAGAGCCCCGCAATGTCGGCAAAGCCCTCTTTTTCCGCCGTTTTTTGATACTCGGGGTAGATCTCCTCCGCCTCGATGCGCTCGTCCTCGGCGGCAAGACGCAAGTTCTCTATGAGGTCCCACTTCTCCTTGAAGGGGTAGCCCGACGAGATATCCACGTTGGTGATGGTCTTATCGCTGGCGCTCTGCAAGTAGGTATAGCACATGCGCGCATGGTTGAATTCGTTATAAACGATTTTATCAATGACTTCCGCAAGTGCGGTGTAGCCTTGCTGGCGGGCGCCGTATTCGATGAATTCGTAGCGCGTGCGCGCCATACATTCTCCCGCAAAGGTCTTGGCAAGGTTCAGATAGGTTTTGCTTTCTATGAGTTTCATATTCTCCCCCTTTAATGGTTTTCGTGCTTGTATTATGGAGAAAACGAAAGGATTTTATACAAAAAGGTAAGGAGCGATGGACGATGCGCGAATAGATCAAGTGTGACACCGTATCTGTCATTCCGAGGTTCTCGAGGAATCGTCGTGTGTTGTCAAAAAGAATAATCGGCGATACTTCGGCACGTTCGCTACGCTCTCGGCTCAGTATGACAATAATGGTGAAGTTGCACTCTGTGCAGTTGCGGTGGCGCGGCGATGCCGCGAATAATTCCTAATTCCTAATTAAAAAGCGTCTCTATCCGTTGTCGCATTAGACTTTCGTCTTGCGATTCGATCTTGTAGGCGCTCCCGCCTGCGGATAGTGCGCCTTTGAGCTCCCCGTCCTCAAACAAAAGCGCTGCATCGTCCTCTATCGCATAGGACAAAGGATAGCCCTGCTCTGCGGCGACGGAATTAAATTCGGGACGACTGTTATAGTGCGGCGTGGCGGCGCCGCGAAAGCGCCCCAAGCCTTTATATGGCTTATATTCCCCCTCCACGAGGGAGTCGGTATAGATATCGTCAAACCAACAGATAGCGCCCGCGGAAAGTCCCGTCAAAATGGCGCCGCGTTCGTAGGCCTCCCACACGAGCTTATCCACGCCCGTCTCGCGCCAAACCTTCATCAAATAGAGCGTATCGCCGCCGCCCACGTAAATGATATCGGCTTTGGCGATCTTTTCCGCCACGTGCTCCACCGTCATCAGTCCCTTGGTGAGAATGGCAACGTCGCTTTTTACGTCGAAAAGAGAGGTATAGGTCTTGCGAAAACTATTAAAATAGGGGGTGCTGTCGTGGCTCGCCGTAGGAAAAAAGAGGGCGTACGCACGCCTGCCGTCCGTGATGCGGCTTTTGGCTAGGTTCGCCACGTATTCGTCAATGGGGGCGGTGGTCTTATTGCGGAGCTCGCCGCCGCCGATGGGGATAAATATCTTGGAAAGACTCATTCCGCGTTCTTCTTTTTGAAGTTTTCCTTGGCGCGGTACATATTGCTCATAATGATCTTGCGCACGCGGAGAGACTTGGGCGTGACTTCCAAAATTTCGTCCTCGCCGAGGAACTCTATCATCTCTTCAAGGCTCATGCGCTTGACGGGGGTAAGGCGGAGCGCCTCGTCGCTACCGGACGCACGCATATTGGTGATGTGCTTTTTCTTGCACACGTTCACCACGATGTCGTCCGACTTGGGGGTATAGCCCACGACCATTCCCTCGTACACCTGCGTGCCCGGTCCCACGAAGAGGGGGCCGCGGTCCTGCGCGTTGAAGAGTCCGTAGGTGACCGCTTCGCCCGTTTCATACGCGACGAGAGAGCCGAAGTTACGCATGGTGATATCGCCCTTGTACTCCTCGTATCCGAGGAAAATGGTGTTCAACACGCCCTCGCCCTTGGTATCGGTGAGGAATTCGTTTTTATATCCTATCATACCGCGCGCGGGCATTTTGAATTCCAAGCGAATGCGGCTGCCCATCGGGGTCATCGTAACGAGTTCGCCCCTACGGCTACCGAGCTTTTCCATCACCGCGCCGACTGCCGTTTCGGGCACGTCCACAATCACTTGCTCAATGGGTTCCAGCTTCTTGCCGTTCTCGTAAAGGTACAGCACTTTAGGCATAGATACGGCGAATTCGTATCCCTCGCGACGCATGGTCTCGATGAGGACGGAGAGGTGCATTTCACCACGTCCTTTCACAAGGAATGTATCGGTATTGTCCGTATCTTCCACGCGGAGCGAAACGTCTTTCAAAAGTTCGCGGTACAAGCGCTCTCTGAGGTGGCGGGTGGTGACAAACTTGCCTTCGCGCCCCGCAAAGGGACTATCGTTCACCATAAAGCGCATTTCAAGCGTGGGCTCGCCTATCTTCATAAAGGGAATGGGTTCCACCGATTCGGGCGCGCAGAGGGTATCGCCTATCGTGATCTTCTCCACGCCGCTGAAACAGATGATGTCGCCCACTTTGGCGCTCTCCACGTTCACACGCTTCAAGCCGTCTATTTGCATCAAGGTAACAATGCGCGTCTTATAGGGCGTAAAGTCGCCGTGGAAAGAGGCGACCACCGCGTCTTGCCCCACTTTGAGCTCGCCGCGCTCCACTCTGCCGATGCCGATCCTGCCCACGTAATCATTGTAATCGATGGAGGAAACGAGCACCTGAAAAGGCGCGTTCTCATCGCCCGAAGGCGGGTCGATATAATTTACAATGGTCTCGAAAAGGTCGGTGAGATCGGGCTTTTGCTCCACGGTCAAAGAGGACGTGCCGTTCCTGCCGCTGCAATACACCACGGGCGAAGAGAGTTGCTCATAGCCCGCGTCCAAATCAAGCATAAGGTTCAAAACCTCGTCCACCACACGCTGCGGTTCGGCGTCGGGACGGTCCACCTTGTTCACGCAAATGATGATCTTGTGTCCCAGTTCAAGGGCTTTTTGCAACACGAAACGGGTTTGCGGCATTGGACCTTCCACCGCGTCCACCAAAAGGAGCACGCCCGACACCATCTTGAGCACGCGCTCCACTTCGCCCGAGAAATCTGCGTGTCCCGGGGTATCGATGATGTTGATCTTAACGTCTTTATAGTAAGCGGCAGTGTTCTTGGCGAGGATGGTGATGCCTCTCTCCTTCTCCAAGTCACCGCTATCCATCACGCGCTCGTCCACGTGCTGATTGGAGCGAAAAATACCTCCCTGCTTGAGCATTTCATCCACAAGGGTGGTCTTGCCGTGGTCAACGTGCGCGATGATCGCTATGTTCCTTAAGTCTTTTCGTATCATATCTTGTCCCTTTCGCGCCGCCGAGGCGCGCTTTGTGCGAATTTACTTTTAACAAAGTAAAATTATACTATCGGGCAAAAAGCACCGTCAAGCGAAATGTCGGAGAATTGCCGCGGGAGAAAAAAGAAGTCGGCGCATTTGCCGACTTCTTCTCTTTATTGTTTTTGTTGCGATAAATACTCTGACCGCGGGGGCGCTTAGGACTTCCAGTTCGCTTCCTTAGCGTACTTATCGATGATATCCTTGGTGAAGTTCTCCTTGGTGATGGTGGTGTCTTCCGCGGAGATAAAGCCGTCCGCTACCAAAGAATCGTAATCCCAATAGAACGCGCACTCGTAATAGGTCGTGCTCTCGCTGAGTCCCTTGACATTACCGAGGATCGTAGCATTGCCCGCCCAGTGCTCGGTATCGTAGAACTTCTTGATATAGCCGTTATCCCAAATTTGGATGATCATGTGATACTCTTTGAACTCAAGGTCATCGCTCTTACTGCTGTTGCGCAGGTATTGGCGCGCCGCCTTTACGATTTCCGAATATGCCGCATACTTGGGAGAGGTGGTATCCACTTCGCCGTTCGCATCGAGAGGAATATCAAGGTCGAATATAATCTCGTAGTATTTCTCGTCCACGTAATGCTTGAACTCCACGTTCTTGATGGCATCCGCCGCGTACTTGAAGTTGTTGATTTCCTTGGGGTCTCTGCAGAAAAGAGACTTCTCTTGGAATGCTTCGTAGTTATACTCTTCCATCAGCTCTTGATATGCGCTTCCCGAAGTGGGAACCCCGAGCTGCAAGAAAGGAATGGTCTTGGAGAACTTATCCCCAACCTTTGCCTTGGAGCCCTTTACATAATACGCTCTGTACAAGTCGCCCGTGCCGGGATAATAGGTGCGCTCTTGCTGGTCAAGCACGCTGGCAACCACGTCTCTCATGCCGATGGTGGTATCCACGAGCTTTGCGCCCTTTTGATAATAGAACGAACCGTTATCCTGCACTCTGAACGCGCGAACTTCCATTTCGCCGCCGGCGCTTCCGCCAACCGTGGCGTTGCCTGCGCCTTGTGCGATCATCACGCACTTTTCGGCATTGATCTTATTGTCATTCGCCAAATCATAAAGCGCCATAGCGGCTTCCTTTACTTCCTGCTCGGTCTTGCCTTCGGCAAGGTCCAAAACGCCGCCTTTTGCGACTTTATCCCCTACGAGTCCCGCAAGCGTGGTCTGCATCTCCGCCGAAAGTTCGGTAGTGATGCCCATGGATTCCCACTTCTCGTTGGTGACGACGGGGGGATTGAGCGCGCCGTATGTGGGCACGGGGAGCTTGGGTCTCGGGATCAAAAAGAAAAGCGCCACGCCCAAAATAACTGCCGCCGTGACCGACGCGATGATAATGATCATCTTTTTCTTTCTTGTCATTTTTGCCTTTTTGAAGACCTTTGCCTTCTCGCCCTCTTCCACGGCTTCGTCATAATTCTCGCGAAGCTCGACGGTGGTATCTTTCTCCTCCGTCTCGGCGGGCGCGGGGGTGGTCTCCGCAGGGGTTTCCTCGGGCAAGCCCGATGTCAAGTTTTTATTTTCTTCCATTTTATCCTCCTTGGTCAAGCCGATACCGTTACGGTGCCCGATATGGCGACTGTTGTATGATTTTTGATTTTGACGTACAGTTCGTACCCGTAGGTCTTGCCGGATTCAAACTCCTCCACTGTCTCGGTCAAACCCTCTTCAACCTCAATATAATAGCGTATGGTATAACCGTATGTCAAGCTCTCGCCCTCATCAAGGGAGAGAGGCTCCTCATTGAGATTATCGTACACGGTAACATCCATTTGCGATTTGGTCTTATTCCACACGACGGTCACGGAAATATCCGACGGGTCGAGACGCGATTCTCTCACGAGCACCTCATAGGTCTTGGGATCCTCTTCCGTTCCGACAATATAGTTTGAATTGGCGGAATATACGCTCACCTTATACGCGGTGACCTTGCCGTCCGTATACGCCACGTCGCGGATGGTGTCCACCGCCTTGCCGTTCACGGACAGATACAACGAGACGTTCACGGGATAGTCGCCGCTTGTTGCGCTGATGGCGTAGCCCGCTTTTTTATAATCCAATACGATCTCCCCTTTCTTTTCCGAATTGCTCACAAAGAACTTCACTTCGTCCGCGATGTTTTTCGGAAGAACGGTGACGGTCACACGCGATTTGCCTTTATACAAGCCGTGTCCGTCCACGCTCACCCACAGCGTGTATTCGCCCGCGTTCAAGACGGTCGTAGGCGCAATGGCTTCCTCGCTCTCTGCGCTTATCGTAAGGTATCTGTCTTGATATTTTGCTTCTATCTCATCCTCTTTGATGGCGCCGTTGCCCGCAAGATAGGCAATAAGTCCCGCCGGCGTCACAAAGGTGGCGGCGGTATCACCGTAGGTTATGCTGAAATCGGCTTTTGTGTTAAAGACGAGAGCGGAGCCCACTTCCTCAATGGACATCTGCTCGCCTTTGTGCTTTGCGTTGTACAAAACTTGGTCCTCTCCGCGAATGTTCTCCACACTCTTTTGCGGGTTGAAGAAACGCAAGCCAAGCCCTTTATCCTTATCTCCTATCCACTCGAACACAACGCCCGCCGCAGCCGCCTTTTCCGTGCGATATTCATAGACGGTCATGCTATTGCCGCTGAACGTGACGGTGAGTTCTGTGGGGAGCCCCTTGGACGCAATGTCAATGACTTTATAATAGGTGTCGGTCACCACACCGCCTTCGCCGTACGTCCTCTTGAAGAAGAGGTTGGACGCCGCGCCGTCAAGCTTAAAGGAATTCGGTATCTCGACAGATTCCACGATATTCGCCATCACGCGGATGGAATAACCGCTCTTTTTCTGCCAAACGCTGTTTTGGTTTCCCACCTCTACGGTCACGCCTTCCCTGCCGCCGTTGCCGATGTACGAAAGGTTGATGACGTAAGCGTCGCCCTCCGCGTCGCTCGCCTTCTTATAGCGGAGTTTGAGCGGATACTTGTGGCTGTCGCCCTTGAACTGCACGTGCACGTCCAAATACACGTAATCCCCTTTCACATCCGCGCCAAACGGGAGCGCGCTGTAACCGTTGATATAGATATACGGGTTGTAATCCTCTTCGCCCTCGGCGTTCAAAAGCCACACCTTTTCGATGTCGCACTTTTTCACGTTGACTTCCACGCCCACCGCAATTTTGAATGCGTCGCCGAGCCCGAGGTCGATATTGGCATAGACGGGGAATCCGTACACGCCCGCAACGCCCGCATAAGTATGGCTGTTGCCCGTGATCGCCGCATCGGCGGGGATCTTATCCCAATCCGTCCAATTCGCATCCACCGTGAAGGTTTGGTTATCCAACGTAAAGGTGAGGTAACGCGGATAAGAATCGAGCGAGGTTAGGGAGACGTAATAGGGGTTCATCTCCAACGAAAGTTTATAGTTGAAGGTGCCGTGCGTGCCTTCGGTGTAATCGGGCAGAACGGCATAAAACTCGTCGCCCGAAGCAAGCTCCGAACTCGCCGCGTAGGGGATGCCCGTCACTTGTATATCTTCCAAAACGCTCGGCTGTACGTAAACTTTCACGCGAATCTTGCCTTTGCCGACTTCATTATTGCCGTAGTACGCAATGCAATCCGCCTCGCCCGAGACCATATTGACGGGGGTGCCCGCTTTTGCGTTCTCGTAGAGCGCCGATACCTTCTCCAAGCCTTCCCACGATAAGATGGAAACGGGGGTGCGCGTCACGCTACCCGCTTTCTGCAAATAGAATTCGGTGGGATAGCTACTGCTCTTGCGCGGATCGGTCACGCAAAGCTTGTACGTTTCGCCCGCCTTTTCCGCCTTTAACAGATAAAAGTTCAAGGTCTTCTCGTTTTCATCCTCTTCAGACATATACACTTTGTCAAATGCGCCGACTACGGGCGCGACGTAAACGTACACGGGGAATTCCTGTCCCATTGCGATCGCCGTCACGTTGCCCATAAAGCCCGTCTCCACGATGTCGGTCTTTGTTTGATAGGCGGAGAGGTCCCACGTCACCGCCACTTTGATGGGGGTTTCGGAACCACGGAGCCAAACGAGCATGGTGGACGGATAGCTCTCCACGTCGAAATAGCGGAGCTTATTATTCATTGCGTCGGCAACGCTGAAACAGAGCCTGTAAGAATCATTCTCGTCCAAAACGGGCAGGTAGGGAAGACAACCGCCCTTCATCTCTTTGCCGTTCACGGAATAATCGTTGATTTTCACGGCGCTTACGTAGTATGCGTCGTTCTCATCCACTGCGCTCGATGCGTCTATCGCGTAGCGCTCCACGTCCACTTTGTCAAAAGTGATGATAAGCGTGATCGTTTTGCTCCCCGCGGGCGCAGTACCCGTCCAGATGCCGCCGTTTGCCAAATCGCCGGTATCAAACGCCTTGTCAAAGGACCATTCCGCCTTGATGGCGGTATGAGACTCCTTGTCGGGGTCGGCCGTCTCGCTGACGATGAAATCCAAATAAGTGGGATACTGATAGGTGAAAAGGTTCACGCCGCTAATAGAGTACGTAAAGTCTTTGCCTTGTACTTTCGCGGCAGCGATCTCCGCGCCTGTCTCGGCAAAGAACGCAACCTCTTTCAAAAGAAGTGCAGGGAAAGAAAATGCAAAATCTTTGGTTTGATACCCGCTGATGGAATCGCCGATCCACATCGTGAGCGTTCCGCTCGCGCCTTTCTCGTTTTGCACGGGGGTCATATCTTCGGCAGCCCATTTGATCTCCCACTTGATGCCCTTTATCTCGTAGGACGCGTTGTTCTCGGCGACAATAACCGACGAGGGCAGGTATTTTTCCTGCTGCGCGGCGGAGAGCGAACGCACGATCATGGGATTAAACAAAAACGCGCCGTTCGCAAAGAAAACGCCGTTATCACCGTTTGTAAAGCTTTCGTCAAAGGAGAGGTTTTTATTGTCCGTCGGGAGCACTTTGGGCGTGAACGAAATGGTCACGTCAAGGTTTGTCTTGTTGCCCATGCAGTCGGTTACGATGGCTTTGACCGCATCCGTGCCTGCGTAGGCATAGAGTTTGCCCGCGTTTTTGCGGCTTATGACGGTGGTTGCCGTGTCAAGGTCCCAGGTGACGGGCAGATCCACAACTGCGTCCGACGTGAGTTTGACGGGAATCTCGGAAGCGTACGAAGACGCCATGAGCGGATCTCTGCCGTCATATGCGACAAAGGTGGAGGGCGCGTAAGAAGTGCTCTTTGCCCTATCGCCCGTAATGCTTACTTTGAAGCCGTTCTCTTCATCAAGGTTCACCTCTATCTCCGTACCAAAGAAAGAAATCACTCTCGGCTTGACCGCAAAGACGCGGTTATCCGCCGTGGTGTTCACTCCCGCGAGGTTCCACGAGGAAATTGCCGTCGGAAGCGTGTTTTTGCCCACCGTGAGCGTGATGCCGCGGTAGTATTCGTTCAATACATCCTTAGGGTTTGCGTCGCCGTACAGCGCAAAGGTGAAGGTCCTTGTCTTGCCTTCATACACGCCTGTATAGCGTTCGTCGGAAGCGCCGTCGGGTTCCGCGCTCGAAACGGGTGTGATATCCACCGTTAAGACGTGCTCGATGCGCTTGCCGAGAAGGGTCGCGCTTGCCGTAACTTTTACTTTTTCGCCCGTCGAGCCTGCGCGCTCGGGCACCTCGGCGGGATCATACGTCCACACACTGTCGCCCGTCTTTGCATCGGCGAGAGAAATATTGTACGCGTCCTCTATGCCCGAGAAAGACACCGTCGCATAGGTCGGCATATTGTTCTTATCGAAGAGGGAGACCTCCGTGGGGGCGGCGACCATGACGGACAGCGCGTCGAACGTATCATTGAAACTGACGCTGTACGTTGTGGCTGTTACGACCGCGTTATTACTCTTGTCAAAGACAAGGGTGGCTGTGATCTTGTCGGCGGAGAGCCCCACTTCCAAACGAGTGAACGCCAACTGATCGTGCCAAGTCAGCGAAAGGTCGGGCGCCAGTTTTTGCAAAAGCGCAAGCACACGAGAGCCGAAGCCCGCATTCCACCCGAGCATAAAGGTATCGGGCGTTGCGCCGAGGAAGATGCGGCTTGACTCTGCGCGCGCGGCCCCCGTCTCGTTGTTAAGCGCCTTGAAAGGCTCTTGCGCCAGTTTGAACGTCCGTACGGGGCGGGAATTCTGCTCGGTGGGATAAATGAGATAAAAATCGGTTGAGGTTTCGGACGTATAGTAGAGTTTCACCACTTCGCCGAGGTTGTCATAGAAGTGGAAAAGCGCCCTGTCGAGCGCGCCCGTCGAACCGTACAAAATATCCGCCGAATAACCGATATTGCCCTTGGTGGTAAAGGTGAGTTCCTCGCCGCCAAGCGAAGAAAGAAGAGCGGAAAGCATATCGCCCGGGGTATCAAAGAACCCGGTGTTCTCCGCAATGGTGCCCGCAAACTTAACGTGCGTATTCGTGCGCGCGCCGATGTCCACGTAATCCGCCGCGTCTTCGGGCAGGGTCACGGTTTGAGGCGTGCCGAACTTAAAGCGCGCGTCCGCAAGAGAGAGCGTGGCGTCGGGGAAAGAAATCGAAGCGGAAAGGTCGGAAAGCTCGTTGCTGGCGACGCTCCAAGAGAACGTGCCGCTCTTCGCGCCAAACAGTCCGCAAAAGCCGAACTTTTCGGAAAGCAGGTTAAACGCTTCTTTGCCGAGCGTGCAGGTAACGGTGTCGCCGCTCTTGGTCGTCCCGGCGGCAAAAAGCGCCGTCAAACGGATCTTGTCCGTGAAAGTATAGGAGTCGGTATCCGTGAGACCAAGCGCGGAGAATACTTTTTTGAAATCGGCGCGAGAGATCTTGCACTTTTGAATGCCGTAGGCGGTAAGGTCTGCGTACAGGTACTCCCCTTTGAGGCAGAAAGAGCTCAACTTATTGTTTTTGTCTTTCAAGGTCAAACAGCCCTCTATGCCGCTCCCCGCAACGTAATGGGTGGTGAGAGAATAGGTAAATGGATATTGAAGCTCTTCCAAGACGCGGTTTGCCGTCACGCCGTAATTGAGCGTGATATCGCTGGTTGCGCTTTTGAAGGCGAGCTTTGCCGTGCCGGAAAGCGAGAAGTTTCTCGGGTCTTTTTCAGTAAAGCTCGAGAGCGCCGTGGAGAGGGTGACGGGGATCTCCGTGCGCGTGATGGAGAAAGAATCAAGCGTAAAGGTCGCGCTTCTCGACGTGGCTTTTGCCGAGACGAACGCGCCGTTGCGGAGCAAAAACTCCACCGTTGCGCCCGTTTTACGCGCCGAAAGCGTCTCCATCGTTTCGTCCGTTACGTGGAGCGCCGCCAAAAGTTCCGTGGAAGTGATGCCGATATCCGCAAGGTCCAAAAGCTCGCCGAGCGAGGCAAAAACCTTGGAAAAAGAGAGGTTGAAGACGTATTTCACTTCCCCTTTCTCTTCGTCGGTATAATATTTGCAACCGTCAAAAAAGCGACTTGCCGCCGTGGGGATAAGGTCGATGACCGACTTTATCGTGCCGTTTGTCTTTTCGCGGTTGAGCTCATAGATCCAATCCGCGAGGCTGAAGTCGGATATGACCCCTCTGCGAACGTAGGGTGCGCAATCGATATAGAGTTTGCCTGCGTCGTAGTAGAGGGCAAGCACTTCGGTATTGCCGCTCTTCACTTCCAAAGCGAGTTTGCTTTGGGTATCGTTCGTTCTGTTTTCCTGCGTGATGTCAAAAGCGCCCGCGATGGACACGTCGTACGAATCGTCGTCGCCCAGATAACTGCCGCTTGCTGAAAGGTAGAAGGTGTTTGCCGCAAGCGAATCGTCCGCCGCGAGAAGCGCCTTGTAGACTGCGTTCATACCCGTGGAGACTTTCACGGCGTCGCCGTTCACATTTTCTCCCGATGGTTTGATGCGTTGGCACGAACAAAGCACGCCCGCCGCCAGCGCCGCAATTAGGATAAAAATTAACAATAACAGAAACTTATTTTTGCGCATATAATGATTTTACTACACGCGCGCAACCGTTGTCAATACGGAAAAAATTCTTGTGGTAAGCACAAAAGTAAGGAATGAAGAACAAGGGTTCAGCCACATTCGGATATAAATTTTTTGCAAAAGCGCATCGTGAGTGGCTCTGCAACCCTATTCCGTCATTCCGCACCGAAGGTCCGCGCAGAGGCACGCCTTTAGGGTCCCCGAAACATCACAGGATATTTTTAGATATGAGCGTGGAGCCGACAGGCGAATAGCGAGCCTGTCGAAACATTTCCGTCTTGTAATAAATGCAGTTGAGCCCCTTCGGCACGGCTCAGGGTGACAAATGGAAAAGCCGCAGATAGGTTGGTTTACTTGTCATACCGAGCTTGTCGACGTATCGCCGATTATTAGACATACAAGGCGATCCGTTGGCTGCCTCAGGGTGACAGAACGAATATTATTTGCGTCGCAGACTGTCCGCAATTCCTACTTCCTATTTTTTATTCGGCAACGTCATACGAAAGGTCACAAAGTTGCCGTCGCTCACGCAAGAAACTTCTCCTTTGTGCGCTTCCGCGATGGACTTCACCACCGAGAGTCCCACTCCGTGGCCGCCCGTTTCACCCGAGCGAGAGGTATCGGGACGATAAAAGCGCTCGAAGAGCTCCTCGTGCGCTCCTTTGGCAAGGGAAGCGGCGTTTTTCTCTTCCAAAACTACAAATTTTCCTTCACTGCGGACAGACACCTCTATTTCTTTGTTTTCTGCGTATTTTATCGCATTATCGATGAGCAAACCGACCGCGCGACGGACCATTTCTTCACTTGCCGTGACGTTCACTTCTTCCGTTTTAAGGCGAATGGTCTTGCCTGCCACGAGCGCCGCCTCTTTGAAGCCGTCCGCAACCTCTTCCACTGCCCGATTCAATGAAAATTCGCTTGCCGCAAGGTGCACGTCGCCCTCGTCCATACGAGAGAGAAAGACAAGTTCTTTGGTGAGTTTCCCAAGTTTTTTCACCTGCCCTTTGATGGAGTCTATCCACTCGTTTTCCCCCACGTCAAGTTCCAAAAGCTCCGCATTTGCGCTAATGACGGTGAGGGGGGTCTTGAGTTCGTGACCCGCGTCGGTGATAAAGCGCTTTTGCTTTTCGTAGCTCTCCTCTACGGGGCGCAACGTCTTTTTAGACAAAACCACAATGAGCGCCGCGATGAGGAGAAGCCCCACAACGGTGACGATCACGCTCAAAATGATAAAAGTGCGGCAAGCGTCCAGCTCCTTTTCGCAGTCGAGAAAGATATATTCGGTGCCGTTAACGGTTGCTATCTTATGATAACGGAAATTGCCCACAAACCCTTTCTCTCCTTTCGCTTTGGATACAAAGTCCAAAAGCTCCGACTTTTGCACAAACGCAATTCGAGAAAGGTCGCTTTTCATATTCCCCTCGTGGTCTATTTCTATCGTAAAATACCTTGCGGAGTACGCTGTCTCCCTTGGGAGTCCCTTGGGGGCGGTTGGTTTTTCCGTCAAATTGTCGGGGGCGGCGGGAAAGTCCGTCGGGAATTCGGGTGGCATGGCGGACGTGCTCAAACTGTCGATAACGTCGTCCGCTTCTTGCACCGTACTGACATAATTGGCGATGTCGATGCCGGCGACAATCAAAAGAATGACCGCCGTCACGACGCCGAGTGCAATGATGATAAAACG
>Ga0310690_10005744_pt1 | contig 16642 bp, 12 predicted proteins | sample AusTroGonzalo_MG_2_FD_207661 | JGI IMG/M metagenome (GOLD analysis project Ga0310690, IMG submission 207661) | Bovine rumen microbial communities from tropical cattle in Woodstock, Queensland, Australia - Gonzalo_04 (v2) (version 2) | ecosystem: Host-associated > Mammals > Digestive system >... | reverse complement strand
ATTGTTTACAAGCCGTTTGTTAACATGGTGAATGATTCGGGCGTCACGACTCTGAAGATTTCGGTTCGCAGCCTACTTATAGGCACAGGCCTGTTCTTTGCCTTCCGGTATGTTGCCAAAGCCCTTAGTTTCATTTATGAGAGCATACGATATGCGGCATACCTCAAGAAAAACGGCCGCAAGACCGTCCGTGTGAACGAAGTCAACCTCACTTTCGGCAAGAGTATCATAAACGCCCTGGTCTGGGTTATTTATTTTGTCTTCGTGGTGGCCATGCTCAAGCTCCCGACTTCGTCCCTTACTATCGTAGCGGGAGGTCTCTCCGCCGGTATCGGTATAGCGATGAAGGATATTATCAACAACTTCGTATACGGTGTACAGCTTATGTCCGGCCGTGTGAGGGTAGGCGACTGGATAGAGTGCGAAGGCATCCGTGGACGTGTTACCTCAGTCAGTTACCAGAGCACGCAGGTAGAGACTATTGAAGGTGCGGTCATGTCTTACCTCAATTCAACCCTGTTTGCCAACAATTTCCGCAACCTTACCCGCAATCATTCTTACGAGCTCCTCAAAATTGTTGTGGGTGTGAGTTACGGCACGGACGTGGAAAAGGTGCGCACAGTCCTTGTAGATGCGATGCAGCAACTTCGTACAAAGGATACTTACGGTCGCGAGATTGTGGATCCGAAGAAGGGAATATATGTTACTTTCGACGCCTTCGACGAGAGCTCCATCAATGTTGCCATCAAGCAGTATGTTCTTGTCGCGGAGCGTATCGGATATTCCGACAGGGCGCGCGAAGTTATCTACAATGCCCTGAACGAAGCCGGCATTAACATCCCGTTCCCGCAGAGAGATATTCATTTTTATAATCCCTAGCCGATAATTGTTCATTGTGAGACGAATTGTCACCATACTTGCTTTTATTCCGGGCTTAGCCTTGTCTGCACAGGCACAGCAGAAGCCGGTTGTGGATACCATTCCGGTTTTACCGGCGCGGGTGGATTCGCTGCATCAGGCGCCCGCCGTTCAACCTGCGCCCCAGTTTTGGAAAGGCTGGTTCGGCGAGCTTGACGCCAAGGCCGGAGCAACGGCCATCTTCCCTGCAGAACTCGATCCTTTGAAAAAGAACCGCGGCTTTCTTTTCAACGGCAACGCCATGGTGTCGGCATGGTCGGACAAGGACCAGTTCACTTTTGTTGCCGGCGGCAACAACACCAACGAGAAATCTTCTGAGTTAAGCGAGTCCGATTCGGGCCCGGACACCACCGGACAGGGCCTTACCACAGCCGCGCAGGCGGGCATCAATTATTATACTGTCCGCCTGAAAGACATGGAGACCGCAGCCACGCTTAACTACAAGTTCACCAATACAGACACGGGCACAAATTCCGAGCTTAATGAATTCCAAGAAGAGGAATTCATGTCTACCAGTTCCAACACCTCCGGAAACAAGCGGTCCCACTCGGTTTCCCTGGACGGCTCGCTGAAAAGAGACAAGGGCAATATGTTGTTGAACGTGAAACCCGTGATTCGCTTCGTAAACTCAACGGCAATGAATAGCAGCGACTCCTGGACCATGTCCGGACAGATCGTAGACATTCCTGACGAAGAGTGGCAGCGCTGGCAAGAGGAGGAAAAGCAACGCAAAGAAGAGGAGGAGCGTTGGTGGAAGGAAGAGATGCAGCACATGCAGGGGCAAGACATGGAGCATTGGCAGGAGGAGATGATGCACAGGGACCAGCATCCGTACGAGCGCATGACCCGTCGCGGCTGGGCATATTATTCCAATAATTCCACCAGCAACAACAATGATGTCGCCAATGATTTTACCGCCCAGGTGAATGCCGACATGACGCTCAGGCAGCTGGCCGGCAAGAAGGGGCGCGACCTTCGCTTCACTTTCAATGCCGGGTACGATGTCGGCGGTGGCACCCGCGATGAGTCATCCGAGCTTTGGACAAGCAGCGACCATGAGTCCCGCATGATGCATTATGATATCAGCAGCAATGCCGCCCGGCTCGGGGGTGCGGTGAGCTACACCGAACCACTCGCTCCCGCATGGACGCTGACCGCCACTGCGGACGCTTCGTGGACGGGCAGCAACAGCTTGCGTGACGCCTCTGACAATAATGGCCGCAATGACCTTTTCTCTTCCGTCAGCAATGCCAACAACATAAAGCAGAAATACGACGTCACTTCGCAATACAAGTTTGGCCCCCAGAGTTGGGTGAGCTTCGGCGGAATGCTGACCGGCATGCTCAACGAGACCTACTCCAAGAGCAAGGGCGTAGAAGACACGACCGGCGAGAACGACTGGTACTGGTTCGTTACCCCTACCGCAAAGTTCCAGCACGTCATGGGCCAGGACCGCTTCACCGCCAGTGTTTCCGGCAATACGCAGCGTCCCGGGACGACCCAGATGCTCCCGGTGCTGGATCTGCGAGTCCCTTCACGTCCGGGCATAGGCAACATCTACCTCAGGCCGTATTCCGCAGCCAACTTGAATACGGGATGGTCTCGCAGCAACAAGGAGCGTTCGACGACGCTCAACGTTTCCCTTGGCGGCAGCCTGAACTTCAACCCCATAATCTACGCCCGCTGGTACGACAGCAAAAAGGTGCAGTATGCCGTTCCGGTGAACTCCCGCAAGCCGGGCTTCACCGCAACCCTCAGCGCCAATTACTCCATGCCGCTCGATGAGGACAAGTATTGGACGCTGACTGCTGCGGGAAGTGCCAAGTACAATTCGTCCACGAGCTACCAAGCCCGTTCCGCACTTCCCGGCATAGACAAAACCAGTTTTGACTATTCCTCTTTCATGGCATCTTTCTGGGGTGACGATGAGTCCGGAAAGAATTTCTATGACGGCACCAGCGGCTTCGACGAGAGCATTACCCGTATGTTCCAGCCGTCCGCAAACGTGAGCGTGAGGTTCAAGCGGGCGGGTTACGACTTCCTGGCCGGCGCATCTACCCTGGGACGCATTTCCCGGTATTCGCTTAACCCGGACATCAACGTAAACACAGCCGATACACGTCTGTATGTAAGTGGCGCTTATGCTTCAAAGGGAGGTCTCGATGTAAAATCCAGCTTTGCTTATGTGTTCTACGCCGGCTATTCAGAGGGGTTCGGTCTGCCGGAACTCCAGTGGAATGCGGAGGCAAGCCAGAAATGGGGAGACTTCGTCTTCAGCTTCAAAGCCTTCGATATTCTCAACCAGACCCGTAATCTGACACATTCCGTTACCGCCAATTACGAGGAGGATACTTACCGTCTGAATATGGGACGTTACTTCCTGCTGGGCGTAAAATGGTGTTTCGGCAAGGCTGATGCATCACATAATCAGCGCGCCAGGCAGGCTATGAAAGCTATGGGATTATAGTAACATCTTTTTATTATGCGACTTTATACGCTGACTTCCGACCTTCATGGGGAGCTTGCCCACAGCGCCCACAATGAGCAGTTTATCAAAGATATAGAAGAGGCGATAGGGGAGACTTTCGATTACCGCGAGAGCGACTTCTCCGATTATGGCGCCGCCGGCGACATTATCTACGTGCGTACAGGTGGTACCGAGGGAATCTTCCGTCAGGTGTTCGAGGGGCATGAGGGTGCACGCGTGCGCCTTCTGACCAGCGGCCAGAGTAATTCTCTCGCCGCTTCCATGGAAATCCTCAGCTGGCTTAACCAGCAGGGCCTCGACGGCGAGATTATCCATGGCTCCATAAAGGAAATCGCGAATGAGCTCATGCGTTATTACCCTGCCACGAGCAGGAGCAACCCGTCCCTGGTGAAGCGTTTCTCCGGCCGCAAGATGCTGGCCGGCAAGCGTTTCGGCGTGGTCGGCAAGCCCTCGGACTGGCTCATCAGCAGCACCGTGGATTACGCCAAGGCCCGCAAAACCCTTGGTGCCGAGTTGATTGACATCCCGATGTCGGAGCTGATTGGCGCCGTCGCTGGCCAGGAGGCAAGTCCTTTCGGACAGCTGAAGCCGCTGAACGTCCCAAGATATGGCAAATCGCTGACCGAAAAGGATATGGAAGGTGCGCTGCAGATCTATGCGGCCTTGAAGCAGCTGATAGAGAAGTATCGCCTTGACGGCCTCACTCTCAGGTGCTTCGACCTGCTGACCGCCGTTCACAACACCGGCTGCCTCGCCCTGGCAATGCTTAACGCCGAAGGCTACATCGCCACCTGCGAAGGCGACATCCCCGCCATGCTCTCAATGGCCATCGTCCGCACCAAATACGGCAAATCCGGCTTCCAGGTCAATCTGTCCCGCATTGCCGGCGGCAATTTCCTTTTCGCCCATTGCACCGTGCCGCTCGACATGGTCACCGACTACTGCTACGACACCCATTTCGAGTCCGGCATCGGCGTCGCCATCCATGGCCAGCTTCCCGTCGGCCCCGCCCGCCTCTTCAAGCTCGGCGCCGACCTCGAGCACTGCATAGACGAACGCGTGAACATCATCGACAACCCCTACGGCAACAACCTCTGCCGCACCCAGGTCGTCGTCCGCGGCTGGGCCGACCGCGACAAGGAAGTCGGCAAAGACGCCCTCCGCAACTACATGCTCCACGAGCCCCTCGGCAACCACCATATCCTGATTACCCAATAACATAATTATAGATGCCAATGCGGGGCAGGTCCGATTTTTCCCTTGGGACCTGCCCCGCAAATCATTATCTCACGCAATCCAGTGCAGCAGGTCCCCCGCCTAAAATCGGACCTGCCCCAAAACCGCCGGAGACCTGCCCCAAAACGGCCCCCAAAACTGCCGGAGACCTGCCCCAAAACCGCCGGGGACCTGCCCCAAACCTGCCGGAGACCTGCCCCGCAGAAATCAGAAGTTCAGCGTCTCGCCGCGGTAGAAGTCCAGGAGCTTGGTCTGGTACAGGCACTGGTAGCGGGCCTGGATGTGCTCGGACTCGGCGCGGAGCCAGCTGTTGCGGGCGTCGTTATAGTCGGCTATGCCGGCTTTACCCACTGAGTATTTCTCTTCCGTGAGCTCGTAGTGCTGGCGGGCGCTCGCTGCGCTTTCCTTGCTGCCGCTGTAGCGGGCCTGGGCGTTCTGGGCGTTGTAGTATGCCTGTTGTATCTCCTTGTAGAGCGATTTCTTCACGTTCTCCAGGTTGAGTTGCTGTCCGCGGTAGTTTATCTCCGCATTGCGCACCTGGTTGCGTGTGCTGAACCTCTGGAAGATAGGCACGCTGAGCGAAAGGCCCACGTACTGGCTGAAGTTGTTGGAAAGCTGATCCCAGAAAGGCGTGGGGGTTACTTTGGAGTTGGTGTAGTAGTTGGTCCCAAGTCCGCCGCTAAGGGAAAGGGACGGCAGGTATGCGCCCTTGGCCTTGGCAATATTGAGCTCGGCGTAATCCACTCCGATCTTTGCGGATTCCACCGCCGGCTTAATCTCCACGGCCTCGGCGTAAATGGCCTCGGGGAGCATCAGGAGGGTCTGGTCCACATTCTCCACGTCGGGCGTAACGATTTCGAACCCGTCCGGAGAGTCGAGCTCCAGCAGCTGGGTAAGGTCGAGGATAGAGAGCTGGAGGTTGCCGTAGGACTGAATCTCAGACTGGCGGCTCTGGGCCATGGTGGCCATCTGGGCGCTCACCTCGGCGGCGCTCACCTTTCCGGCACGCTCACGCTCCTGGATCTGATTCAGCAGCTCTTCGTCATGGACGGTCTGCTCGTGCGCCACGCGCAGCAGCTCCTGGTTGTAGAGTATCTGCACATACGCCTGGGCCACTGCCACGCGGATGTCGTCGCGGGCCTTCTCCAGGTCGGCGGTCGCAGCCTCCAGATTCAGCTTCCCGAGCTTTATGTTGTTGTTTATCTCGAAGCCCTGGAAGATGGGCACGTTTGTCCCCAGGCTGAAGGAGGTGGATGTGGTATTGGAGTTGGAGTAGGTATTGTCTTCCGTAAGGCCACGGCCGAAGGACAGATTTTCGGACGCGGATGCGCTCAAAGACGGCAGGCGGCTCATCCGGGCAGTATTCAGGTCCACCTCGCGCTGCTCCACGGCAAGGGCGCTCTGACGGACGGTGATACTGTGCTCAAGCGCATAGTCTATGCAGTCGGAGAGACTCCAGGGGCCTTTCTGGGCCCACGCTGCCGCGCAAGAGAGCAGCAGCGTCAAGCTAACGGCTAACTTTCTCATTTCTCTTCTTGTCGATGTTGATGATACGGGTACCGCGGACGATGTCGCCCTCTTTGAGGCCGCTGCGGATTTCGATGTTGATACCGTCGCTCAGGCCGGTCTCTACGGGGACGCGCTCGAAGTTGTCTTCCGTCCTCACGAACACGAAGGTGCTGTCGCCTTCGAACTCAAGGGCGCTCTCGGGTATGGTCAGCACATTGTCGGCATGCTCCAGCACGATTTCCGCGTTGGCACTGTAGCCGGAGCGGATCATCTGTGCGCCGGTGCCTTTTACGGCCGCCTTTATCTCGAACTGGTTGGCTCCGTTGTTCTCCACCGCCTTGGGGGAAATGTACTCCAGGGCCGCCTCGGAGTTGTAGTCGGGCAGGGCGCCGATGGTGATGCGCATGGGCATGCCTTCCACCAGCGAGCCCACTTCCGTCTCGTCGATGTTGCCGTCGAAGATGAGGTCGGACATGTTTGCGACGGTCGCGACGGTGGTACCTTCGTTCATGGTGTTGGCCTGGATGACGGAGTTACCGACTTTCACGGGCACGTCGAGGATGAGACCGGTGATGGTGGAGCGCACGAGGGTGGAGCTGCCGGTGGTGTTGCTGGACGATACGCCGTCGCGAATCACCTCCAGGGACTCCTGGGCCGCGTTCTTCTCTTCAATCGCCTGATTGTAGGTTTGCAGCACCTGGTCGTACTCCTCGTCGCTCACGAGCTTCTTGTCGTAGAGGGCCTTCTCACGCTCCCAGTTGGTCTTGGCCTGCTTGAGGTTGATCTCGGCGAGGCGCACGCGGGACTGGGCGGAGCTCAGGGAGTTCATGTCGGGGATGACGCGGAGCTTGGCAATGACGTCTCCTTCCTTGACCATCTGGCCGGCCTCCTTGCGGAGTTCGGAGATGATGCCGTTGATCTGGGGCTTGATGTTGACCTCGTTGCGGGGCGTGATCTTGCCGGTGATGACGGTGGTGCGGCTGATGTCGGCAAGCTTGGCCTCGTGCTCATTATACTGAATGGCCTCGGGGCGCGAGTTCTTGAACAGGAAAACGAAAGTGCCGATGAACAGCAGCGCTATCAGCGCGAAAATGATGTACTTGACAATCTTTTTCATTATAGTGTGTTTATTTATTATTCATCTCTCATAGCATCCACCGGCTTGATGGACATGGCCCTGGATGCAGGGGCCATTCCGGCAATCACGCCCAGTACCGTAAGCAGCAGAGCCGCAATTACAGCCGTCCAGAAACTGACCTGGAAGTCTACGGGGCTGGCGTCTGGCCTGGCGTTTACTATGGTTCCCAGCAGGCTGAGGAGCAGCACTGCGAATACGATTCCGAAGGAACCCGCCACCAGGGTGAGGCTGATACTCTCCATGATAATCTGGCTCAGGATATCGCGCGGAGTGGCGCCGATCGCCCTCCTGATACCTATTTCAGTGGTGCGTTCCTTTACCGTGACCATCATGATGTTGCTCACTCCTATGACACCGGCGAGTATGGTTCCCAGGCCCACCAGCAGAATAAGGAAGTTAAGGCCGGTGAACAGGTTGTCCATTATGGAGAATATCTGTTCGGTATTCATTACGAACAGGGCGTCCTTGTCGGTCGGGTCGTAATTGTGCTTCCTGGCCATTATCTGACGTATCCTGTCTTCCAGGGACGATATCTTGATACCGCTGCGCCCGGTGACGCAGATCAATTCTACATTGTCGCCATCGTGATATACCTTCTGCACCACAGGAATGGGGATTACAACGGACTCATCGGCGCTGCCGTTTATGCTTATATTGCCGGAACTGTAATCTACTCCGATAACCTGATAGAATACCGGACCTACTTTGATCATGGAACCACAGGGGTCTCCGCCGTCCGGGAAGACGCTGGTATAGATGCGCTTGCCTATTACGCACACCTTGCGCTCCTGGGCTACGTCCGCCTCATTGATGTAGCGGCCGTATTTCAGGCGGGGTTCCTCTATCATGCAGTAGTCAGCATAGACGCCCTTTATGTTTCCGTTCACCGTGTTGGTGCCGTTGACCACCTCCTGGCCCCAATGGGACACAACGGGAGTTACGGTCTCCAGTTCCGGAACCATGCTCTTCAGGCGCTCTACGTCGGTGTAGTTCATGTTCCAGTTGCGCCCCTCCTTCATGCCCTTCCAGGGCTTGGTCGTGCGGTCCGGGAAAATGATGGCAGTGTTGGTGGCAAAACCCTCGAAGTTGGCGGTAATCAGCTGTTTGAGGCCCTGGCCGCCGCCCAGCAGGAAGAGCAGCATAAAGATGCCCCAGAACACTCCGAAGCCGGTTAACAGGCTCCTGCTCTTGTTTCGCACGAGCGAATCCGCTATCTCGCGATATGTATCTACATCGAGTCTCATTCCGCTCTAAGTGCTTCTATAGGTCTAACGCTTGCGGCCTTGCGGGCGGGAAAGAATCCCGCCAGCGTGCCGGCTATTATCAACACAAGGGTGGCTTCTATGGCCACATCCAGGCCCACGCCGGGATTCACCAGCATGGCTATCTGCTCGTCCATCACGCTCATGGTGCTCTGCCCCAGCGTCTTGTCCAGCAGCATGCATGTCAGCATACCCAGGAACATGCCTATGTAGCCGAAGAAGGCGGTAATGCTTATGCTCTCGGAGATAATCAGCTTGGTGATATCCCAGGGGCTGGCCCCTATGGCCTTACGTATGCCGAACTCGTGGGTGCGTTCCTTGACAGTGATGAGCATTATGTTGCTCACTCCCACGATACCGCCGAGCAGGGTGAACAGGCCGATTATCCAGAGGGCGGTACTGAGTATCTTGCGACCCTGGCTCATCTGAACGTTCTGGTGTGCGCGGTTCCATACCCATACGGCGCGCTCGTCGTCGGGAGCGGCACGGTGGTGCAGGTTGATGGCCGCTTTGTACTGCTTCTCGAAGGCGTCGTTCGCGGCTTCCGTATCCAAGCCCTTGGTGGTGAAGGAGATGCTTCCGACCTCCTGGCCCTTGCCGTACACCGTCTTCACGGTGGTGAAGGGGGCGTACAGGTTGTTGTCGTTGCGCATGCGGTCGGACTTGCTTATGCCCACCACGCGGAAGGCCAGCGAGCCCACCTTGACGTACTTGCCGAGGAGCGATTCCACCCCCTGCCCGTTGTCGAGCAGACGCTCCGCCGTACTCTCGGGCATCACGACCACCTTGCGGCTGTCGCGTATGTCCTTGTCGTTCAGGAAACGGCCGTAGCGCATCTCTATCTTGGACATCTCCTGCGCGGCGGGATACTGGCCGTCGATGTAGCCGGAGAAGTATTTCCTGCCGTAGCTGACGGTGGCGCTGGTGCCCACGGTTGCGGACACCTTGTCCACATGGTCGGCGAAGGTATCGCTGCCGGTCAGGGCCACGTCGGTGTCGTCCAGACGTATCCTGCGGCCCGCCTTGAGTCCGTCGTAGGGCTTGGAGGTCCAGCCGCCGCCCACGCTCACGGAGTTGGAGGCAAAGGTGCCGCGACCCTGCATGAAGGAGTTCATGAGGCCGTTGCCGGCACCCAGCAGCACGATAAGCATGAAAATACCCCACGATACCGCGAAGCCGGTAAGGCAGGTGCGCAGCTTGTTGCGGCGCACGCTTTCCCATATTTCCGTGAAGAGATCTTTCATTTCATTATTGTGTTTGCTCCGAACATGGATGCGCGGTGCTCACGGTTGTCTTCAATGTTGCCTATGATTCCATCCTTGATGTGGACTATCTTGTCCGTGCAGTTGGCCACTCCGCTCTCGTGCGTGACCACGATTATGGTCACTCCGTCTTCCTTGTTGAGCTGGCCCAGCAGCTGCATGACCTCCTCAGAAGTTTTGGAGTCGAGGGCGCCGGTAGGCTCGTCGGCCAGGATGATCTTGGGCTGGGTGATAAGGGCGCGGGCGATGGCTACGCGCTGCTTCTGTCCGCCGGACATCTCGTTGGGGTAGTGCCCTGCCCAGTCGGCCAGTCCGAGGCGGTCCAGAAACTGCATCGCCATCTCGTGGCGCTTGTGGCGGCTTACCCCCTGATAGAACAGGGGGAGCTCCACGTTTTCTACCGCAGTCTTGAAGCTTATCAAATTGAATGACTGGAAGATAAAGCCTATCATCCGGTTTCGGTAATCCGCCGCCTGCTTTTCAGTTAAGTTTTTTATCAGCCGGCCGTCTATATAGTACTCGCCGGTGTCGTAATTGTCTAATATGCCTATGATGTTCAGCAGGGTGGACTTACCGGAACCGGATGCGCCCATTATCGAAACGAACTCGCCGCTGTCTATGCCCAGGTTGATGCCTTTCAGCACGTGCAGGGGCTGCCCGTTGTTGTAGGTCTTGTTGACGTTTTTTAATTCTATTAACATGGCGCAGTTTTTACCGCAACTATTGTTCCAAAACGACGGTTGATACAGTAGTCGGAGATATGAATGTTGCTGCAACGAGGATGCCGAAAGCGATAACCGCAATAATCCAAACCACCATGATTACCATGCCGGGGTGCCAGCTGGGTGCCTTGATCTTGAAAAGCATCAAGATGCTGCCGTAAAGCATGCCTATGAAAGGCAAGGCGTACACGGCTATTGCAAGCATTCCTACCCAAGGCGTGGTAACGATGTTGGCCGACTGAGGATATTCGGCAATCATCTCGTCTATCATATCCTTGATAACATCTGCGAAGCCGAGCCACTCCCAGCCGAACAGTGCCAGACCGCCGGCAAAGAGAGCGGAGACCGAAACAATCAGCATCAGAAGGCCGATGCCAACCTCCAGGATGCGGCCGATGGTGGCCCATGCGGGAGCGTTGCCTACCTGACGGACGGCGTTGCCGAAGTCGGACGCCCCGCTCTCGATGTTGCGGCGTACGCTTTCCGCGCTGCCGTCGTCGCCCCTGAGTTCCCAGCGCTGGCGTGCCGTACGCGCGGCGGGGATGCATATCCACAGGATGATGTAGAGGACAGGGAAGGTCATGCTGCCAATCCAGGCGAAGTGGGCTTTGTCTCCGAGGCCGAAGAAGCCGACCAGCGTCAGAACGATGAACGCGACCCTCAGGATAACGGGATCAAACCTGAAGTATGCGCCGATTCCGCTGCAGACGCCGGCCAGCCTGGCGTTTTCCATGTCTCTGTAAAGCTTCTTCGCCGGCTTGTCGGGGGCGGCGGTCTCCGGCTCGTCCTCGGCAATGCGTTCGGGGCGGCCAAGTATGTCTATGATGCTGAGGACCACGGACTTGCTTACCACGCCGTCGTCGGCCACACGCTCGCGGAGGAGCTCCGCCATGCGTTCTTCGATGCCGTCGGTAATCTCAGGATTGGAGTAATACTCTCCCATCTCTTTGATGTAGCGTTCGGTTTCTGCCGCCGCTTCGGTCTCCAGTGTGAAGACGTATCCTCCTATGCTGACTTTTTCTATCTGTTTCATTTCTTCAGTGTTTCAATTGCCTTTACCATTTCCTGCCATGCGGTGTCCATATCCGCGAGTTGGGCCCTGCCCCTTTCTGTGATGCAGTAGTACTTTCTGGGCGGCCCCTGGGTGGATTCTTCCCACCTGTAAGACAGCAGGCCCTGGTTCTTCTGACGTATAAGGAGAGGGTAGAGGGTGCCCTCCACAACTATCATATCGGCTTTCTTGAGCTCGTCGATGATGTTGGAGGCGTATGCCTCGTGTTTGTCCAGGATGCACAGGATGCAATACTCCAGGACGCCTTTGCGCATTTGCGAGCGCACGTTATCGGCATTGCTTTCCATAATAATTATTTATTGTTAGTAGTCGTGTACGTGGTGAATTTGGCAAGGTTGCCGGCGGTGGGAGGGATGCCCCGGAGTTCGCACTTCTGTGCGGGGGTGACCGCCTTGGGCACGGCAATCCATAAAATGATGTATACCCAGAATCCGGCGGAACCTGCGATGAGGGCTACCAGCATGATGATACGCATGAATGCGGTATCTATGCCGAAGTACAGGGCGAGTCCCGAGCAGACGCCGGCGATGCGCACGTCGTCCGTGTCACGGTAGAGCTTGCGTATGGCCTTGGGGTCATACTCCGTGCTGTTGCTGGCGGTTGTGTTGGTCGATGTGCTGCTGCCGTCGGGCATGCCGAGCTGGCTTATGACTTTCTCCACCAGTTCCATATCAACCACGCGGGAGCTGTCTCCCACGGCCTCGTAGAACAGATCGGCGATGCGCGATTCGAGTTCGTCCATCACTTCCTCGGTTCCTGCCTCCCTGACATGGTTGCGAAAGAGGGTAAGGTAAGACTCAAGACGTCCGTAGGCGTCTTCGTTGATGGTGAAGCTCCGGCCACCAATGCCGGCTGAGATTACTTTTTTCATTGTTGTATATGTTTTACGATGCAAAGATATAAAAACTTTTTAATACTTTGCAATACATAGTACATAAATTTTTCAAATATTTTGCCCGGCAAAGAATTTTGGCGGTTATCAGGAGGTTGCCCGTTTTTGCTAGGTTCTTGATTGTTAGCGCAATATAAAAACCAAGTGGGGGAATTTACCCCCACTTGGTTTTTGTATATAGCTCATTATGAGCTAAATAAAGATTACGCACGCATGCGCCTTAGATTCTGTCTCTGATAATGAAATAGTAAACAAGGAGACCGATCCAGCTGGTGGCGAGGACTGCTACGCAGAGAACAATCTTCCAGAGAAGATCAAGGTTATTGTGCTTGAAAATATCCAGTACGCACCAGACTGCGGCTATGATGCCGATAATGTAAATAACGCTAGCTAACATGGTTTATTAAAATAGTGTTGGTTCTTCGAAAATCAGTTCTATAGGCTCTTCGTCTGCCGTCTCGGGAATCCGGATTTCGGTACCGGCCTTAATTTTGGTCTGTTTTGCCGGCTTGGCCGGAGCCGAAGCCGGAACAGCCGGACTAGGAACAGCCGAAGCCGGAACAGCCGGAGCCGGAGCCGTCTCCTCCTCAGGAGCATCCGGCAGCAGCTCCTCTTCCTGAACCAGTTCTTCGGTCATTTCCTCCGGCACCTCTTCTGCCACCTCCTCGAGAGCCTCCTCCGTATTAATCTCGGGCTCCTCGTCGTCGCCGGGCTTCACCAGCGGCTCCACGAAGCGGACCTTCTTGACCTCGCCGCGGTCTACCACCTTCTTGCCCTTGGCGCCGACGCCCTTCTTGGCAATCCATTCTTCGGCATCCACGAAGTCGGAAGGCTTGTCTTCCATCTTCCAGATAACCTCGTACTGCGGGTGCCTGTCGTCGCTCAGCTCGACCAGGTAGGACTTGCTGCCCTCGGCGATGAACGATACCGGAGTATTGTCGCTGACCACGAAGGAGAAGCGCTTCACGTAGAATGACTTGACGCCGGCATCCCAATACAGGGCCGTAAAGGTCTTGTCCGGGTCGAATTTCTCTATCCTCAGGACGTCTCCCTGGTAACGGTTCACCAGGTCGAAGGAGGTGGTGTAGAACGTACCGTTCTTGAACACCGCCAGCACCTTGTCGCCTTCGCAGAACTCACCCAGCAGCAGGCCGTGGCCTTCGTCGTTAAGCTTCTGTATGTCGGTGTCGTACCATATCTGCTTGCCGGAAATGGTGCTTATGCCCTTGCTCTTCAGCGTGATGGTACGGATGACATTCTTGGTAACCAGGTTGCCGCGGGCGGTCTTGCTCTTGATGGCCAGGTTGGAGAAGTCGTACTCGAACGAAGTCTTCTTGAGCTTCGGCTTGGGACGCAGCTGCACGCGCACGGTCTCCGCCTCGCCGTTGTGGTTGGCGGTAAACCATACTATCTGAGAGCCCTCGACACCCGTGGTGATGTCGTATTCCTTGTCCCTGGTAACCGAGGTCACCGCAAAACGCTTGGCATAATAAATAGAGGTTTTGCCCTCGCGGTAAATCACATTGTAGACCGTACGGCTGTCGCCGCGATTGAACACTCCGACGTAAATGAGGTCCTTTCCGAAGAAGGCCTTGTCGCTCACCTTGGTAACGATGTACTTGCCGTCCTTGCGAATGACGATAATCTCCGAGAGGTCGGAGCACTCGCTGATGAACTCGCCGTTGTCGTCCCTCTTGAGGCCAATGCCCACGAAGCCCTCCGCCAGGTTGGCGTAAAGCTTGGCGTTGTTGTTCACCACGCGCGTCGCCGCAATAGTCTCGAAGCCCGTAAGTTCCGTGCGGCGGGGGAAATCCTTGCCGTATTTCTTCTTGAGCCCCTTGAACCAGTCGATGGTGAACCTGTCGATATGCTCGATGTGGTCCTGGACCTCCTTCATCTCTTCCTCTATCGCGTGTATCTTCTCTTCCACCGCCTTAACGTCGAACTTGGAGATCTTGCGCACGGGCTTGTCCACCAGGCGGTCGATATCTTCCATCACGATCTCGCGGCGCAGCGACTTCTCGTAGGCCTTCATTGCGGTGAGGGTCTCTTCTTTCTGCTCTTCCCAGCTGGACTGGTCCTTCTCCAGTATCTTGTAGATGCGGTTCTCAAAGTAAATCCTTTCCAGCGAGCTGTAGTGCCAGTCGCGCTCCAGTTCCTCCATGCGTATGCCTAGCTGCTGCAGCAGGATGTCGCGGGTGTGGAAGGTGCTGTACTCGAGTATCTCGTTGACCGTCAGGAACTGGGGCTTGTTGTCCTTGATTACGCAGGCGTTCGGCGCAAGGTTGCATTCGCAGTCGGTGAAGGCGTACAGGGCGTCAATGGTCTTGTCGGGGGACACGTCGCCGGGCAAGTGGATAAGAATCTCCACCTTGTCCGTAGTCATGTCCTCAATCTTCTTGATCTTGATCTTCCCCTTGTCCTTGGCCTTCAGGATAGATTCAATAAGGTCCTTGGTGTACTTGCCGAAGGGAATTTCGGTAATGGCGATGGTGCTCTTGTCTATCTTCTCGATGCGTGCACGCACCTTCACCCGGCCGCCGCGCTTGCCCTGCATGTACTTGGAGCAGTCGGCAAAGCCGCCGGTGGAGAAGTCGGGGTAAATCTCGTAAGGCTTGCCCTCGAGGATGGCCACGGAGGCGTCCATCAGCTCGTTGAAGTTGTGCGGCAGGATCTTGGACGCAAGGCCCACGCCGATGCCGTCGGTACCCTGGGCGAGCAGGAGGGGGAAGCGCACCGGAAGCTCCGTCGGCTCGTCGTTGCGGCCGTCGTACGACTTCATGGTGTGCGTGACCTTCGGGTCGAAGAGAACCTCCTTGGCGAACTTGCTGAGGCGTGCCTCGATGTAACGGGGTGCCGCGTTCGCGTCGCCGGTGAGGATGTTGCCCCAGTTACCCTGGCAGTCGATGCAGAGGCCCTTCTGGCCGAGGGTGACGAGGGCGCCGAGTATGGACTGGTCGCCGTGGGGGTGGTACTGCATGGCCTGGCCGACTATGTTCGCCACCTTGGTGTAGGAACCGTCGTCCATCTTGCTCATCACGTGCAGCACGCGCCTCTGGACAGGCTTCAGGCCGTCGGCGATGTGGGGGACGGCACGGTGCAGGATTACGTAGGATGCGTAATCCAGGTACCAGTCCTTGAACATGCCGGAGAGCTTGAACTTGTGTGCGTCACTCTCCAGAAGCCTCGTGTATTTACCGCTGGATTCGGCGTCTTCCGCCACTTCCAGATCATCGTCTTCGATGACTTCTTCGGTCACAATGTTCTCTTCATCCATATCTTAGTCCTCGTAGCCGAAACGGCGTAATTCTCTTTTGTTCTCCCTCCAGTCGGGGTCAACCTTAACGAATATGCTCAGGAATACCTTCTTCTGGAAGAAGTCTTCCATGTCTATGCGGGCCTCGGTGCCAACTTTCTTCAAAGCGGCTCCCTTCTTGCCTATAATGATGCCTTTCTGGGATTCGCGCATCACGTAAATCACCGCGTCTATGTCGTAGCGCTCGGCGCCTTCCTTGAAAGCCTCTATTCCCACCTCGCAGCAGTATGGAATCTCTTCCTTGTAGTTGAGGAAAATCTTCTCCCTTATAATCTCCGAAGCGAAGAAGCGGAGGTTCTTGTCCGTAAAGGCGTCCTTGTCGAACCAGGGCGGGCACACCGGCAGGCGGCTTACCACCGCGTCCAGTATGCTCTCCAGGTTGAAGCGTTCCTGCGCGCTGGCGGGGATGATCTCCGCCTCCGGCAGCTGCTCCTTCCACCATGCCGCCAGCTCCAGCACCTTCTGCTGGTCGCTGATGTCTATCTTGTTGATGACCACGATAACGGGGCACTGGATGCGCTGCAGCTTGGAAATGTATTCTCCGTTCTTGTCGGGCGTCTCCACCGTGTCCGTGACGTACAGCACGATGTCGGCGTCTCCCAGGGCTCCGTCAACGAAGTTCATCATGTTCTGCTGGAGCCTGTAGGAGGGCTTGAGTATGCCGGGCGTGTCGGAGTAGACTATCTGCCAGTCTTCCCCGTTCACTATGCCCATGATGCGGTGGCGGGTGGTCTGCGCCTTTGATGTCACGATGGAGAGCTTTTCGCCCACCAGCGCGTTCATCAGCGTGGACTTGCCCACATTGGGGTTGCCGATGATGTTAACGA
>Ga0310690_10005743_pt1 | contig 16643 bp, 9 predicted proteins | sample AusTroGonzalo_MG_2_FD_207661 | JGI IMG/M metagenome (GOLD analysis project Ga0310690, IMG submission 207661) | Bovine rumen microbial communities from tropical cattle in Woodstock, Queensland, Australia - Gonzalo_04 (v2) (version 2) | ecosystem: Host-associated > Mammals > Digestive system >... | reverse complement strand
GTGGCATGCTGGCACAGATCATGCCAGGCACAGAAGAACTCTTGCTGAAGGAGATGGTGACGGCCTATCTGGGCACCGACCCCACCGCCGACTCCCTCCATATCGGTCACCTCTGTGGTATCATGATGCTGCGCCACCTGCAGCGTTGTGGTCACAAGCCCATCATCCTGGTGGGTGGTGCCACAGGTATGATTGGCGACCCCTCAGGTAAGAGTCAGGAGCGCAACCTGCTCAACGACGAGACCCTGCGTCACAACCAGGAGTGCATCAAGGCCCAGGTGGCCAAGTTCCTTGATTTCGATTCAAAGGAGCCCAATGCTGCCGAGATGGTGAACAACTATGACTGGATGAAGAACTTCACCTTCCTCGACTTCGCTCGCGAGGTGGGTAAGCATATCACCGTGAACTATATGATGGCTAAGGAGAGTGTGCAGCAGCGCCTCAACGGTACTGCACGCGACGGTCTGTCATTCACCGAGTTCACCTATCAGCTCCTCCAGGGTTATGACTTCCTGTACCTCTATCAGCACAAGGGCGTGAAGCTGCAGTTGGGTGGCAACGACCAGTGGGGCAACATGACCACCGGTACAGAGCTCATCCGCCGCACACTGGGCAACGAGGTAGAGACCTTCGCCCTCACCTGCCCTCTCATCACCAAGAGCGACGGTAAGAAGTTTGGTAAGACCGAGTCTGGAAACATCTGGCTCGACCCCAAGCGCACCACTCCCTATCGCTTCTATCAGTTCTGGCTCAACGTCAGCGACGACGATGCCGAGCGCTATATCAAGATCTTCACCTCGCTCGAGAAGGAAGTCATCGACGCCCTCATCGAGGAGCACAAGCAGGATCCTGGTCGCCGCGTGCTGCAGAAGCGCCTGGCCGAGGAGGTTACCGTATTGGTTCACTCTCGCGAAGCCCTCGACATGGCCATCGAGGCCTCAAACATTCTGTTTGGCAAGGCCACTAAGGAAGCTCTCGAGAAGCTCGACGAGCAGACCTTCCTCGATGTGTTCGACGGTGTGGAGAAATTCGAGATTGCCAAGGACCAGCTGGGTCAGCCCGCTGTAGAGCTCTTCACCACTGTGGCTCCCGTATTCCCCTCTAAGGGCGAGATGCGTAAGATGGTGCAGGGTGGCGGCGTCTCTCTCAACAAGGAGAAGCTCACCGACCAGAATCGTCCCATCACGGCCGACGACCTGATCGATGGCAAGTACCTGCTGGCTCAGAAGGGTAAGAAGAACTACTATCTGATTACCGTGAAATAAGCTTTTTTTGAAACATCACATAAAGAAAAGAGGATGCCCATCGCAGAGCATCCTCTTTTTGTTTAATCAAAGTCGAAATCCGTGGTATAGTGGTCGAAAGCCAAATCATCAATACTGCCATATTTGGCCAAGATATCGAGAATATCACGCTGCTGACTGGGTGAGAGCCGGTTATCACCATGATGATAGCGATAATACGGCCCACAGCCCCTACTGAAATAGTTCATCACACAGCGACGAGCCTCTGCCCTCAGATGATACGGCACGTTCTTGTAGATACGCGAAAAGCCCCAAGCCTTACGCACCAGTTTCACTTCTTTGAATCGCTGACATGCCCCTTTCTCCCATGCAGCCGGAAGGATAGCCACCCCGCTCATCCGGTCTCCCGGTTGAAGCAGATAGGCTTGATAATGCATGCACTTTTCTCGCCATGCACAGTTAACATTAAAACATAGTTCATACCCCCAAGGAATATTTTCTAATTCTAAGCGTTTTTCCATAAGACCTAACACCGAAAAGTTGTAATTGTTTGATTATAAGTATATTAGCATAATAAAAACATCTCCAAGACCTAACATAAGACCTAACATAGAGGTAACACAGACCTAACATCCACTTATGCCGCTTTGAGCGGCACCACCTTATAGAAGGGAACATTACTGCGATCTGTCGACTCATATCCAAGCATGGTCATCGCATGACCTATACGAATCTTATTGCCGTGACTACTTTCCACAGAAGGGTATTGGTGCTGGATGTGACTCAGCAGCATCTTCGGGTTCATCATCGTAGCCGTTTCACCCTCCTTAGGCTTGCGGAAACACGCCTCTACAATCTCGTCAATGTCCTTCTTCTCCAGGAAGTTCTGGTTCAACTGCTGGATGCGGGCCACCTCGTCGTTCGAGAACCAATAGGGCGTTTTAGTCACCGTCAGTTCATAAACAATCTGAGCATAAAGCTGCTGATAGTCTATCTCGCCTGAATTGTCGATATACTGCCCGTCAGGAATCTGAATACAGATAAATCGGCGACTGCCCGTAGGGTCAGTCAGCGGATGAGCGATATTCGTCGTGGCCACAAACGAGGCAAAGCGAGGGCGATTCTCCTGCGAGGCACCATAGATAGGGCGCCCGTTCACGATGTTCTTCGAGAGTGTCTGCTTCAAGGCAGCATGCTGGGTGCGACCAATACAATCCAGTTCATCGAGGAGCACCATCAGATTGTTCGTCAGGGCCATCTCCTTGTCGAACTTGTTCGAAAGGTTCAGATGATCCAGGAAATACTGGCGCAGAGAAAGAGGGAGCAGCCTGCGGAGAAATACCGTTTTGCCACATCCCTGAGCGCCTATCAGCGTAGGCACACATTCATTGCCGTGCATCGTGTCCAACTGTAGCCAGTGAGCCACAACCGACAGCAGCCAAGTGGTCAGAAAACCCTGCTGTTCGGAGGTGATGCCAGGCAGTCTGCTAAACAGTTGTGCGATGTGGTTCTTTCCATCCCACTGAGGCAGATGCTTCATGTAGTCGCCTATAGGATTATGGACGGGTACATCATCTGAATAGACAAACTCCATAATCTCCGTCTTTGGACTACCTTTCTCGCACACCTCCTCTTTCTTGGCTCGACGGATAATACTGTTCATCACCTCTTGAGTCAAAGGGCGCCAATCAAGAGAGTCATCAGGTATTTCTGCGTCAGCCTCTTTTTCTGGAGCATCCGCATCATACTTAATGGCATATTCCACCTTGCCATTCAGCACATTGCGACGGAAGTAGTAGTTTTCGTTAAGAAACAGCTCAACAGCGAGCGTTGCCTTAAGGGCGGCATTCATTGCCTCCCCATTTTGGTAAGAGTTTTTGTTCATGAAATAAAAGTTTTTAATCAGTTAAAATTGGGCCTTTTCCTTAGTACCTTTTTCTTTAGTCTAGTGTTCGACGAGTGCTTTTCAGAGCATTTGTCTTTTCAACTGCAAAGATACAAAAAAAATTGCCGTTTTCCAAATGTTTTCCCAAAAATCTGCACTTTTTTTTGCACGTTTTGCCGAAATCAAATGTTAGGTCTATGTTACCTCTTAGTTAGGTCTGTGTTACCTTTTATGTGAGGTCTTGGAGATGTTGCATCTCTGCTAATAACCTCATTATCAATAGGTTAAACATTCACGATGTTAGGTCTTACCATTTTTCGTCGAATCATCCCCCCAAAATACGCAAGAAGCCAAATAATTCCCACGTTGGGAACAAAACATTCCCACGTTGGGAATGAAATATTCCCACACGAGGGAATAAATCTTTTCCTGCAAAACAAAGGAGAGTTTATAGAAGAGAAAGGCCGTTTCTCTTCAAGCAAAACGCCGTTTTACTTGATGTGAGAGTCCTTCACCCTACAATCGCAACTATTAAATGATGTTAAGATATTGTACTAAAATAAACAACATGTTTGAAAACTGATTATATTTGCAACAGAATATTTTTAACCATATGAAATTTCTTAAACCATTTTTTTATGAAAAAATTTATTCTTCTTTCTGTATTGCTAACATTCCTGCCAATCATGGCACAAGGTCAGTCTAATTTTGGCGACATGCTTCGTGATGGTTTGGGATGGCATTACACAGGTTCCTATATTGATGGATTCTGTAGGATTGTGGGCTCAAAGGAGTTGAATGGCAAGACCTATGGGTCACTGATTCTATACACCCCAGCGGAATGGGATGGCGCCAGAGAGATGAGGATGCCAAGAGAAGCTTCACCTTCATATCCAACTATTGGCATTAGGGATGAAGGCGGACGCATATTGGTGGATAAAGCAGAATATCTGAGTTTGTTTGACCAAATCCTTGAGTATGACGAATGGCGTTTGTTGATACAAAAAGACTCGCTACCCTACGAAACAACAGCTGATGGTGAATTGGTCATTTATGATTTCACAAAGAAAGTGGGGGAAGAGTATTGCAAATTGCCTGATGGCACAATACTGACGGTAACCAAGACCAGTGTGCTTCATACGGAAGATGGCTTGTCGCGTCGTCGCCTGACGCTGAGTAACGGTGATGACCTGATAGAGGGTATCGGATGTGTGAACTCCTCTGGTTTATTGCTTTTTTGGCTGTGTCCGCAGCCATCATTCAAGCGGAGGGTCCAGTTGGATTATTTCTGTTATATAGAAGATAATCATTATATAGATATTTATTGTCGTGATCGCCATGCGATTTATTCTCCCAACAAACTACTGACTCAGGGTCGTCGATGGGAGTATGCCTATGACAACGGAGAGATGAAAGGTACGCTGAGCTATACAATAGCAGGCGATACCTTGATTCATGCCTTTGAGGGCGTGAAAGTCTATATGGACCTAAAGGACAATCAGACAAATAGGGTGGTGCGTCAAGGTTACGTTGGTGCTTTTATTCAGAAAGATAATTCGATCTATTTGGAACTCCCCGGCGCAAAAGAAGGAATTGAACTATACCGTTTTTATCCATCCTTGGATAGAATGTTCCATGTCAATTATGGCGGTATTCCGCGTTTTATTATCAATTCAGATATGGTCACTGTCAACGAAGTCTCTGCCAAAAGAATGATGATGGTGGATTGTGATTCAGATGGCAACGTGATTAGTAATCTTGACAGTGCTTATTATTGGGTAGACGGCATAGGCAGTTCTAGGGGGCTTTTGGAAGATTATGCCGGTACATTGAAAGACAGCATCAAGTTTGTGACTTGTTGTGATGGTGAGAATCGACTTTTCTCCATTGAAGAGTTCTCTAGAAATATTGGACTGCCTTCATCTTTTGAAGTAAGCTATGTAGTTGATACTATTGAATATCGCATGAACAAGTCAACATTGACGGCACGTATCCCGAGTGGAGGAGGCTTAGGAAATCGTGGAGATGTTGTCATGCCCTATTCCATAGACTTATGGGGCGACAAATATATCATAACAGAAATAGAAGATGAAGCCTTCTCTTGGGTCCCCTATCTGGGACCAAGATCTGTAGTGATCTCTAATGGTGTGCGCAAGATAGGACAATCTATATTCAAGGGCAGTCACAATGTAAAGTCAGTAGTTTTCCCAGATGGTGTGCAGGAGATAGGACCGTCCGCATTCCTGAATTGCACAAATCTGGAATCAGTAGTCTTGCCTTCTGGATTAAAGAAAATAGAGAATACATTTTTCGCATTATGTGAATCATTAAAGTCTGTAAAACTACCCGATAGTTTGGAGGTAATCGATTATTCTACTTTCTTTAAATGCAGCAGTCTATCAAGGATAGACCTGCCAGCTACCGTTGTTAGCATTGGAGTCAAGGCTTTTGCACATCTCCCTAATTTAACGGATCTCTATTGTAGGGCTGTTAATGTGCCTCAGACCCAGTACTACACGTTTTATAACATCAATCCAGAAGCAACACTCCATGTACCAGCGCAGTCGCTGGAGGACTATAAGAAAAATTGGACAGTATTCAAATATATAGTGCCCATTGATGATACGGAGTCCATAGTAACTCCTGAGGCAAAGAATAACACTCCCTCCCTTTTCGACCTCCAAGGCCGACGCATCCAAGGTGAGCCCAAGCATGGGGTGTATATCAAGGATGGAAAAAAGGTGATGAGGTGAGATGCGCCCCAAGGAATGACCTTTTCAGAAGCGTAATTTTGAAAAAGAACCAAAAAATTTGGAGAATCACCAAATTATTCGTACCTTTGCACGCGAATTTCACTAAATTCATCTGATTGGACGATGGTGTAATGGTAACACTACAGGTTTTGGTTCTGTCATTCCCGGTTCGAATCCGAGTCGTCCAACCACAAAAAAGAGAGACTATCAATAGCCTCTCTTTTTGTTTTTTCCATGAGTATATCCTTATTTTACGATCCATTCAAAGACACCTGCCGAGTTGTCATCTGGCTGAGTGACCTCCAGTCGCAAGGCCTTGGTCTTCACGGGGGTGAAGTTCACCGTGCAGGCAGTACCACGTGTGGTGGGATAGCCATCGGCATTGCTGACGGGCTGCCATTGTCCCTGAGCGTCCTGATAGAGGATGCGCCATGACTTTGGCACACGACAACCACCCCAAGGGGCGTCGTCGAACCAATAAACGGTGCAACTCTGAACAGTGGATTCTGCAGGAAACTCATACGCCAGCCATTCGGTACTCGCCTTCTGGGGCCACCAATGGGTGTAGGGGATAGAACGGTCGTTCTCGTCTCTGGGCACCAAGCGGTCGTTGATTGACGACAGGACCGGCACCTTCACACTACTACTCACCCTGCTCTCGCTGGCCAGTGTGGCGGGCTGGGCTGGTGTGGTGGCGCTGAGGTCCTGGGGCAGCCACACACGCATCTTGCCAGAGCCACGATGACACCACGCAAAATAGGGAATCAGGGTGAGCTTTTGGTCTTTGGCAACGAGCTTACCCTGCTTGTTGAAGTCCAAGGTCTGGGCATCGGTTGTCAGCGTGACCACCGATGTGCCTGCAATCTCCGTCTTGCCCAACTGGAACTGTGGTTCTTGGTTGACCAATGCCGAGAAGATGTCGAAGGCATTGTCAGGATGCTCGGCACAGTACACCAACGGGCCACGCTCTATAGCCACCATGCCTCTGTCGGCCGCCACCTTATTGATGGCACGCACCACACGAGGTTCCATGTCGAAATGAATCTGCACCTTATCACCCTTCTTCCATTTGCGGTCGATGGTGATATAGTCATGAATCTCGGGATAGAGTTCCTGGTTATTGACGCTCACACGATAGCCAAGGCGCTTGCCGTCAGCATAGGAATAGAGGTCGGAAGGCACTACCCTGCCCTTCACCCAGCCAGGGATGCGAATCTTCAGGGCAAAGCGGCCTGCGGTGTTCTGGTCGATGGTGATGGTGACGTCGCCGTCCCAAGGATAGTTGGTCTGCTGCGAGAGTGTCACCTTCTTCTTGCCTACGGCCAACTCGCTCTTGTTCGAGAGAAACAGGTTCACGTAAATGGCAGGAGTTTGAGACTTCTTTCCTCTTGTCCTCTGCTCTTCGCCACTTGCCTCTTTAACCGCATACACATAACCTGGCAGCGAGGGGATGAAGCGACAGATATTTGACGGGCAGCAAGCACAGCCAAACCAGGCCTGACGCTGATGCTGGCCCATCGACTCTAAGGGGTTGGGATAGAAGAAGCCATTGCCCTGAAGCGAGACACCACTGATGAGGCCATTGTAGAGCGTACGCTCCAGCACATCATAGTATTTGGACTCGCCATGCAACAAAAAGAGGCGGTAGTTCACATACACATTACCAATGGCAGCGCAGGTCTCGCAGTAGGCGCTCATGTTCGGCAACTCATAGTTCTTGCCAAAGGCCTCACCACTACTGGTGGCACCAATGCCGCCCGTGATATAGAGTTTCTTGGTGACGATATTGTCCCAGATGCGGTCAATGGCATCGATATAGCCTTTGTCACCAGTAAGTGCTGCCACATCGGCCATACCGGCATACATATAAGCCGCACGCACAGCATGACCCACAGCCTCATCCTGAGAAACGACGGGCTTGTGACTCTGCGAATAGTCCTGCTTGATTTGTGTCTTGCCGCGATAGTCGAGGAAGAACTTTGCCTCGTCCAGGTATTTCTTTTCGCCAGTGGCCAGATAGAGACGGCACAGCGCCATCTCGGCTATCTGGTGACCAGGCACCACACAAGCCTGTCCAGGATTTGGGCCTACCTCGCGGCACACCACATCAGCATAGCGACGGGCGATATCCAGGAACTTACTGCTGCCTGTGGCCTGCCAATGAGCCACGGCACCTTCAATCATGTGTCCCAAGTTATAGAGCTCGTGTGAGAGGTCTTCTTCCTTCACCCAACGCTTGTCACCCGCCCAGTGATGCGGGTCGGAAGGGTTTTGCGTACGAGCCGTATAGAGATAGCCATCAGGTTCCTGGGCGGTGGCGATGATGTCGATGATAGAGTCAACATAGTGGCGCAGACGCTTGTCAGGATAGGTCTGCAACAGATACGAAGCTCCCTCGATGGTCTTATAGGGATCGGTATCGTCGAAGGAATAGCCCACGCCATTGACCTTGAACACCTTTGATGGGTCCTTCAGGTGCTGGGCAGCATTCTCGAAGTTCTTATAGCGACCTTCGCTCTCGCACTTGGAAAAGGCCAAGGGCACGGTGACTTTGCGACTAGCCTCCAGTCGCTGCCCCCAGAACGTGGCGGGTGCCACCTTCACTGCCGTGAAAGGCACAGGACTGATGGGATAGCCCGTCTGCGCCGAAGAGGCGAGGAGCGAGAAGTGGAAAGTGAGAAGTGATAAAAGGGTCTTTTTCATATGAAGTCTGGTTTTTTGTTATTCCTATTGTTTCAATTGTTTGCCGCAAAGGTACGGATAATTTGTAAGATATCGTGCTATTTCTTGGAAAAAAGCAAAAAAAACGGACGAAGAGGATATCTTTCAGCCTCTTCGCCCGTGTAATACTAATATAGAAAAACTGAATACGTGAATTAGAACTTGAATTGTGATGGGTCAAAAATGGGAAGCCCGCCATCAACCTTTTCAAGATCAGCGCCTGCAAGTTCCTGCGTCCCTTCGTTAGCAAGCTTCTTCAACTGCTGCTTCTTCTGCTCGATCTGTTCGTTTGTCAATGTTGCCATAATTTTATAGTTTAAAGATGTTTTGTTGTTTGATTTCGATTATCTACATTTATTTGGATTCGCCATCTGAAATGACTTGTTTCCTACCAAATCCTTACGCGGTCCTCAACCTTGCGGTAGAGTTTGTCTTTTTCTGATACGGGAAACAGTTCGTACCAGTCGTCAGTATTGCTGACGATGCCGTTGACGCGCTCGCGGAAGAGGGAATGAACATTCTTGCCTGTGCCATTGTCATCGAGTCCGTTGATATACATCTGGGCAAACTTGGCGGTGTACTTGCCATGCCACAGCCAGGCGACTGCAAGATAGAAGCGACGACGCTGCAGGTCGTATTGTTCACCACTGAAGCCCTTGTTGCGCAGGTGGCGCAGATAGGTATCGTAAGCCATAAGGAAACCACCCAGGTCGGCGATGTTCTCGGTCACGGTATAGGCACCATCGGCATAGAGGCCGGGCAGTGCCCAAGGCATGACCTCATAGCCATTGTAGCAGTCGATGAGCTGCTGTGCGCGACGCTGGAACTCCTGACGGTCGGCATCGCTGGTCCAGATGTCTTCGAGGTCCCCCTCCTTGTTAAAGGAAGCGCCCTCAGTGTCGAAACCATGGGTCATCTCGTGGCCAGTGACTAAAAAGGTAGCATAGTTAAATGCTTCGTTGGCCTGACTATTATAGTATGGTTCCATTAGCCACGCTGGCCAGATGTTCATGGCGTTGTAGTTGCGCAGATAGAACGCATTGACTATGGTAAAGTCCAATTCGTAGGCAATGCCGTAATGGAAACTGGCCTTTGTGCTGGGTTGGCCAAGGAGGTGGAGCATAAGGGCAATCTGGGTGCGGCGTACGGCAAGCACGTCGTCCAGGAGTGTGGTCTCGCGACTCAAGTCGGGCAGACCGACGGACAGCCACTCGTCGGGGTAGCCTACGTTGAAGGTCATAGCTTCAACTTTTTCGATGGCGTTGCGCTTGGAGCCATCGCTCATCCATGTGCTAGCTTCAATTCGCTGACGGAACGTCTTACGCATCTCCTCGCATATGTCGAGGGTGCGCTGCTTCATCTCGGGTGTGACATAGGCATCAGCAAAGGCCTTCGACCGTTCGTACCTCAAGTATTCCTTGGCAAAATTATCAAGTTTGTCATCAAGTTCCTCGTCCGAATAGAGCACGGCATCGTTGGTGAGATATGACGGCAGGGCGTTGTTCTTGTAATCTTCAAGGCTGGCGTTCTGAAAAATGTTCAGGATCTTGACATGACTATCAATGACCTTCTGATTATTATCAGGCAATTCTTCAATGACGTAGGCATTGTCAAGAGGGATGCCCAAACCTTCGAAGATATATCTCAGCATGGGCCACTTCTCGGGGTCAAAACTGCGGGTGGTGCCGCCTTTCAGTGGTTTCAGACTCGCCTGCAGACGTGCATCGTTCATCATACGCCACGACAATCTTTCGTCCCCAGTGGGCAGCATTGAGGCTGCAAAATCGTTAGGATGGGCGGTAATTGTGATGAAGGCCCCCATCCGTCCTTTCCTCGAGCAGAGGTTGAGCGCGAAAGGCGTGCGGTAACCCTCCTTCATCAGTTGTCCCGTCAGACGCCACGCCTCTTCGAGGGTCTGTGCAGCAGCAAGACGGTCTATGGCCGACTGCAGTCGTTCCCGCTGTGCTTTCACAGTGGCATCGTCACGATGGGTGGCATCGGCCTTCATCTTCACCAGCGAAGGTACTGAGATAGCTGACATACGCTGATTCATCAGCTCCTCCACTTCATTAAATGCCCAACAGTGGTTCTCCGCTATCGATTCATCAACGGTGGTGTTCTTCCAGAAGCCACCATTGCAGAACATGAAGAAGTCGTCGCCGGGACGGTAGGTCGAGTCGGCGGCATCAGCGGGCACTGGCCACAAGCCTTCGTCCACCGCCGAGGACGTTTCGCCACCATTTGCAGTGTCGTTGTCACTATCGACACATGAGGTCAGCGCCGTCATTGTCGTCAGCAGCGTTATGACCGCTGCTGCCAGCATTATCTTTCGCATTGTATTATACTGTATTCTATTGATTAGAGATCTATTGCAAATATATCTTCATCATCAGTCTCATTGTTTTTATTATTGACTGATGGCGGTCTCCAACCTTTAACTATACCTCCTGCGGCTTGGGCGAGTTTATCCTCAGACAATTCAATCGCACCTGCCTTTGCGAGTTCGTCATAGATGACCTTCATTTCATTCATTTTCTCAGCAAGCAGTTTTTTCTTCTGCTCAATCTGTTCGTTAGTCATAATTTTAGTGTCGTTAAATTATAATGGTTATTCACTTATCATATGATTCTTGCCTTCTCGTATGACTTTGAATGTCAAGATGAGCGCAAAAATACGTCAATTATAAATAGAAGATGTCCCAAAATTGGAAAAACATGTCTCAAAATAGAGAAAAACACCGATATACAATATTTTGATACAAAAAAGAAACCCAGCATGAAAATGCCAGGTTTCTTATATCGATGAGATGAGTGTATTTGCTTTTTTATTATTTCAGATCACTCCATTTAGGTGGCTCCACGCCCAAGAGGTGGCGTACAAAGAAGTCATAGCGCTTATGGTCGCCATAGGTCTCACCCATGGTGTGACGGGCACCAGGGATGACCACCAACTCGAAGTCCTTACCGGCCTTCTCGAGCGCATTGACCACCTGCATCGTTGAGGCGGGGTCGACATTATCGTCCATCTCGCCCACCACCAGCATCAGCGGACGCTCCAGTCGCCAAGCATTATCGACATTAGAACACTCGGCATAGGTGCTGTCGATGGGATAACCCATCCACTGTTCGTTCCACCAAATCTTGTCCATGCGATTGTCGTGACAGCCACAGGCAGCATAGGCCGCTTTATAGAAGTCACCGTGCCACAGTACTGCGGCCAGTGCGTTCTGTCCGCCAGCGGAACAGCCATAGATGCCCACGCGGTCGATGTCCATATAAGGATACTTCTTGGCTGCTGCCTTGATCCACGCAATACGGTCGGGCAGTCCGCCGTCCTTCAGGTTCTTATAGCACACCTCTTCGAAAGCACGGGTGCGGAACGAAGTGGTCATCGCATCGAGCTGTACCACGATGAAACCCAACTCCGCCAAGCTCGACATGGTCCATATCCACGGCGTGAAGGTCTTGGGCACATACTGGTCGCCAGGGCCGGAATAGATATACTCAATGATGGGATACTTCTTCGATGGGTCGAAGTTGGAGGGACGCTGGATGAGGCCCCACATATCGGTCTTGCCATCGCGACCCTTAGCCACAAACACCTCGGGTGCCTTCCATCCCTCTTTCTTCAGGGCAGTGATATCGGCCGTTTCCAGAGTGCGCAGGATGCTGCCGTCCGTGCCCGAACGCAATACGGTGACGGGAGGAGTGGTCACGGTAGAATAGGTATCAATGAGGAAAGCCATATCATCGGTATAGGTCGCGCTATGGTTGCCCTCCTCGGGTGTCAGGCTCACCAAACCCTTGCCATTGAGGCCAATCTTATAATAGTGTATCAGATAGGGATCTTCGTTCTTGTTCATGCCGCAAGCTGAGAAGTAGATGACACCTGCCTTCTCGTCGACACGCTGGATGCCACGCACATAGTATTCGCCTTTGGTCACCTGGCGCACCAGAGCTGCTTTCTTGCGGTCGTACAGGTAGATGTGGTTGCGTCCGTCGCGCTCACTGGTCCAAATGATGTGCTTTCCGTCTTGCAGGTCGATGCGTTGCTGACGGTTGTAGTTCACATACTTGTCGTTCTTCTCCTCAATCAGCGTACGCACCATGCCTGTAGTGGCCGACAGTTCCAGAATGCGGTAGGTCTTGTGGCCACGTTCATTGAACTCGAAGGTGACATGCTCGTTATCGGACTCCCAGCGTGGTGCCGTCACGTTGTACTGACTCTGAAAGAGCGCTGTTGAGGGCTCCACCACACGTCCCGTAGCCACCTCGACGATGACGGGCACGCGATAGTTCAGCGAGTCGCCAGGCTTGGCATACTCCTGCTTGTGGAGGATGGGTTGCAATTGGTTCTTGGGCGACGACTCCACATAATAGACATAGCGTTTGGGAGCGGGCTTTATGCGTACGGTTGCAAAGTAGCGACCATCCTGCGAAAAGCTGCCCCATGCCGAATAGTAATACGACGAGTCGCCATTGGTGGTCAGGGGTTTGGTGTCGCCATCCTTCGTCATCCATAGGTTGTTGTCGCGACAGAAAATCTGAAAACTCCTGTCGGGCGACGTGCGCAGGCCGTCCTTCTCGTCGGGTACCTCCATCCAATGGCGCTGGCGTCCCTGCCATTGAGGGCGCTGACGCGGCTTCTCAGGGTTTTCAGAAAGCTCAGTCACCGTGTTCTGGTCGGCATCCACTTCCTTATATACTTGTTTCTTGCCATCGAACACGGAGTACCAGAACTGGTGCGTGCCGTGCTTCAGGTGTACATTCACATCGCCGTGTGTCATCTTGTTCGAGTATTTCGAACCTGTGGCAAAGGCGCGTTTGTAGTTGTCCTTGATGTTGTCGGCGAGAGCAGTCTGTGTCAGCATCGCCGAAACCATGATTAAAACAATCTGTCTCATATTCAGTCTTTTCATTTGTCTAGCACATGATGTAGTTGGTTAACAGCACGCTGAATCATATCCATCGTGCCACTGCCATCGCTGACGTAGCGGATGACCATATTGGCATAGGTGATGGCGGTGCTGACTTGTTCATTGCCAGCGGGCAGTTGCTTGGCTTGTTCGAGCAACTGCTGCAGCTCGCCTAAATCCTCTAACTCTGGCAGGTTACCAGGGCGCATGGTGTTGATAACGGCATTCAGCGCACTGGCGGCCTTGTCGATGTCTTCTTGTGTAGATTGGTTGTCGGGCGCATCCATCACAACCTTCGCCTTCTCGTATTGTTCGACCATACGGGCAAAACCATGACGAGCCCAAGGGGCATACTCAGGCACCTTCACTGTGAGGGCGTTCCATGTCTGCTGCTCGTCCTTGCGACTCTTGGCAATGAGGAGCAACTCGCGCAGTTCTGACTTGTCGATATCGAGCAGTGCGGCGTTTGTCAGAGGAGACTCAGGCAGTTGGATGCGGAAGTAATGGGTGAGATGCTGGTCGCCAGCATAGTCAGGAATAAAACTACTGATGTCGTGATTGGCATCGACGGTGGCCTCATCCCAGGTTTTGATACCTGTGGCAGTCATTACCAGCGGGCCGCGCATAAAGGCACCAAGCCACATACCATCATACTTGTCGGGACCGAAATCCAAGTGCTTGGCAAAAGGTATCACAACCTCTACCACATCCTTCGTGGTCCATCGTCGAGCGGGAATCTCCACATAGCTGCAGGGCTGATAGTAGGTGGCAATACGCTTGCCATTGAGTTTGACGTCGAAACCCTCGGTAGCCCAATAGGGCACACGGAGTTTCATGGCAAACTTGCCAGAGCCTTTGACTAGGCGGATAGTCGTTTGCTCGGCAGGCCATTGGCACTCCTGCCTGATGGTGACACCCTTCTGCTTCCATTGAGCAGTGGTAGGCATATAGAGTCCTACCCAAAGGGTGTTATCGTTGACAAAATAGGCAGCCTCCTGATACTTCACATGGTTCTCCACACCCGTGCCACCACAGCAGGTGGCCTGTGGCGTCTCATTGCCCCAAGGCTTCGAGGCATCCAGTCCCACGGCATACTGATAGACGGTTTGATACTTCTTAGGATTGACAGAGCCGACAATCTGGTTGTAGAGCACGCGCTCATAGTAATCCATATAGCGGGCATCGTCAGGATTAAAGCAGTTCAGGTCCTTCGTCAACTTCGCCAAGTTGTAGGCACAGCAGGTCTCGTTCATGGTGGGTTCATGATGCTCGTGTCCGCCCCAGTGTGTGACGTTGGTACACATCGATGTCATTTGTGAATAGGGCTGACGGAACATCTCACCATTGCCCACACCACCCATGGCATAGCGATAGCGCCCTTGAATCATCGTCCAGAAGTTCTGGGCGAGGTCATAGTAATAGGGATTATTGTTGCCACGAAACGAACGCAGGGCTCCTGTCACCATGGGGATATGCTGGTTAGCATGGCGTGTGCGGATGGCATCGATGTTCTTGGCCAGGGGATCGAAGAAGGCCGGGCTGTCGAAATAGGAGGCGGCCTCGAGCAGGTGAGCCTTTTCTTCGGCATTGCCTGTCATCTCAGAGAGGCGTGACAGCGACTCAGCCATGCCGCCCACCTCACCGGCGATATACATATTCCACATCTCGTAACGGTTGCCAGGCTTGGCGCGACGGGCCTCCTGACTGCCATCGCTCTTCACATAAGTGCGATAGTGCAGACGGTTCCATACCCACAGACCCATATCCTTGGCAATGAGCAGGGCCTTGGCGGCTGTTGCCTTGTCGTCGAGGTAGGTGGCGATGTCGATGAGACCTGCCAACTGCTTATGCACGGAGTAGTAAGGCGCCCACACCCAACTCTCATTATTGTAGGCACGATACATCTCTATCAGCGCACAATGCTGGGCGGGGATGGCGTTCAGATAGCCATAGCCATATTTCTGGTATTCCTTTTTATATTGGTCGAAGTCGGCCCATGTGCCTTTCATCTGCTTCAGTTCCTGCTCAGGGGCAAAGTCGCGTGCCTCCCAATAGCGTCCCAACTCCTTGTTCCAAACGAAGGTGCGTTCCTGACATGCACGCAGTTCGTTGACCATCTCAACGATGTTCTTGCGTAGGATGTCTTTCTTGGTCTTGTCCTGACAACTGGCAAAGGCCAGGGCCATTGCCGACATATAGTGGCCAGAACCGTGACCTTTGAGTTTGGTGGTAGGCGAGTCCCATCCGTCAGACTCAGGATAACCCTCGGTAGAAAGGCCGTAGGTGTCGCGGTAGTTGTATAGTTGCTGCTTCACTGGCAGGCTGATGAGCTGGTCGATGTCAAGGTCGCGGTTCCAGGTCAGACGGTTCTCACCATCAATACGCACATCACTCAGGGGCAATGGCTCTGCCACGGGGATATGACTGACCGTCTTGCCTTCATTACCTTCTACGACCTTCACCTCTGCAGAAACGGGGTAACCATTGGGGGTGGTGTTGTCGCCGATGATGACTCCACGTACTTTATATGTAGCGCCTACAGGATTGATGGCCGGATTGGCCTCAGCCTTTTCTGTGGCCTCCGAGGCGTTGAGCCATTTCACCTGACGATATTCTCCCTTGCCATCGGAATAGTTTACCCACAACTGATAAGGAAGGCTGGGCGCATGACCCACGGATACCGTCACACAGACCCTTTCCACGCTTTTGATGGAAAGGCTATGGGCAGGCGAGAGCGGTTCGGATGGCTGAAGATTATAGGCCCCAACACTCAGGAATAGTCCTGAGCTCAACAAGCCTATAAGAATCTTTTTTCTCATGTATTTCTTCTTTTGATTGTTTTCGCGCTGCAAAGATAGTGAAGAAAAACCAAAAAAAGGTAGAAAAGTTAGTTAATATCTCACTCTACTTCTATATTATTTTTTGTTGCACTGACGGATAACTGCCGATGGTATAAACATACTCGAAGTGGGTGAAGCTTGGGTGGTTATCATACCAACTGGTTAGTTGAGCATTCAGGCTTTCGACAAGTGTCTTCAAGTGGTCTTCTGTCAAGGACGTGATGTCAGAGGCCGTATAACAACCGATGACTTCGCCAGTGCTATTGGCAGCGACGAGTGGACTGG
>Ga0310690_10005742_pt1 | contig 16643 bp, 12 predicted proteins | sample AusTroGonzalo_MG_2_FD_207661 | JGI IMG/M metagenome (GOLD analysis project Ga0310690, IMG submission 207661) | Bovine rumen microbial communities from tropical cattle in Woodstock, Queensland, Australia - Gonzalo_04 (v2) (version 2) | ecosystem: Host-associated > Mammals > Digestive system >... | reverse complement strand
TCCAGATGTTGAAGGTGCGGCCATACCATTTCCTGCCGCTCAGCACAATCTGTCCGCTGGGCAACTCTTCCACCTTCGGCTCGTCGCTGTCGGGAGCAGCCTGGAAAGCTGGATCGCCGCCCAAAAGTTTCCAGTTCAGTCCCATATCATCGCTATAGACAACATAGGCGCCTTTCAGTCCTGTGCCGCGAACCAAGAGTGCAGCATAGAGGCGATAGAACTTACCGACCTTGATTTGGCGGCTCTGCAGGATTTTACCGCTGCCAAAGAATCCTGCCCACGCAAAAACGCCCGTTCCATCGTCGGTTTCGTGCGTCTGAAAAATAGAATTTCTGTTACCCCAGAACTGCGACGTGATGTCCTCCGGCTGGCTCCAGGTATGTCCGCCATCGCTGGTAGATTGCACGGCGATATATGGTCTGTTGGTGGCTGTGGCATAGGAATAGATGCATTTTCCACTGACGGTAATGAGGACTCCCTGTCCGCTCTCGCGGTCCAGACAGATAGCGGGGTCGCCAAAGCCTACACCGAAAATATTTTCATTTCCGCCCATTCCATCGGCAATTTTTACTTCCTTCGACCACTTTTTGCCGTTGTTCTTCGAGATGCGCATCACCTGATCCACCTCGCCAAAACCGATATCCGAACCACAGACGCGGTAGTCATAGACGGCCACCAGTTCGCCCTTACGGTTCTTGGCAATAGCGGGAATGCGATAGACGTCGCGAGTACTGTCGTTGCTCAAGGCCAAGAACTGCGTGCCGGCAAGCGGCTGGGCATAGGCAACCGGTGCACAACACGGCAACAGCAGCAGCAGGACAAGATGGAAAGCTCCGCAGTCTTTATTGTCGCAGCCATCGCAACAACTGCATTTGTTATCACTACGCAGATAGCGGTACAGTACAAAAGCCGCCACAATCAGCACTACGGCAAGGAGAAGGATACTTTGGATGTTCATAGCTTTTCTAATTCATAGTTCATAATTATTTATGCGGTAGCATCTGCTTAACTCTTAATTCCTAATTAACTATCAGGTGCACGATGAATGCTGCTATCCAGGCAATTAGGCACTGGCCGACCATGATGAACAGCATCCAACGGGTGCCGAGCTCGCGGCGGACGGTTGCCATCGTTGCCATACAGGGTGTGTAGAGCAGGCAGAAGACAAGCAGAGTGTATGCCACTCCGGGGGTGAAGACTTCCGTAATCGCCACTCCGGCAAAGAGCGTACTGAGGGTGCTCACAACTACTTCCTTGGCCAAAAGACCGCTTACAAGGGACGTCACAACACGCCAATCGCCACAGCCCAACGGCTCGAAGACAGGAGCCACGAGGCTCGAAAGCTGTGCCAACATGCTCCGCGAAGCTTCCTCTACAGGCACCATCTGCAGGTGGAAATCGAAGGTCTGCAAGAGCCAGATGACGATACTTGCCAGGAAAATAACGGTGAAAGCGCGAGAAAGGAAGTCGCGAGCCTTGTCCCAAAGCAGATGCCAGACATTCATCATGGCCGGCATTCGGTAGTTGGGCAACTCCATCACGAAGGGCACAGCCTCGCCCCGGAATATTGTCCGCTTCAGCACCAAAGCCACAACGATGCCTGCCAGGATGCCAATCACATAGAGCGACATCATCACCAAAGCTGCATGCTTCGGAAAGAACGCCGCAGAGAAGAAGGCATAGATCGGTATCTTGGCAGTGCAGGACATGAAGGGCGTGAGCAGTATGGTGAGTCGGCGGTCACGTTCGCTGGGCAAAGTGCGGCTAGCCATAATGCTCGGAACGGAACAACCGAAACCAATCAGCAAAGGCACTATGCTTCGTCCGGAAAGTCCTAAGCCTCTGAGCAGCCGGTCCATCACGAAAGCGATGCGGGCCATGTAGCCGGTATCCTCGAGCATACTGAGGAAGAAGAACAAGCACACTATAAGCGGCAAAAATACAAGCACTGTTCCAACGCCGGAATAGATGCCGTCGATGATGAGTGAATGGATGGGCGGTGCTATGTTCCACTCGGTCAGAAGTTCGTCGGAGAAAGCGGTAAACTGGTCGATGCCCTCTTGGAAGAGGTCCTGCAACCTACCGCCTATCGTATTGAAAGTGAGGTAGAAGACCGCAGCCATGATGATTAGGAAAGCGGGAATGGCTGTGTAGCGCCCCGTCAGAATCTTGTCGATGCGGGTGCTTCGCTTTTGCTCGTGACTCTCTTCGGGACGCACAACCGTCTGACTGCTCACTTGCAGAATGAAGCGGAAACGCATATCGGCAAGGGCTGCACAACGGTCCAATCCACGCTCTTCTTCCATCTGACAGATGATATGCTCGATGGTTTCCTGCTCGTTCTGCGTCAAGTTAAGTGCCTCTGCCACAAGTTTGTCGCCCTCTATCAGCTTGCTTGCGGCGAAACGGACAGGGATGTCGGCAGCCTGGGCGTGGTCCTCGATGAAATGCATGATGGCGTGCAAGCAACGGTGCACAGCACCGCCGTGTTCCGTAGGACTACAGAAGTCCTGTCGAGCCGGCCCCTCATTGTAGCGAGCCACATGGATAGCATGACTCACAACCTCATCCACGCCTTCGTTCTTCATGGCGCTGATAGGAATGACGGGAATGCCGAGCAACCTTTCCATTCGGTTGATGCGGATGGCTCCACCATTGCTTTTCAACTCGTCCATCATATTGAGTGCCAACACCATAGGAACACCCAGTTCCATCAACTGCATGGTCAGGTAGAGATTGCGCTCGATATTGGTGGCATCGACGATGTTGATAATACCGCTGGGCTTGCTTTCCAAAATGAAGCGACGGCTGATGACCTCTTCGCTTGTGTAGGGGCTGAGGCTGTAGATACCGGGCAGGTCTGTGACGGTGGCTTCGGGATAACCCTTGATAATGCCGTCCTTGCGGTCGATTGTCACACCGGGGAAGTTACCGACATGTTGCTTGCTACCGGTCAGTTGATTGAAAAGCGTTGTCTTGCCGCAGTTCTGGTTGCCGACGAGTGCAAAGGTGAGAGGACCTTTTCTTGCCGGTGAAATGGGATGAAATTCGTCCTCCTCATGATAACGGCCCTCTTCACCGAAACCTGGATGAGACTCCGATCCAGCCCAACTTCCGGCCCCATCCAAACCTTCCCGAGGGAAGGCTTTGTTCTCTCCCCCTCGGGGGAGCTGGAGGGGGGCTACTTCTATCTTCTCCGCATCTGCAAGGCGCAAGGTCAGTTCGTAGCCGTGTATGCGCAACTCCATAGGATCGCCCAAAGGAGCAAACTTCTGCAGCGTCACCTGGACACCGGGTATTACACCCATATCCAGGAAATGCTGCCTAAGCACTCCATCACCGCCAACACGAAGAATGGTAGCTGTCTGACCCTTATTGAGTTCTCTTAATGTCATTCGTTTCGTCATTTGAACTTCTGGTTGCGCAAAGTTACATAAAAACCAGCATACGACAAGCGAACTTACGCCTCATCATGGTAAAAATACCTAAAAATGATGAGGCGCAATAGTCTTTATTTCAGCATTCAACGCCTTATTCCGCGCTTTCGCTGGGTTCTTCCGGCGTTTCTTCTTTCTTCTTCGCCAGATACTCGGGCAGAGCCATACCAGCCTGGTCGAAGAGTTCAGCCAAAGGAGGAACGCTCTTCATCAGTCCTGCAAGGAAATTGGCAGTACTGGTCTTTCCATCGCCAGCTCCACCACCATTGTCCCAAACGGTTACCTTGTCGATGTTGATGCCCTTGATAGCTTCGACTTGTGTCTTGACGAGTTCGGGCAACTTCTCCAACAGGAGCAGCGTATAGGCCTTCGTTGCATCACCGCCGGCAGCCTGAATCATCTTGTCGTAACCATCGGCCTGCTTGGTGAGAATCTGGAAGAGACCCTTAGCCTCAGCCTCCATTTTGGCGAAGATGGCATCGGCCTCACCCTTGGCATTGACGCGCTTCTGTTCGGCTTCTGCCTCTGCTGCGATAACCAAACGCTTCTTCTCAATTTCCTGAGCCACAATGACGTTGGCCTGTTGGCTGGCACGCTCTTTGTCGGCACGGGCATTCTCGGCCTTCTGCTCGGCAGCATAGGCCTCCTCCAAAGCCTGGGCGCTAGCCACCTTCTCGGCAGCAACAGCCTTACGCTGAGCCTCTGCCTCGCGTTCACGACGAACTGCATCGGAATTGGCAATCGCTATCTTGGCCTCGTTCTCACCCTTCACAGCCTCGGCATTGGCTTCGGCAGTACGGATACGGGTCTCGCGGACGGCCTCGGCCTTACCAATTTCACCGTTTCGCTCCTGCTCGGCAACACGAACTTTGGCCTCGTTGATGGCCTTAGCTGCTGCCTCCTGACCAAGAGCCTCGATATAACCGCTCTCGTCCTTGATATCTGTTACGTTCACATTAATGAGACGCAGACCTATCTTCTTCAGCTCAACCTCGACGTTAGCTGTGATGGCCTCGAGGAACTTGTCGCGATCGGAGTTCAACTCCTCGATACTCATAGTTGCAATAACCAGACGCAACTGTCCGAAGAGGATGTCTCGGGCAAGCTCTTGAATTTGCTGAGGCGTCTGACCGAGCAAACGCTCTGCTGCTGCCAGCATACTCTCGGGTTCGGTACTGATACCCACTGTGAAGCGGCAAGGAACATCGACGCGAATGTTCTGTCGGGAAAGGGCGTTGGTCAGGTTGGCATCGATGCCAATAGGTGTAAGGGAGAGATAGGCATAGTCCTCGATGATGGGCCATACGAAGGCACCTCCGCCATGAACACATTTAGCGCTCTTGCTGTTGCCACGATTGCCATAGATAACCAATATCTTATCACTGGGACAACGACGATAACGGTTAACAATAGCCATGAAAAGAAAGACGAGTACTACGACTCCAATCACAATAAGAAAAAAGGGATCCATAATTACATTTACTATTTAAGGATTTACATTTTTTTTCGATATTTTGATATTTCGTTATTTCGACATGTCGTCATAACGATTTTCTGAGTGCCTCCTAGAGATTTTCCACTATCAGTACGGCCTTGTCGATGACCTGTTTCACACGTACTTTGGTGCCGCTGCTGATGGCTTCGCCTTCGGTCTGAGCCGGCAGTTCTTGAATCGAGCCGTGGAAACTTATCTGCACTTTTCCGCTTCCGCTGCGATTGGCAGGAATGCGCATATAGACCTCGCACACCTGGCCTACGCTCTCTTCGATGCGATAAGAGCCGTTGCCCTCGAGTTTCATCAGTTGCTTATACATTAATATAAATGCTGCCACCATGATACAGCCGCAAACAATAGCCGCCAAAGCCAGAAGGAAGCGGTTCTGGATGACGCCGCTCAGGCAGACTCCACCCCAACCTACGCCCAATAGGAAGTTTACGGTGTTGCGGATAGTGAAAAGCTGTATGGCTCCTCCGGTATCCATCGTGTCGCCATTCCCGTCGCCCATGTCCGAAGTATCGGCACCGGCATCCGTATCACCAAGTCCAATCAAAGTAAGAGCCATCTGTATGGCAAAAACGACGGAGATAGCGATGGCTATCGTCCAATAGGCGCGCATGTAAGGAGGCAGCGCCTGATACCAGTCAATGAATGTTGTTATCATAATTCACATATTATTTTGTCCGTTCATTGTACAAAATTAGCAATTTTTGGCGGAATAGACAACGAAAACTTGCTTTATATCGCACTTTTCTCTACATTTGCAAATCATAATTGTCAAAAAATATGATGAACAGCGAACAAAAACATCTGCTTCAGCATTTTGTCTTCTGCCCAAAGTGCGGAGCAAAGGGCTTCCACGAGGATACCGAGAAGAGCAAACGCTGCGAGAATTGCGGCTTCGTCTATTTCATGAATCCAAGTTCTTCTACTGTTGCCGTCATTGTTGACGAACAGAATCGCTTGCTTGTTGTTCGCCGCAGCAAAGAGCCGGCAAAAGGGACACTCGATCTGCCTGGTGGCTTCTGCGACTGCTATGAGACAGCCGAGGAGGGTGTTTGCCGTGAAGTGATGGAAGAAACTGGCCTCAGCGTTACCGAAACCAACTATCTCTTTTCGCTACCAAATATGTATTGCTACAGCGGATTGGATATCCCGACCCTCGACCTGTTTTTCCTTTGTCGAGTGGCAAACACAAAGGGAGCAAAGGCGATGGACGATGCAGCCGAGGTGCTTTGGCTACCTTGGGAGGAAGTGAGACCGGAAGATTTTGGGTTGAAGTCTATCAGTCTTGGCGTGGAACGTCTCCTACAGATGTTTGCTTCTGGTCGGGCCAACGTCCGCTAAGACAAGGAATACGCTCGATATAAGGTACAAGCCAGGCACAGAGACAAAAGATGACGGGAATGAGGATGAGCACATCATCCACCCTGCCGTAAATACTCCTGCCGAAAGAAAGGTGTGTGAACTTGTAGAAATAGAGCATCGGATAGTGTGAAATGAAAAAGACCATACTGTGCTCTCCGATGAAGCAAAGCACAGGAATGCGGGGTACCTGCAAAGTCAGTAGAACTCCGGCCAAGCCACATAATATCAAGGTAGCATTCACAACCGCCATCACAGGATTACCAGTAAACAGATTCTGACTCATATTGTAGGTGCCTGGAGCGATGAGTCCCAAAACGACAAAGGCAATCACCATCAACCACGAGGCCGTCATCACCTGCTCTCTACTGAATCTCTGCATCACCCATCGCCACAACCGGCCCAAATAGAAGAAATAACAGGCGATAAAGACATTGCCGAGACTCATCGGCACATTGTTCCCCGTTCGGAAAGCCCAATAGCTGATAGCGGGAAAGAGAATCGTCAGCCAATAGAGATGTCGTACTTTGTCAATATAGCGCACCATCATATAAACGGTAAAGAAGGAAAAGAGGAACCAGATAGGCGAGTTGCCATAGAAACCGCTCTTCATCCAGACATGACTCCATTCCAACGGCTCGACGAACTTATGATAGCGCTCCGTCAAAGGGAAATAAAAGCTGAAATAGACAACGGCTCCGATGATGCCACTCATCAGATAGGGCACCAACAATCGTTTGCTTCTGTCGCGCAAATAGTCGAGGTCTGTGCCTGCCAAAGTGCCTTTGTTGAAGTAGCCGGCTTTGAAGAAAAAGAAGCTCATGAAGAAGAAACTCCACTGCATCACTTCGAGCCACCAGTCCTGCTTATCCTGTCCGCAGAAGGCCATGATGTGCAGCGTAACCATCCGAATGATGCAGATGCCGCAAAGGATATCAAATGCGTGGTTTCGAGCTTTCATAATGTTTAATGGTTAATGGCCTATGGGGAAGACTAGTTCCTCGGGTCGATGGCTTATTTTCATCTCGTCGGGAATATCCTTTTGAACAGAGCCGTAATGGTTATTGAGATAGAGCAAAAGGTCTCTCGGAGCGCTGACTTGCAAAGGACCCAGAGTGACTGTTTGGGCCTGCTCAATGTCCTTGACAGGCACCCGTTCGCTCTTGGTGATGATATTCTTGCAAAGGGGCAACTTCTTATTGTTGAACGCCGTCTGTACCTTATACATTATTCCATATATGGTACGTTTACTCAAAATCGTGATAAGCAGCCGTGTAAAGAAGCAGGGCAACCATCCTCTTTTTCTCGGCTCCTGAATGTCGCAATGCCCGCAATGTTTCCACTGCCATATCTCCTTGGCAATGAAGAGACCGTTGAAAAAGTAGAACAGGCGCTGTTGCAACCGCTCGAGCCACTTTTGCTTCGGAATCCTGTCAAAAGGAAAGATATCGACATAGATGCCTTGATGCATCTTGATATGGCGAAAAGTAGATTCCGAGAAACGGGAACCGTTCATCCTGACCTTCATAAAGAAGAAAGGTATATGAGGCTCGGTCTGAGGGGTCTGAAGGAAGAAGCGGTCGCCCATCTCCTCTTGTGCCACCTCGGCAAAGCGTTCGTAGTCGGGTCGCATCATGCCCACATCGACATCATCGTCCCAAGGCAGAATCTTTTGCCAAAAATAGGCGCCAATAGCCGTGCCACCCGTCACAAAATAACGGATGCCATGCTTGTCGCAAATACGCTTCACTTCGGCAAGCATCTCATAAAGCGCTTCCTGAAGACGAGCTAACTCTTCCTGACTATAATTCATTCTTCACGATTGAGAGCGGTAGCAAATTCTTCATTCTTCACTCCTCACAAAAGGGGCCACCTTCTTTGTTCCCAGAGCATTCACATATTCCATATCTCCTGCTCCCTCCAACGTGTCAGTCTTGGCACTGAGATTGTCGATATAGTTCACGATGATGGCTTCTTGGGTACAGGGAACAACCGGACTTCCGAATTCGCGATTCCCATGATGCGCCAGGACGCAATGCACGATACGCTTCGTTTCCTCTTTGTCGAATCCCTTGCTGTCAAGAATGTTCTGCAACCAATGCGCTCCGATATAGATGTGCCCAAGCAGGTACATATCGGGTTGCGCTTCGCCCTGTTTGCTGTATTCACTCATCTTGCCACAGTCGTGGAAAAGGATAGCCAGGATGCAATGCTCTACCTTGATGCTGTATGGCAAGCAAGGGTAGAGTCCCTCGAGCATTCGAAGCATCTGGTGGGTATGATTCAACAAACCTCCGGGATAGGCATGATGCATACTAGTGGCTGCGGGATAGAGGCTGAAAGGTTCGTAAAAGCGACCGGCAAACTCCTCTATAATATCCATCAGTGCTTTGTCGTTACAATATCCGAGTAGTTTTTGGATGGTATTATCCCAAACGTCACGGCGAATGGGACGAGGCAACAGGTTGTAGAGCGGATGATCGAGCAATGGTTCTCCGCAGGCCTTCAAGTCACGGAAGTCACACGACTTCTTGCCATCGTTGTCTTTGATGTTATAAAAAACGACAAGTCCTCCCACTTGTGGCTCCGCCGTTGGGGGCATATCCCATACGGCAACATTAATGGTTTCTGTGAGCGAGGCTACCTTTAGTGTGGCATAGGGCGAACCTGTCTTCGTCACACCATTATTGCGGCTAATAACGAGGTATTCCTTGTTGTTCATGGCTTATTTTTTGCATTTCTGTTCGCAAATTTACGAAAAAACCTTAACTTTGCACACAAAAGAAAAGAAAAAGAAGGTGGCAGACGACAAATTCTACATGAAACAGGCTTTGGCGGAGGCTAACGAAGCATATCAAAAAGGCGAAATTCCCATCGGAGCGGTCGTTGCGTGCCGAGGCCGCATCATCGCCAAAAGCCACAATCTTACCGAATTGCTTCACGATGTTACTGCTCATGCAGAAATGCAAGCCATAACCTCTGCAGCAGAACACCTTGGCGGGAAGTACTTGACCGATTGCACGCTCTACGTTACAATAGAACCTTGTGTGATGTGCGCAGGAGCTTTGGGCTGGTCGCAGATAAGCCGGATTGTCTATGGAGCTTCCGACGAAAAGCATGGCTATAGTCGTTTTGCCCCTAAAGCCCTACATCCCCGAACAGAAGTCACCTCCGGCATCCTGGCAGAGGAATGTGCCGAACTGATACAACGCTTCTTCCGAGAAAAGAGGTAGAAAATTAAGTCCCCTCGCTTTTGGAGAGAGCTAGGGTGAAGCTGTTTATAGCCTCCCTTATCTCCCCTACTTCGATATATTCGTCAGCGGTATGGCTACGGCTACTCTGCCCTGGTCCCATCTTGAGGCTGGGGAAAGGCATGAGAGCCTGATCGCTGAGAGTAGGCGATCCGAAAGGCTTGCCACCCAATTCTATGATGCGCTGAACAAGGGGATGGTTTATATCGATACCAGAAGAGCCGAGCCGGAAACTACGAGCCTTGACTTCAGAATAAACGTGCTGGCAGATAATGTCGTAAAGTTCTCTATTTGTATAGCACTCATTCGAGCGTACATCAACGGTAAAGGTGCAGGTATCGGGAATGACATTGTGTTGTGTCCCTGCATTAACGATGGTAACAGTCATCTTCACAGGACCAAGCAGAGTCGACTCCTTCTCCCATTTATAACTGCGGAACCACGCAATATCATCCATAGCGTGGTAGATGGCATTGTCGCCTTCATTGCGGGCGGCATGGCCAGACTTTCCCCGAGCCGTGATATCGAGCACCATCAGTCCTTTTTCAGCAATTGCCGGCTGCAAACCTGTCGGCTCACCAACCAAAGCGACGTCTATCTTCGGAAGCAAGGACAGAACACTTTCTATTCCGCCTTTTCCGCCCACTTCCTCTTCAGCACTTGCCAAAAAGACAAGGTTGTAGCATGTCTGTTTGTCCTTGAGTGCGTCGAAGACATGAAGCAAAGAGACCAGGCTTGCGCCGTCGTCGTTGCTGCCCAGACCATAGATGCGGTCACCTTCCCTTGTCGCGGCGAAAGGGTCACGCTGCCATCCTGCAACAGGCTTGACGGTATCGATATGGGCATTCAGGAGCAATGTCTGTTTATAAACATCATAATTTGGAGCAACCGACCATAGATTGTTGCCGTCGCGCTTTACCTCAAGGCCAAGGTTATCAGCCATATAGTTCTGAAGCAAATCGGCTGCAACCGTCTCTTCCCTGCTAATGCGGGGCACACTGATAAGTCGACAAAGCAACTCCACAGCTTTTTCTGTCAAAGATTCATTTTCCATCTAACGATTTACCATTTACCATTTGACAGGGCAAAGTTACGATTAAGTGAGTAAAAAGTCAAATAATTCTTAATTCTTAACTCTTAATTCTTAATTTATTTGTATCTTTGTGCTATCTTTTAAAGAAAAGTGCCATGCAGAACCCTAGTCCTCTCCCTTCTCTCATACAAAGCCAAGCCGAAAAATACGGTAGTCGGGCCGCCATGCTTTATCGCGACGATGAACAGCAGACATGGAAGGAAATATCGTGGAAAAACTACGCCACTACCGTCAGCCGCGTCTCGGCATCCCTGTTGGAACTGGGTGTCGGCATTCAGGAGAACATCGCTGTCTTCTCGCAGAACATGCCGGAATGCATGTATGTCGATTTCGGAGCCTATGGCATTAGGGCTGTCACCATACCATTCTATGCCACAGCCAGCGAGACACAGGTCAAATATATGGTCAGCGATGCCAAAATACGCTATATCTTCGTGGGTGAACAGTACCAGTACGATACAGCCTATCGCGTCTTGAAGATAGAGCACTCAATGCGAAAACTCATCATCTTCGACTCGTCTGTCCAAAAAGACCCGCAGGACAAAGTGAGTCTCTACTTTGACGAGTTCCTCGCCCTCTCCGAGGGGAAAGACCACAAGGAAGAGATTGCCCAGCTCACAGCAGAATCCGACGAGGACGATTTGGCAAACATCCTCTATACAAGCGGTACAACAGGCATCAGCAAAGGTGTAATGCTGACGCACAGGATGTACAACGCCGCTTTCCGGGGTCATGTAGGAGCTTTGCCGCTCTCGGACAAAGACCTCATCATGAACTTCCTGCCCTTCACCCATGTCTTCGAGCGCGGATGGTCTTATCTCTGCATCAAGACGGGTTGCACCCTGGCTGTCAATCGTCGCCCAGCCGACATCCTGCAAAGCCTTCAGGAGGTTCATCCCACTTGTATGTGCGCCGTACCTCGTTTCTGGGAGAAGGTCTATAGTGGCGTGCAGGAGAAGATTAATACCTCCAGCCCTATCCAGCGTCGCATGCTGGAAGACGCCCTTCGCGTCGGCAAGGAATACAACGTCGATTACAAGATGCTCGGACTCGTTCCTCCCTTGTCTCTCAAAATGCGTTACCTTTTCTACGAGAAGACCATCATAGCTCTGCTGCTAAAGACTCTCGGCCTGGAGCGAGGTAACTTCTTCCCCACAGCCGGAGCTGCTATTCCGCCAATCATCGAGGAGTTCGTACGCTCGGCTGGTATATTGATGATTACGGGCTACGGGCTCACAGAAAGCACAGCCACCGTTTCCTGTGACCGTTGGAACCAGCCCATCTCGCTCGGCTCAATCGGACGACCTTTAGATGGTGTCAAGGTGAAATTCGGCGAGAACAACGAAATCCTCCTCAAGGGCGACACCATCACGAAAGGCTACTACCGCAAGGCAGAGATTACAGCAATGGCCATCGACGAGGAAGGATGGTTCCATACAGGCGACGCCGGCTATATGAAGGACGGCGAGCTATACATGACCGAGCGCATCAAGGACCTCTTCAAGACGAGCAACGGCAAATACATCGCCCCGCAGATGCTCGAGTCGAAATTCTGCGTGGACCGCTACATCGACCAGATTGTCATCATTGCCGATGAGCACAAATTTGTCTCTGCCCTCGTGATTCCCGAATACAAACTCCTGGAAGACCTCGCCAAGAAGCGTGGCATCGCCTACGCCTCCCGGGAAGAACTCTGCGCAAACCCCGATATCGTTCAATTCGTTATGGACCGCATCGAGACCATCCAGCAAGACCTCGCCTCCTACGAACAGGTGAAGCGCATCACACTCCTGCCTGAGCCCTTCAGCATGGAGCGCGGCGAACTCACCAATACGCTCAAGGTGAAGCGCCCCGTCCTCAACGAACTTTACAAAGAACAAATAAAAAAGATGTACGAGGAATAAATCCTATATTCAATATTAATACAAATTCAACCCCCCTTCAGGGAAGTGCTGGAAAGAACTAAATCGTAAATAAATAGTAAATTGTAAATCGTTAAATAGTAAATTACTTTGATTACCCAAGATCAATTAAAAGAAGTCAAGGACCGCACCGAACAGCTCAACCGCTACCTTGACATTGACTCAAAAAAGATACAATACGAAGAAGAACAGCTACGCACACAAGCCCCGGGCTTCTGGGACGATCAGAAACGCGCCGAAGCACAGATGAAACTTGTCAAAGGCCTTGAGAAATGGCTGAATGGCTATGCTGAAGTTAAAACCCTTTGCGATGAACTCGAAACTGCCTTCGAGTTCTACAAGGAGGAACTCGTCACCGAGGACGAGGTGGATGCCATCTATGCCAAAGCTATCAATGCCATTGAAGAGCTGGAACTTAAGAACATGCTTCGTCGCGAAGAAGACTCGATGGATGCCGTCCTCAAAATCAACTCCGGCGCAGGCGGAACGGAAGCACAGGACTGGGCACAAATGCTCATGCGGATGTATATGCGCTATGCCGAGACGCACGGCTACAAATGCGTGGTCAGTAACCTGCTCGATGGCGATGATGCCGGCATCAAGTCCTGCACTCTCGAGATTCAGGGCGAGTTCGCCTACGGTTACCTCAAGAGCGAGAACGGCGTGCATCGCCTAGTCCGCGTCTCTCCCTACAATGCTCAGGGCAAGCGCATGACAAGTTTCGCCTCTGTTTTCGTCACCCCGCTCGTAGACGACACCATCGAGGTCAACATCGAACAGGCTCGCATCTCTTGGGACACTTTCCGTAGTTCTGGTGCAGGCGGGCAGAATGTCAATAAGGTGGAATCGGGCGTCCGCTTGCGTTATCAGTACAAAGACCCATATACGGGCGAAGAAGAGGAAATCCTCATTGAGAATACAGAGACACGTGACCAGCCCAAGAACAAGGAAAACGCTATGCGCCTGCTCCGCTCCATTCTCTATGACAAGGAGTTAAAGCACCGTATGGCAGAGCAGGCTAAGGTCGAGGCTGGTAAGAAGAAAATTGAATGGGGCAGCCAGATTCGCAGCTATGTCTTCGACGACCGCCGCGTCAAAGACCATCGCACCAACTACCAGACCAGCGACGTCGGCGGAGTCATGGACGGCAAAATCGACGCCTTCATCAAAGCCTACCTCATGGAGTTCGGGGGAGAATAGACCCCCTACCCCTTAGGGGAGTATTAATTTTGAATTTAGTTATTTTGAATTATGAATTTACTTGAGGTCGAAAGGAAATTCATTGTCGTTGGCGATTTCAAGAACATCGCCACCAACTCCACCCGCATTACCCAGGGTTATATTGCTTCGGGCAATGGCCGTACCGTCCGCGTCCGCATTAGAGACGACAAAGGCTATCTCACCATCAAAGGTCCCAGCAACAAAGCAGGTCTTGCCCGCTTCGAATGGGAGAAAGAGATTCCTTTGACCGAGGCAAAGGCCCTCATGACCATCTGCGAACCGGGCATCATCGAAAAGACACGCTGGCTTGTCCCCTCGCCCGATGGCCGTCACATATGGGAGGTAGATGAATTCTGGGGCGACAACGAAGGCCTCATTATGGCAGAAATAGAGTTGGTAAGCGAAGATGACACTTTCGAAAAGCCCGATTTCATCGGCAAAGAAGTTACTGGTGACCGTCGCTTCTACAATAGTCACATGCGTCAGTATCCCTATAAACTCTGGAGGGAGAAAAAATAAAGGCGGCAGAATTCTGTCGCCTTTACTCATGTTTACTTTTATCCGACTTGGCTACCGCCCTTCACTTCATCCAGTGTTGTGGTAACACTTAAATCACCATTATAATTCACAGCAGATAGAATCATACCTTGGCTCTCTTCACCCATCATTTGGCGAGGAGCCAAGTTGGCAATGAACAAAACGCGTTTGCCGATGAGTTGCTCGGGCTCGTACCATTGGGCAATACCACTCAAGATAGTGCGGTCTTTACCACTTCCGTCATCAAGGGTGAACTTCAGCAGTTTCTTGCTCTTCTTTATCTTCTCACAAGCCTTAACAAGACCCACGCGGATATCCAGTTTCTCGAAGTCTTCGAAGGGGATGATATTCTTCACAGGAGTGGCCTTGTAGTTGGCGGCTTCGTTAGCCTTGATAGTATCTTCCAGTTTCTTTATCTGAGCAGCTACTACATCGTCCTCAATCTTGGTGAAAAGTAACTCTGGCTTTGGTAATTGCTTGCCGGCAGGCAAAATATCTGTCCGACCCAGCAACTCCCATAAGCTCCCCTCACCAACGGGAGAAGAATTGGGGGTGAGACCTATCATCTTACGCAGACGTTCGCTGCTAAAGGGCAAGAAAGGTTCGAAGGCAATAGCCAGATTGGCTGTCAGCTGCAATGATATGTTGATGATGGTCTTCACGCGTTCAGGGTCGGTCTTGATAATCTTCCAAGGTTCGCTGTCGGCAATGTACTTGTTTCCGATACGGGCTAGATTCATAGCCTCCTTCTGTGCCTCGCGGAACTTAAAGCCTTCCAGCAAAGCTTCCAGGCGCTCCTTAACGCCCTGGAACTCAGCCAAAGTCTCGCGGTCGTAGTCGTTTAAATCGCTACAGGCAGGTACCACGCCTTCGTAGTATTTCTGAGTGAGCTGCAAAGCACGATTCACAAAGTTTCCGTACACAGCTACCAACTCGTTGTTGCAACGTGCCTGGAAATCGGCCCAGGTAAAATCGTTGTCCTTGGTCTCGGGCGCATTAGCGGTGAGCACATAGCGGAGTTCATCCTGACGGTTCGGCAACTCTTCCAAATATTCGTTCAACCAAACGGCATAGTTCTTAGAGGTGGAAATCTTGTTGCCTTCCAAGTTCAAGAACTCGTTGCTGGGCACGTTATCGGGCAGGATATAATCGCCGTGTGCCTTTAGCATAGCGGGGAATACTATGCAGTGGAACACAATATTGTCCTTGCCTATAAAGTGAACGAGACGGGTCTCAGGGTCTTTCCACCAAGTCTCCCAAGAACCTAACTCAGGATGTGCATCGCACAACTCCTTGGTGTTGCTGATGTAACCGATGGGAGCATCAAACCAGACATACAGTACCTTACCCTCTGCCCCTTCTACGGGCACGGGGATGCCCCAGTCGAGGTCGCGCGTCACGGCACGAGGACGCAAACCGCCGTCCAACCAGCTTTTGCACTGACCGTACACGTTAGAGCGCCACTCCTTGTGGTCCTCCAGAATCCACTTCTCCAACCATGTCTGATCCTTGTCCAAAGGCAGATACCAATGTTTGGTAGCTTTTTTTACAAGCGGGTTACCCGTCTCAGCATTATAAGGATTGATCAGTTCTTCTGGCGAAAGGGTTGCACCACACTTTTCACACTGGTCGCCGTATGCTTCTGGCGCATGACAGCGGGGACATTCTCCTTTAATGTTGCGGTCGGTCAGGAAGTGACCGGTCTGCTCATCATAGAACTGCTCGCTTACCTGCTCCACGAACTTGCCGTCGTCATAGAGTTTGCGGAAGAAATCGCTAGCCAGCTTGTGGTGCGTCTTGCTGGTAGTACGGCTATAGACATCGAAAGAAATACCGAACTTCTCGAAACTGTCCTTAATAAGATAATGGTAGCGGTCCACAACCTCCTGAACGGTAATGCCCTCCTTGCGGGCACGTATGGTTACAGGTACACCATGCTCGTCGCTTCCGCCGATAAACAGCACATCGCGCCCCTTCAGACGCAGGTAGCGAACATAGATATCGGCCGGAACATAAACTCCTGCCAAATGACCTATATGAACAGGTCCGTTTGCATAAGGCAAAGCGGAAGTTACAAGGGTTCTTTTGAATTTCTTTTCCATTTTTTTAATAATTTCGCGCAAAGTTACGACTTTTTTTCTTATAAACAAAGAAAGCCCTCGAGATTTCTCTCGAAGGCTTCTTCTAAAAAGACGGCGGCTACCTACTCTCCCACGGGTGTGCAGTACCATCGGCGCGGGCGGGCTTAACTTCTCTGTTCGGAATGGGAAGAGGTGGAACCCCGCCACTATAACCACCTGAAATAAGGTTGACATAGTG
>Ga0310690_10005741_pt1 | contig 16653 bp, 15 predicted proteins | sample AusTroGonzalo_MG_2_FD_207661 | JGI IMG/M metagenome (GOLD analysis project Ga0310690, IMG submission 207661) | Bovine rumen microbial communities from tropical cattle in Woodstock, Queensland, Australia - Gonzalo_04 (v2) (version 2) | ecosystem: Host-associated > Mammals > Digestive system >... | reverse complement strand
GGATATAATACAGATATCCAAGCTGCATTTGATTTGATTCTAAAGTCAGCACTAGAAAATAATCTGACTAGAGAAGACCTACCAGATTATGTTATAATCCTATCTGACATGGAGTTCGACGACCCAGAGATTGGTGGTAGAAATACTAATTTCGAGCTTATTAAGAGAAAATTCAGTATGAATAATCTTGATATGCCTAATCTAGTATTCTGGAATCTTAATGGTAGAATAGGTAACGTACCTGTAACTATCAACGACAAAGGCGTAGCATTAGTATCTGGATACTCTCCAGCAATCATGAAATCCGTGTTATCATCTAAGGTTGTAACGCCTTATGATGTGATGAAAGAAACTCTTGATTTACCAAGATATAAATGTATAGTATAGTCAATGAAGGAGACGTACAGCACAAATGCTACAAGACAGAAAATCTTACTATGCACAAGTGTCTCCAGAATAAGAAGTAAAACTGAAAGACGACTTACAGCAAACAAATCCTTGGGGGGTATGTGTCATTGGTTCAAATCCAATCTCTCGACTTTCGAGTGTAGCTCAGTGGTAGAGCAATACAATAGATGTCGTCTGAAATTGAAATAAATATCTAAAGAAGGCTTACAGCAAACTCTATATGGAATGCACTTCTAACGCACAATTCAATCGCCTTCTGTAATAGAATATAATTGAGGACTTACAGCAAACAAACTATGCGTATATAGGTTATACATCAGACTGCAACTCTGACTACACGGTTCGAATCCGTCTTAATGTCCTCAGATAGCATATCAGAACAAAAAAAGAGGGATAACGTTTCCCTCTTTTATTTTTTCTTTCATCATCTTCCACAAGGCATGATTATATGATTAGAATATAAATCTAGTCTGTGTACTTAGCAGTATCGAAATCTATATTTTCATAGTCTTCTATCTTCTGGGTCTCTCATAGTTTCTTTCTCAGCTTTCTATAGATTTGTCTGTACTCATATTCTCTTCGTCTATGAGCATGGTGTAACCATGGTTTTCTACACTGTTTACAGTTACAGAGTCAGAATCACATACTGATTTTAGTACTACTAAGCATTTGTATATATTAGGAGCTAAATCTACTTTCTTTTCTGGCTACTAATTGCTCTCTCCATTTCTTGAAGTGAAGATTATCTCAGAAGAATGGTAATCATATATCTCTTTTCTTTACTGGTCTATTACCATCCCACAGTATCCTGTCTTTAGTTATACTTCTATCCTGAGTACAATCAGAATGCCTTATGATATTATTTCTATCTATAGTAAAGTTTCACATAAGATATTCAACTAAATCTGTAAGCCTGATTAATTGATGTATATTGTACTCTCAGAATCATACAACTTCTATTCATAGGAATTTAGTATTTACGTTGCTACATCCTCACCAACTTCAGTTTCCTGCATGCCATAGAATGTCTCTAGGGTCTCATATCTTTCAGCACTCTCAGTTCTCTCATATAACGAAATGAACACTGGCTTTAGCTGGACTACTTGATAAGTATCTCATGTTAGATTCAAATGTTCATCACGCTGTATGATGTATAACTATACCTGTACATAGATTAATTCAGGCAGATTTCTTAGTTGTCTCTAATTTCTGGTTAAATGGATACATGACTATTTATTAGAAATTAAATGTACAATCTGTTCTTCATTCAGAATTTCACTAACTACTCCATCCCATCTAAAAACTAGCATAGGAACGGCTTGTACGTCAAATTCTTTCACTGAAGTATCATCAAATCTAACTACTTGGAACTCATATCAGTTCTCTTCACACCATTTTTGAACGTGAGGCTTCATCATCATGCACTTTGAACAAGATTCTCACTCAATGTATATTGCTTCTTTCATATGATTTTTGGTAACGGTATAAACTGGGTTTTCTACATATTTTTTCACAAGTCTTTGAAAGTAGTATTCTCTACTTTGACTGTAACCTTGCATTATTGTCCTCTAATCTACATAAAGTTTCAAATAGACATTCTCTGCATGATTCTATCTGTAATCAGTACTTACAGATTCTCTTATTTTTTTCTTCTCTTATGTTTTCCATTGATTAAGTTTTCATTATAAAACATATCATCTGGTAGCGTTAGTAACGTATACAGCTCATTTCTTACCCCAATGCTTAACGCACTCTTCCATATATTGTACATCATCTGTAGCTGCTCTTTTGGATTTTGTTTATTCTCAAACAAGTTATTCAAGGCTACATGAGTCCTTCTTTGTATCCTTACTATATTCTCAGGTTCTCATACCCTGAATCTATCCCTTAGTTTCTTACTTATTATGTGATGATTATCATATTCATCATAAGGTATTACTCTGTTTAGCTTATACGTTACTCAATCCTTCTGTATAATCTTAGGTTCCATATTAAATATCAAACACCATACACGGAATAAAAATAAGTAACAAGGCAATTATTAGAATTCAGACCGTGACTGCTTCTCTATACGCCTTTCTGGGATAGAGTCATAAGTCTTTTCTGAAGTTTCTTTTGTGTCGTCTCATTTTCTTCTGGCAAGAACTAAAGCACCCTTTGCGTCATCTAGGTGATAGAATGTCTTAGCAAAATTCCTATTAAGAGTATATGAATTATTTTGAAGCCACTCTACTGTCTCCAAACCATTCTCAGTCTTCTTTCTGAATACATGGTATCACAAATCTGACTTTGTAATAAAATACTCTCGCATTTTCATTTTAGTTACGGTATAAACTGCTATTTCATTCCCTGAAGAATCCTCTCCAACATTTCTCTCATATACTGTATATCTTTTTTAATCTCTGCTATCTCAATATCAAGATGAAATCATTTCAACTCCTTGACATCTTGCTCTAATTGGCTAACTTTAGCTTTTATTGCTGTCCAAGCCACTGCTGCTCAAACTACAGCAGTGACTATACTTATTAGTGTCGATGGAGAGAAGATATAACTTAATCGCTCATCCATTATTCTTTATCATTATTAATTAAAGGGTCTCTCTTAGCCTCTCAGACTTTTTGTCAGAAGTAGAAAGAGATAATAGAAGTGAGAGCAAACTCAAACATCTTTAAGATTGCCTGTGCTGTCTCATTCTCTACATTTTTATCAATTACTACTCGTAGAACTAGAAAGCATAGCACAGTCATGACTTCTAGTAATACGAATTTAGTAACGCTCATCTTAGTTAGGAAGTTCATTGGTTAATTATAAGGATATAAACTTAGTATCATCTATAGCAGACCATGAAGAACTAGCTTGGTATGAACTTACTAAACTAGAATCTACTGCTATAGTATCTACCATTGCGTTCGTCAAATTAGAGTTATTATTCTCTAATACACTTCATAATATCTTAAATGTGATGTTAGTTCATCCAGTGAATTCTCTAAAGTAATTGTATCTAGGATTAGATGTGCTGTATCATCAGATTGATACCATAGTTACATCAGTCAATCATGTACATCATGCAAACATCGCTCATCTATAATAAGCACCAATAGAAGTTACACTACTAGGCAATACCTCTACTACAGTAGTCATCACTGTATTATAAGCATATTGAGATGTAAATCATCCATATGTACTATATTGATTTTGTCTAAAGGACGCTCATAGAGTAGTGACACCATTTGGCAATACTTCTGTAGCAGGTCTTCTAAGTTGAGTTTGTCTTCAGTATTGGCGTTCTCTAAACGAGCTTCATATAGTAGTTACATTAGGAGACATTACTTCATCTGCAGGATATTGTAATGCTCATGGTTGTTGTACAGATGTATCTCATGCTATATACATACTAGCTCTAAAACTATTTCATATAGAAGTTACCGTACTTGGCATAGCTTCTTGTCATGCGTATGTTAGATTATAACAATATCAATATTGACCACTTCTGAAAGTATTAGTTATAGTAGTAATAGGACAAGATAACACTTCATCTGCTGCTGTAGTGAGAGAGTAACAATGACTATATTGAGAACCTCTAAATCCAGTTCATATAGTAGTTACATTAGAAGACATTGCCTCAGCAGGTGCTGTAATTAATCAAGATAAGTAATATTGCATACTTCTAAAATCTGTTCATATTGAAGTAACTGTATTTGGCATAACTTCAGTAGCACCATTAACTAATGATGAACAATATCAATATTGATAATACCTAAAGTTTTCTTCTATAGTGGCTGCACCTGTTAAATTTTCAGTAGCTGCAGCAGTTAATGATGTACAGGAATAATATTGTTCCCCCCTAAAATTTCATTTTATTATAGCTGTAGATGATGTAGTTAGAGATTCAGCAGGTGCCGTAACTAAGCTAGTACATCAACTATACTGTTGGTATCTAAATCTACTATTAAGATAATCTATAGTGATTGGTAAGTATTCAGCTGCAGCTGTAGTCAATGCTGTACATCATTTATATTGTCAATCCCTAAACGAACCTCAAAGATAAACTAGATTATTATATAGAGATGTCGCATTAATTGAGAATGCTTCAGCAGGTGCTGTAGTCAATGATGTACAGTTCTGATATTGGAATTCTCTGTAGCTGTACCCTAAATTTGTTACTGTATCTGGCATAACCTCAGTAGCTGCAGTAGTTAATGATGTACATCAATAGTACTGGTAACCCCTATAGTATCATGATATAGAAGTCATTGATGAAGAGAATGCTTCAGCAGGTGCTGTCCTCAAAGATGTGCATTCTCAATACTGGTAACGTCTGAAGTAATCTCATATAGTTTTTACAGTATTAGGCATAGCTTCTTCTCATGCTACAGTTAATGAAGTACATAAACGGTACTGAGCTGCCCTAAATTGACTTCATATTGTTGCATTTTGAGCAGATAATAATACTTCATTAGGAGACGCTGTCAATGCTGTACATCAGTTATATTGACTACTCCTAAACTGAGTATCTATTGATGTGATAGTTGAAGCACAAGCCTCTGCTCATGCAGTTGCTAACGAAGTACAATTATAATATTGTTCTTGTCTGAATTGTTTTCATATAGTAGTTACATTATCAGGCATTGCTTCATTAGGAGACGCTAATAAAGCATAGCATTGATAGTATTGTTGATATCTAAACAATTCTTGAATAGATGTAGCCGTTGAAGGCATTGATTCATTAGCAGTAGTTGTCGCTAATAAACTACAAAGATAGAATTGACGGTATCTAAAGTTCTTACCTATCGAAGTAACATTTCATGCTATTGCCTCACTACCTGCAGAAACTAGAGAAGTACATTGTCAATATTGAGAAGACCTAAACGATTCTCATATATTGAGGTTATTTACTGTAACTAATCATTCATTAGGTGCATTACGAAGACTTGTACATTTTCGGTATTGAGAGGCTCTAAATGATGAACTAATACCTGACCCATTAGCAAATGTAATAGGTGCCTCATTTCACGCTGTCACTAATGAAGAACACTCTTGATATTGTGACTGTCTAAAACTACTTGGAGAAGAGTATACAAGTGCATTTGCAGGCATTGATTCATTAGGAGAGGCAAGTAATGATGTACATTGATAATATTGTTCACGTCTAAAGCCGTCCATACCATTGATTCTGGTAATAGAATCTGGGAGATATTCATTAACTATATAAGTTAACGCTGTACATCAACTATATTGACTACTCCTAAACCGACTTAAATTAGCAGTTACCAAACTACTAGGCAAATTTTCTTGTGTTGTAGATGTGATATGTGTACAATTATAGTATTGCTGTGACCTAAAATATTGTCATATAGTTGTAACTGATGAAGATATTACTTCTGGTGTTGTAGTAGTTAATGCTGTACATTCTCAATATTGCATATTTCTAAATCATGAATCAATAGATGTTACAGTATTTGGCATAACTTCAGTCGCAGGAGTTGTCAATGAGCTACATCTTCTATATTGAGAGCCTCTAAATGACGAACTAATAGACGTGATTCAATTAGAACATGCTTCTGGTGCAACAGAAGTTATAGCATGACAATCAACATATTGTTCATATCTAAAATCTGTTCATATACTTGTTACACTATTTGGCATAACTTCTGTAGTAGAAGATGTAATTGCTTGACACCTTCAATATTGGCATGACCTAAAATAAGTTCATATAGTGGTTACAGAACTAGGCAACACTTCATTAGGTAATGAAGGTAAATTTACACATCATGCAAACTGGTATCTTCTAAACTCGTTTCATATAGTAGTTACTGTATCATCCAAAACTTCTTCTGGTGCTAAAACTAAATTTGAACAGTTATAATATTGTTCATATCTAAATTTATTTCATGTATTAGTAGCACTTGTAGCATATCACATATAACTTCAATCATAAAGCACTTCAGTTAAGTAATTACCACAAGAACAATTATAAAAGTTAAATGCTCTAGCCCATCAATAATCTTCAGTAACTGGTTTAATTGCTATTATATATTCTTGTCATGCAGTATATCCAGTTCATATTGTAATCTGTTTCCCACTGGTAGCAGTTCCAGAATAATTAGTTTCAGTACCTCAATCGATAGATATAAGCCAATTATAAGCATAGTTACCCATACCATTACTTGCAGGGGAGTACAGATTCCCACTATTATCAGCTTTCATCTTATATATGATAGCTTCTTTTGTATGTACTATTCATGGTCGAATTTTTTTGGTTCCTTTGAAAAGTTCTTTAAGCTGTACCATATTTTGTTAGATAAAATATAAATTATACAGATACGATAGTTACTTCTCCATTATTATTTGAAGCTGCTCATCATCATTGAGTTAAGACTCTACTTGTAGCAGTAGATAGTACATATCCACTTCCTCATCCTGCTCACTTATCATCATCTCAACTTCCATCTCATATAGAAGAGTTACCTCATCGCCATCATCATCAACCTCATCGTCAGTATGTTCAACTTCAGTTTCAACCATTGAATTGATTAGCTCATACGTTTCATCAACTTCATCTTCCTGTCTGAGTACCTCATCAACCTGCAGTTCCATAACTAGAACCTCAACCTGTTCATCAAGTCTCTCAACCTCACGCTCATCAATTCCTCGAACCTGATGGACATCATCATCAAGCTCATCATCAGATAACTAATGCTCTTGCACTATCTGTAGCAAGGATTGTGGTATCTCATGTGAATACTCAACTTAATCCTCATCAAGCTCTATTATTAGAGTAGTTAGAACTTCAACCGAATCAGTATGTAGTACTAGAAGTAGAAGCTCAGTTCTGTCATACCATAATAGATAGTTTAGTTCAAGCTGCCAATGTAAACACTCATTGTCACAATCATCATGCTGATGTATTACTCCCTGCTCATTTACAAGTAATAATATAGTCTTGTGAATAAGGCACAGTCCATACTTGGTCACTTCCTGTATATGAGAATGTAACACTTACAGGCTGTATATCTGTACTTACTTCCTGTGAAAATCTATCTATAATTCTGTCGTTGCTATCTAAAGCGAATATAGAGAAGTAGAATGTTCACATTCCTAATCCAGATAAGGCATAAGGATTAGTAGAGTATTGATTCTGTGTAGTACTTGTTACAACTAATGTTCAATCTGTTATAGTAGTTGGAATAGCTGAAGTAGAATATCTAACCATACTCTTAGCCCAAGATGATGTATTTGGGTCAGTATATCTGATATTCATAATATCATTGTTTCTATCGTAATCAAAGGAGACGCCTGTAATTCACAGGCTTCCCCCTATATGTATATCATTAATTGGTCTTGTTCATACAGCGAATCACATTATATCATTCTATTAGATAATAAAGTATTGCTTTCATTCATCTGGATTATTTGGTAATGCGTCAACATATCTTGGTCATTCAAAGTCTAATGTAGTTGCGTCTAAGCATAAGAAATAGAAGTTTACTGAAGCTCATGCAGGAACTATATAAGACTGTCATCAATATGTCATTGTCTTATCATTACTATAATCAGTATTAGTAATTCTAAGTATGTAACTTAATCAAGGAGTTAATCCTGTTCAAGCTGATACTGTAACATTACTAGAAGTAGATATTACATTTCTATAGTTAGTACCAGTAAGACTCAATGATGTACCTGTTAATGTATGCCAAGAATAATCATGTCATCCACCTCATCCTCATCATACTGATACCCAAGCACTACCAGTATATACCTTTAATTCAGTAGCAGTAGTATCATACCAAAGGTCTCATGCGTGTGGGTTAGCAGGTGCAGTAGAGCTAACTACGGCTCTATCATCTACATATTTCTTAGTAGCAGGACTTCAAGGGTATTGTGGAGTATATGGAGTAGCATAGTTTACTCATGGACTTAGGAATTGCGTCCATGCTGCAGTTTGATTTCATGAGTTTACAGCAGTTACAGTTGTATCATTACTAATAGTTAGAGTTATTATATAATCGTGCTGCTCTGTATATCAGTAATTTGACTGAATCTCATATCCATCATATGTATCGTGATGAGTGGTGAACGTAAACAATCATGCACCAGTCTCAGAAGGCTCTGGATAATAATCCCACCAACCTGTCATATTATGAGTAGTACCTGCAGTATCTACATACGAATGGGTACCATAAGCTCTTAATATAGGCAACTTTCATGCTTTATACCAATCCCAAGCTGCCTGTGCTTCTGTTAAACTTAATGAGGCAGGTGTAGAAGAAGTATTTAGTGTGAATAATTTTACATTTCACGCTTCTGCTGCGTTAGCCCACTCATATCCATTCTGAGTCTTAGTTAATACTTGACCTGCAGTACCTGCTCATGGATTAAATGATTTATCTTGCCATTCATAACCATTCTGAGTCTTAACTAATACATATCCTGTAGTACCAGTTCATGGAACTTCATTTACGTTGATATTACCATTACTATCTGGATTGTGGCTATTGACAGTTAATACTCAATCATTGTTAATATGATTACTAGAATCTATTGAGATTCATATACCACCATAATAAGTTCATCAAGATGATTCGTTTTCCCATCTATATCAGTTATTTGTCTTTTTTAGGACTTGTCATGCAGAACCTGCATTTGATGGGTCAAATGGCAAATCATTATTAATAAAGTTATTATTATCGATAGAGATACCAGTACCACCATAGTATGTTCCTCATCCTCATCCTCATGGTGCAGGCTGCCATTTATATCAAGTCTGAGTCTTCATTAAGACTTGACCTGTATAACCAGCATTTTCTGGGTCAAATTCATTAATAGTTACTGAACCGTGTTGACCATTAACACTTGTTACTACATCTGGGAAATTAGACCATCTATAACCATCGTTTGTTTTAACTAGATACTGTCACATAGTACCAACATTTTCTGGGTCAAAAGGTAATGTGTTTGATACCTCTTTATTACCATCAATATTAATTCAGTGTCATGCTGTATATGGGTCAGCATTAATAGTTACTCAGTCAGCGTCTATAGTGATATTATTTCATGCTTGTATTTGGTCTTGTTTAGCATTCCAATCATCTTTTTCTTGCTGTGTTACAAATAAGTTAGTACTTCACTGAGTGATATTATCTGTAGTATCAGTCTGTTTGTTAAAATAATTAGTTAAGTCTATCTGTGTTCAACCAACTGGATTCCATTGTGTTCAGTCCCAAGCGTATAAAGTCTGATTAGAAACTGAATACCAGCAGTCTCATACAGTATTTCCAGATTGTGGTAATGCTGTTGGGTCTGTCACATTTCATTTATATATAAATACTCAACTAATATCAGCACTGATTATAGTCTCTCCTGTGTTAGGGTCTACTGTAATAGAGATTCTAGTACCTGCAGTTAATACATCTTGTTTCTTTACTAACTCTTGGTCTAAGTATGCTTTAGAGATAGGGTCAGAATCATATGTAGCCATGAATGGAGTTCTTAAATTTATTCATGCTGGTATGAAAGAATATCATGTCTGTGATAATGTTCAGTCTATGTATTCTACCCTTATTACTGTATTAAGGTCTTGTGGGTCTACATGAACCTTTATTCTATTTTCAGATAATTGAGCTGTTCAACGGCTCTCCCATGATGTTCCCCATAAATGGGTTCATGCAAACATAATATATGGGTCAGCACCCACTCTTGAATCCTCTTCATATACAAACATTTCTCCGTGATTTCCATCTCCGAATCTATCATACCATAGGATAGGATTCTTTCAGCTCAGAAAATAGTCATATGCTTGTTGTGTATATGAAACGTCTGTTAATTCTGGAAGGTAGAAAGTTCTAGTGTTACAATTAAGTAATGAACCTCATTCTCATAATAATCTCCAGATTCCATCTCCACAATCTATATATACATTTCAATCATTAGCATAGATAAGTCTGGCATAATCTCCACTGGTTGTCTTCCAATTCAGAATCAATCAACTTTGTTGCCATCAATCTTCTTCTAAAATTTTCCCTGTAGTAACTCATACAGGAAAGTCGTCATCTGGTTGAATTCCATCTGGTAATTGTAGGTCTACATATACCTTGTTATTCTCATCTACATGGATTAAGTTGTTGTATTCTCTTAATAGTAGATTAATAACGTGGTTATTCGTTATTTCTATACCTACTCAACCAACGTAAGGAACTTCTCAGTCTTTAATTCTTGTTGCCATCAATAATGTGGTTATTTAAGTAAATTAATTTTCTAAGGTAACACTGGTCGTATCCTAGTATCTCATTCATATACTTCCTGTATTTCTTTTTGTATGATTCATGTTACTCATCCCCAGATATCATTATTAGTATTGCTGAACCAGTTGTTTGAATTAATCTTAACGAAGTGGTTATCTGAGTATGGATTCTGCCATCCGTATCCTGTAGTGTTCTGTAATGATGTATATGTACTTGGAGTCCCAGAATATGGAAATCAGTAATAATTTCAGAATTGGAAGAAACTTCCTGCATTGCTATTACTTATTGTATCTCCATCATTGTATACTACTGTTGCTCATACGTTTTTATCTTGCATAGTAATCCATTCACTTCAGTTCTTAATAGAAATAAGTCAGAGTGTAGCATTATACCATATCTTTCAACTAAGTGTTTCTGTCCAACTACTATCTGGTGCTACAGGTGCGTCTTTGAATGCTCTTATAGGATATCAGTTAGCAGGTTTATCGTCTGCATACATCTGTGCTACATTAGTAGATTCTATTCCCCAACAATTTGCCTTATCTTTTGCTGACATGTCATACGTCCAATATCTACTGAATCAGTATGTTGTGATTATGTTTGTAGTTTTTCTATCTCTATATCAACATTTTGGTATATGTAAGTATGTGAAATAATCATCTCATGATGTTCATACTACATTCAGAACTGCTGTTCGCTCTGCTGTTGAAGGAATATGAAAACCAGAATCACACGGTCATTGTATGGCCGAGTAATCTGGTCCTCAATCATATATATTTGTTACTAACGTGTCTCCCATATAAATATCCATTGTACTAACCTACAAAAGTTAAAACATTACTTGGAGTTCAAGCAGGTGGAGGAGTAGTAGATTTCTTAATTATATAAGTAACTCATGCGTCTCAACTAACTACTGATATATCTGCTTGCATTGCCACAGTATTGCTATCTACACTGATTTGATTGTTAGTTATATCTATACCAGTTCAAGCTGTATATGTAGTTCATCATCCAATAGCTTCCCATCATCTGTATTGATAAGAATTACATTGCCAAAGATAAGGAGACACATCAGCACTTCTCATTATACAGTAAATAACATTACTGGCTCAGTTACTAGGATAGATGTAAACTTCTACTTCAGCCTCTACTGTAACTCATGAAGGCATATCTGATAAACTTACCTGTCATAAGAATGCGTCTCATACAGATAAATCAGCATTTTCTATACTTTCTAAGAATTGCTGAGTAGTTCAATCTGTAACAAAGTCAGCAGGATATGGTTTGAATGTAGTTTTAGCGTCTACATATTGTTTTAATTCTATTTCTAAGTTTTCTAATAACTGGTCAACCTCTGAAGCTAAATATAACCTCTTGAAAGTACCAGTTCCATTATCTACCCAGATTTCTCATGCGTCTGTGTAGACTAATTTTATATTATCTCATGATGTAGTCTTAGCACATAGGATAGTACCTGCTCGGTCCCATCCATTATCTTCTATGATTCTTCATGTTGTAACACCAACAGGAAAATCGTCTGTAGGTCTAAGCTCATCATTAAGTTGTAGGTCGCAATAGAGTTCATTGTTACCATCTACTTGAAGAAGGTTATTAGCCTCTCTCAGTAAAAGATTAATTACCTTATCCTCTGTAATCTCTATTGCAGTACCTCATGTATAAGGATTCTTTCATTCTACTGCTCTTACAGGCATTAGTGTTATATGTTAATAAATTAAACTATAGGAGTTAAACCATAGACTCATATTCGTCAATCTCCATCTATTACAAAGTTACAAGTATAGTTACTAGATGTTCACATCGTGAAATTTTTAAGAACTCACGTTGGAGGAGTAGTAGTTCCATCTACGTCAGCAACTAATCTTAACATTTGGGAATTTGGTACATCTACCGTACCAGTAGTTTCATTTAGTATAATATTTTGCACTCCAGCACTAGTTCTTATCGAACTTTGTGCTATTACTAAAGCATTATATGTTTCTTGGTCATCAGGTGATACTAATGTAGCTGTTCAGTCTACTACGTAGTTACTTCCATCAGAGATAAATTGAAATCTATACCAACTTCAGTCGAAGTTACTTATAGTTCATACAAAAGCTACTCCAAAAGTCCCAGAGCCTTGTCCAAATCATATTCCTATAGCATTTACTTTCGCTGTCTGAGGATTTGACATCATTTGAGTTTGTACATCCCCATTTAAATAAGAATAAGAATACCCCTCCAAATCATCTATCGTTGACTTACCAAAGGATTTTAACAATTCATTAATATAATCTTCTGGTTCTTTATTCTTAAATGGACGAATCGAAAATCATGCACATTCATATTGCTCTAATACTCATACCAAATCATATCATGCAACAAAAGCAGAGTCATCTGGATATGTTGTTCAACTTGTACAAGTCCAATATCATCATGAACCTATATATCCTGTTTCTCATGTGTTTCTATTCAAATTTACTATTCCATATGGTACCAACGCATATCTACTAGAATCGATAGTTCATGTTATAGCCGATATTATATTCTCGAGTTTCTCAATTTCTTCTTTTGATGGGATATGATATCAATCTGGACATGGTCATTTTTTTGCTAAGTCTGTTCAAGTTTCTCATCCCCACAAATCTTTATTATTAGATGAATCCCAAGTTCCTCCTGTAACAAATGTAGAACTCGAATATGTAGAAGCTGTATAAGAAGAAGCGTCTACTTGTACATCACTTGTTTGTAAGGCTCATGTATGAGGGAATCAATAATTGTTACCCCATTGATAACAATATCAAACACTGTCTGTGCTTGCTACATCATAAGATGTAGCTCATATATCCTTATCTGCTATTATTAGGGTGTCTCATGTAGTCACATATGCTGTAGTTTCCCCCGTATAAGTATATGTAATTGTTCATGCTTCTTTATCATGTATGATTGTTCCATTAGCTCATGAGTAAAGAGTTTCTATAGGAGAATCAAACGTAGCAGTAATAGTTAAGTTTTCCGTTACTGTTTCTGGTAATGTTCCCCAACTAGAGAATTGGTATCCTGTTTCAGCTGTAGCTGTAATCTCGTTAGAACCAATCATTAATACATTACTTGTATAGCTGATTTCTGTTCCGTAAGCTACTGTTACTTGCTGAGTATCTACAGTTCCTGCTCATTCTGGACTAACTCCTATAGTTACTGTGTAATTTCTAGGACTTGCTTCATATTGTGCAGTATAAGTAGTCTTCTTAGTAATAGGTGCTACAGTAGGATTCCATCCTGTGAATGTATAAGTATATTCAGCTGTAGCTTCTCTTGTAGGGTCTGCAGGTGGAGTAGGTGCTGTTCCTTCATTTACTTTACCTTCCTTTAGAACTGTACCATTCCAATCCTTAAATACGTATGATACTTTATCTCCAGATTCCCAAGTAAATAGGTCTGTAGGATTGTTAGTATCATATACTCACATATCATCATCTCAATCTACCGTTTCCCAAGTAGGTCAATATGTTCTACCATCATTTCAAGCACTTTGCTCATATTCTAACCACTGTGCCATATCATAATAGTACATTTTACCAGTTGCTTCATCTACCCACAACTGACATTCATGTCCAGTAGGTCATTTAACGAACACCATTTTTTTATTAGTGATGTCCCATAATCTCTTTAGTCTCATATTCTAAACAAATAATAAATAAAAAACTACCTAGCCACTACTTTAATAACATCTCCTGCCTGTCACATAACCAATGGTCTATTCAAGGCTTGTACTTGTCTATTTCGTGGTAAGTGTAGTTCTCAACTAGGATAAATCTCTATGAAATCTGCTCTAGTTCAATCGTTTACTTGATTTTCATCAGTATAATCACTGACTAAAATAGCTTCAGCATTGTCCTTATCTGCAGTTATACATAAAGAGTCAAACATTGCTCAGAAGCTATCTGTGGATTTATCTCATGGAGTCATCCTGTCTGATAGCTTTTGCTTTTCTATACCAATATCGATTGGTAATTCGAACCATTCTCAGTTCATTACGAATGTTGCAATCATTTCATGTTTCTTAAAGAATAAAGTTTTCTTTGATATTCGTCAGGCTCTTGACCTTTGACTTCTAATTCCATCTCCTTCTTTACCTTAGCATTTGCTATCTTAGTAAGTTCAGAGTTTTTTCTTTTCTCTTCTTTTAGTTCCTTTTCTAAATGATATCTATTAGTATCTTCTATGTATTGCTTAGAGTTCTCATATTTTTTAATCTGATTATCTTCAAAGATTATATTATCTTCCATAGTATAGTTTGTGATGTACTCTCTATACTTATTTTGCATTCATGTCCATCTGAAGCTACTTCTCATAATTATGTTTCACTTCTCACTTACATATACATACATATTACAAAGGCATAAAGATTAAATCATAATATACTGTTGCTGTAGGATTGTCTAATGGTGTAGTAGGTATCAACTGATAGTAAGGAATATAATTCTGGTCTTCTACATGGATTTTATCAAAGATAATCTCATCTTTATTAGTCACATACTCGTTATGTTCTCAAATTGTATATTTCGCTATCATTAAATAATCTCCATCTTCTAGTCATATCATTCATAATCCAGATGGTTCATTTCAAGATATGAAACATTTATCATGGAAAACGCTAGGTTGTTTCGTCATCTTTTTTAATATGCCGTCCGTTACAGACTGCAACTTGATGATTGCTCATTTGTTGATATCAATCATGTCTCTGCTTGTTGCAACTTCCTTAAGTAAGCCATTTATTATTCAATCCTTTTCGTGTAGCTTATCTTCATATCCTGCTATCACTTTCTCATACCTACATAACATGTCTTCATAAGCCTTAAGCTCTTCATCCTTTTCTGTAATCTGAGCCTCTAACTTATCTAAAAGTCAAACATGAGTCTTTATAATTCACTTAATCTCATCCTGAGCGTCATTAAACCACTTCTTCTCTTCCTCATCATATCAGATTTCTACTTTTATTGGTTGTTTGAACGCTTCACTCTCTAGCTTCCATACGTTCTCTCCTTTCTTAACTCATTCTACTAAGTCCATATATATAGTTTTTACTCTCATGATGAAAAAATATTAAGTAAATCTGAGTGTAATATAGCCTGACAGTGGACAATAAAAGAAAAAAGACTGATTCCTCAGTCTCTTTCACGGTTTTAATTGTGCGAACCTATTATTATTTTTTATCAGACTTTTTTCAAGACTTTTTTGCTTTTTTAAGGGTCTCTTCAGCTCTCTGTCTAGGAGTTTTATCTTTTCAGAATAAGTGGTCTATCTCTTCCTGAGTTAATTTCTTAGAAGATGTCTTAGATTTCTTAATCGCAGCTTTGTTTTTGTTTATTTGCTGTTCCTTTGCTATATCAGCCAATGTCTTTTTATCTACTACAGTAGGGATATCAGATAATAATGAAGGCTGGTCTCATATCTTAAATCAATTCTTTTCTAAGATACTTACTACTGCGTCTGCCTGTTGGTCTGAGAATCAACTTTCCTTTAGAAGGTCTTTATAAGAATTCATCTTGTTATTCCATTCTTCGGGAGTCCATCATTCTCATTTCTTCTGACCCTTATAACTCTCAGTAGTCTTTCATGGTCTTCATGGATATGAATCAGAATCTACTACTGTAACATCTGTATAGTCTACAGGATTTCCATTATACTTAGAGTCTTCTCATAACATAAAGCTCTCTGGTCTTTCTACTGTTACATAGTCTTCAAGGTACGCATTTCTAGTAGCCTCTGATTCCCAATCAAAATAATCATCAAAGAATCATTTAGAGTCTATAACTTCTCCTTCTCATAGGTTTCATCAGTATACCTCTTTTGGTCAAGCTCATTTCCTATTCAGATAATCGAGCATTGCGTTCTCAAATACTTTAGCTTGTTTCTGTGGCATTCAGTCTAGCAGTTTAGAGAAATCTTTTATATGCATTTTTAACTTCTCTTGGAAGTCTAATGCGTTAGTCATTTTCTTCTT